>Ga0256831_1001933_pt1 | contig 10903 bp, 14 predicted proteins | sample 132544metaG_FD_189087 | JGI IMG/M metagenome (GOLD analysis project Ga0256831, IMG submission 189087) | Hydrothermal vent microbial communities from Lau Basin, Pacific Ocean - 132-544 | ecosystem: Environmental > Aquatic > Marine > Hydrothermal vents | place: Pacific Ocean: Lau Basin | collected... | reverse complement strand
TCATTACCAATGAGTGCTTGAAAACAGCTTCTTCAAGACAAAAGTTTCAATATGTTTGAGTTCATATTGTGTTGCATAATTAAACAGCTCGTTCCCTGTTGTATATATTAGAAAAAAAACTTAATAAATTTTTATTCTGGCCGATATAAACGGGTATAACAATTTATTAAATTTAAATAATTTTAAAAGTGTGGTTTGCTATGTTAAATATTAGTATTAAGTCAAAATTATACGGGTTACTTGCCGTTATTATTATTATGTTGATTGTCTCTTTTATTATGACTTACCGGGCAATTATTCCGGTTCACGATGGCTGGTATGACTACCTGGATAATGTTGCCAAACGCCAGAGTCTGATAATGGAAATTAAGTCTCAGTTCGGTTATGGAGGTACCATTCATAATTTTAAAAATTATGTGCTGCGTGGTAAGGAGAAATACCATAAACGTTTAAACACTAATTTTAATAACCTGGAGAAAGCAATTCAGAGCTACCTGTCTCTGGATGATATTTCAGCAGCAGAACGTCAGGCTCTGTCGGCTATAAAAAGTGTGGCCAGTAATTATCGTAAAGAGTCTGAAGTTGCCCATAAACTGGTTGCACAGGGTAAAACCCCTCAGGAAGTGGATGCCATTGTTAAGATCAGCGATAAACCGGCATTTGAAGCCTTTAAGGTTCTGGATAAGGTTTATCAGGAATTAACAGACAAGGAATCTTCTTACTTAAGTGAAAGTATTGATCATATTGTCAGTTCCAGTGTCTGGATTTCGTTTTTCCTGATTATCCTGGTTTCTATTTCATTATTATTGATTATTCGGGTTATTACCCAGCGTATTGGCATTATCCGTTCAGAACTTAAAAAAATTGAAACCAATAATGATCTGCGTGTACGTCTGGATACCAGTACTAACGATGAGATCAGTGACCTGTCATCATCTGTCAATGCTTTGCTGGAACGTTTCAGTGAGATGATTAATGACATAATCAAGGCCTCTGTTGATGTTGGTATTGAGTCGTCTAGTCAGTCTGTTATTATTGAGCAAACTGTAAAAGGTGTCCATCAGCAGCACAATAAAATTGAGCTGGTCACTCAGTTAATGAAGAACATGAGTGAAACAGTACAGAATGTTTCTATTAATGCGGAGCAGGCGGTAAGTGCGGCAGAACTGGCTAACAGCGGTATTGATCGCGGTGGAGAGCAGATGAGAGGGCTGATTAACACCATGGGTGATCTGAATAAGCGGATTGAACAGGCCAGTGAAACCATTTCACTTCTGGAGCAGGGAAGCCAGGAAATCAGCAGTGTGCTGGAAGTGATTCACGGCATCTCTGAACAGACTAACTTACTGGCACTTAATGCCGCTATTGAAGCGGCCCGGGCTGGTGAGCAGGGACGTGGTTTTGCGGTGGTTGCTGATGAAGTTCGGGCACTGGCGGCCAGAACCAAAGATTCAACCGATGAAATTCGCAATATGATTGAGCGCCTGCAGGGACAGGTGGCTTCGGCCGTTAAGGCTATGGATGACAGCCGTAATGATACCGGCAAGAGTTCTGAACAGGCCTCGGAAACCGGCAATACACTTAATGAGGTTACTGAGGATATTCAGAAAATGTCCCGGGCAATGAAACAGATAGCCAGGACTTCCGGAGAGCAGTTTAAAGTTTCCATAGAAATGAATGAGCATATTGGAGCCATTCAGGATGAAGCCGTAAATACCGCTAAACTGGCGGATAAAACCCTGGTTGCAACCGGCCATATCGGCCAGAAAACCGAGCTGTTATGTGTTAAAGCCGGGCAGTTTAAAATTGATAATACCCAGGCGCAGCTTGAGCAGGCTAAAGCTGCGCATCTGGCCTGGAGAAGCAAGCTGATGTCCTATCTCAGTGGTGAACTGAGCCTGGAAAGCAACGAACTCGGCTCTCACCGGGATTGTAATCTGGGACAATGGTATTATTCAGAGGGATTGAAAACCTTTTCCCATATTCCGGAGATGAAAGAACTGGAGCCTCCCCATGAAGAAATACACAGAGTAATCCATAATGTAGTGGATTATAAGCAGGCCGGGGACAATGATAAGGCCTTAAAAGAGTTTGAAAAAGTAACCCCTTTATCCGCTCAGATTGTTGAAATTATTGACCGGATTATTACTAAGCTTTAGGTCTCAGGTGGGGACTTGAGTTTCAGATGAATCATTAGCACCGGGTTTTGCTTATAATCCTTGCGTACTTCCCAGGCGTAAGGGGTAAAGCCCAGCTGCTGGTAAAATAACAGGGCGGTGGTATTGCGGTTGAAGCAGGAGAGGTGTATTTCTCTGAGTTTTAACTGCTCAAAGCCCAGTTCCAGCATCTGTTTAATTAATAATCCGCCGTAACCTTTCTGGCGTTCTTCTGCCCGGATAATTACATTACCGATAAAGGCCACTTTTCTGTTTTTTACATTATACAAGTTGGCAAAACCGATGAGTCTGCCGTTTTTAAGCATGGCGGTGGACTGGTGGCGTTCGCTTAGCTGTTTCTGTAATTGCTTCAGGGTTAAGGGAGAGTGTGCGGAAGGGAAAAAATAAAACAGTTCTTCCTCGGATTGAGGAAAAGCCAGTAGTTCAGGCAGGTCACTATGGTCGGCAGAGCGAAATGAAATGGTTTCTTTGCTCATATGCCCTGCCGCCGGTTTATTCAGGATTAAACCTGTGCTGTATAAAGATGGGTCAGTTCATTATGCAGCAGACGCAAGGCCTTGCCGCGATGACTGATCTGATTTTTTAGCGCCGGGTCCAGCTGGGCAGATGACATATTGTGCTCAGGCACCCAGAACAAAGGATCATAACCAAAACCATTATCGCCCACCTGTTCTTTCATAATAAACCCTTCCCAGGAGGCCTGACAGATAATGGGCGTCGGATCCGCTGCATGGCGCATATACACCAGGATGCACTGGTAGCGGGCCGTGCGTAAAGTCTCGTCATCCACATTTTTAAGTTCATCCAGCAGTTTAAGGTTATTGTTTTTGTCTGTATCACCGGTACCATAATCCTTGCTGCCTTCCAGAGTTGAATAGCGGGCAGAATAAATGCCGGGGGCACCGTTAAGATAATCCACTTCGATACCGGAGTCATCAGCAATAGCCGGCATACCGGTAATCTCAGCAGCATGACGGGCTTTAATAATGGCATTTTCAACAAAGGTAGTACCGGTTTCAGGTACATCGCCGACACCCAGCTCAGTCTGAGGGACAATATTCAGCCCCAGATCATTAAACATGGTCACAAATTCCCGTACCTTGCCCTTATTGCCGCTGGCTAATACAATTTTTTTATCAAGTCCCATAGTTTTCCTGTTTCTTTAAATTAAGCCTGACCGTGACTGTTTACAGGTACTGAATTACAGGTACTGAATTTCCAGGGGCGCTCAAGTACATCCATGTATCGGTTTAGACCTTTTCAAAACCCTGTAAATTCAGTACCTGCAGCCATTCACTCTATATTAATTTATACTGAGTCGTTACGCCTGATCTTTCAGCGCTTCATTCTGCCTTTCAATTAAATGAGCAATTCCCTTTTTACCCAGTTCCAGCATGGCATTCAGCTCATCGGGCAAAAAGGCATGGCCTTCTGCCGTGCCCTGTATTTCAATAAAACCACCGGCTTCATTCATCACAATATTCATGTCAGTTTCAGCATTGCAGTCTTCGGCATAGTCCAGATCCAGTACCGGCTGGCCCTTGTAGATACCTACAGAAATAGAAGCCACCTGACCATGGAGCGGATTATTGCTGATCATCTGCTTTTCCAGCATATCATTTACCGCATCCACCAGTGCCACATAAGCCCCGGTAATTGAGGCCGTACGGGTACCGCCGTCGGCCTGAATAACATCACAGTCCAGGGTAATGGTGTTTTCTTCCAGGGCTTCCAGATCCACAACCGCTCTCAGGGAGCGGCCTATCAGGCGCTGAATTTCCATGGTACGACCGCCCTGTTTGCCCGAAGAAGCTTCCCGGCGCATTCGGCTGCCGGTGGAGCGGGGCAGCATTCCGTATTCGGCAGTGACCCAGCCCTGTCCCTTACCACGTAAAAAACCGGGTACTCTGTTTTCAACAGAAGCAGTGCACAGCACTTTGGTTTCCCCGCTTTCAATTAACACTGAACCTTCAGCGTGTTTGGTGTAGTTGCGGGTGATTTTGACGTTGCGCTGTTCGTCATTGGCTCGGCCGCTGGGGCGCAGAGTACCATTAGAGCTCATATAAAATTCCTGTATTTAAGTAGTTACTTTCCCATTTAGGGGGGGTAGAATTATAGCATTTCACAGGTAGAAATTGTTACAGGCTTTTACCTGATTTCATTAAATTCTAATAAAAGGGTTGACTTTACCGAACGGTCAACTAATATAAAGATATGTCCAGAGGTCAGCAAACGAAGCAGCGTTTATTGGATAGTGCCCAGCAGTTAATGTATTCACGCAGTTATAGTGATGTCGGGGTACAGGAGATTTGCAAGGATGCAAAGGTACAGAAAGGCAGTTTTTATCATTTTTTTCCGTCCAAAAGTGCTTTGACGGTAGAGGTGCTGGAACAGCTTAAAATGCAGATGATAGAAAATATTCTGTTGCCGGCTTTTGCCAAAGATTTAACCCCGGCTAAACGTTTTGAACGTTTTATAGAATATGCCTACCAGTACCAGGTGCAGTTAAAGGAGGAGTACGGCTATGTCCTCGGCTGCCCTATGGGTAATATTGCCCTGGAAATGAGTACCCGGGATGAAACCATCCGTAAAAAAGTAGAGCTGTTATTTGAGTCGATTTTCGAAGTTTTTGTGGATGTCCTGGAAGATGCCAGGGCTGCCGGTGAACTGGAAAATAACAGCGATATTAATGAGCTGGCACAGGCGGCCCTGGCTTACGGTGAAGGCGTATTAATGCTGGCCAAAACCAGAAATGATCCGGAACTGATTAAACGACTGTTACCCAAAGTTGGGGATTTAATTGGTCTTAAAAGTACCACTTAGTCCCTTCTCCCTTTGGGAGAAGGTTAGGATGAGGGAGCTTTGCTCCTTTTATTTTACCCTGAAAAATAAACCGACCGGTCATCTTTTATCATTAAAGGTGATCCATAACCTGGAAGCGGGTATTTTGCCCGCAACAAACCGTGTTAATAAGGAGCAAGACCATGCACACAGAAGTACCTGCCAATAATTTATCCGTTGCCAATAACCTGTTAATAAAACCGGAAGAACTGGATAACTGGTTTCACCAGAAATTTACCGAAGAAATGCAGAAATTCCAGGATAATAAAATCCCTTCCATGACCATTATTGCCACGAAAGGCACTATGGATATGGCCTATCCGCCGTTTATTCTGGCTTCAACGGCGGCCGCGTTAGGCTGGGATGTATCGGTATTTTTTACCTTTTACGGACTGGAGCTGCTCAAAAAAGATCTGCAGTTAAAAGTCAGCCCTATGGGTAATCCGGCCATGCCGATGAAAATGCCCTTTGGCCCGCAATGGCTGCAGAATATTAATATGAATATTCCCAATGCCCTGGTAACTAATATTCCGGGCTTTGAAAATATGGCTACGGCTATGATGGAGCAAACCACAAAGTCCAAAGGTGTGGCCAGTATTGCTGAGCTGAGGGAAATGTCTGTTGAAGCCGGTGTTAATATGGTGGCCTGTCAGATGACGGTGGATTTATTTAATTATGCTCAGGATGAGTTTATTGATGAAGTCAGCGAATGGGTTGGAGCCGCCAGCTTTCTGCCAAAGGCCGCTAAAGCCGATGTCAGTCTGTTTATTTAGCTTTTCTCCACAATGAACTGAAGCTCAGCCTGTCAAGGAAGGAAGAGGCTTCTTCAATGTCAGGCAGATCTTCAAGCATGTCCAGCAGTTCGTCACAGGTCTGCGGACGCAAGCGTTGATCCGGCTCCATGGCCCAGTCTATGGCCTGCAGCAGGGTCGGGCTATATTTCTTTTTAAAGGCTTCGACCGCTGGTTTCATGGGATCGTTATCCATACGTTTACTGGCTGCAGGCGGCGGCTTGCCTTCAATACAGCTGCGCATGGTGGCGCCAATGGCGTAAATATCGGTCCAGGTACCCATATAGCCGCGTTCGGTGATCTGCTCAATAGGGGCAAAACCGGAGGTGGCCACGATACGTGCATCGTACAGCCGGGTTTTCATTTTTTCCCTCACTGCACCAAAATCCAGTAATAAGGGGCGTCCGCCCTGGCGTAAATGAATATTACTGGGTTTAATGTCCAGGTGCAGCAGATTGCGATCGTGTAATAGTTTGACACCGGCAAGCAGCTGGGGAAATACCTTACGCAGCAGTTTTTCGCTTAAATTGCCCTTGTACTTGTGTATATAGTCCTGCAGGTTGACACCTTTTTCATCTTTCATCACCATATAAGCGGTGCCATTGGTCTGAAAAAAGTTGGTGACATCAACAATATTGGGGTGTTTTAGGGTTGCCAGAGTACTGGCTTCCTGAAAAAACAGCTTGCGTCCCTTGTTATAGGATTCCGGTGCAGAGGGATCCAGACTGACTACTTCGGTAGTATTAACCCGCTTAGCCAGTTTTTTGGGCATAAACTCCTTAATAATCACCGTTTGCTCAGGCTCTGCTTCCAGGTGCGCATTGTAAACAATACTGAATCCACCGCCACCGAGTACACTATCGATAATATATTCATCGACTCTGGTTCCCGCAGGTAATGGTGAAGTATTATGCTCCATACAGCTTTATATTCCTTAAGTGCAAATTTTTGTCCACTCCTAATTATAGGAGTATAGCAGTGGAAATACTATGTACTGTGCTACAATCTCTAAATAGTATTCAACCATTTCCAGAATCTTATTTTATAAGGATACATTTATGGTAAGAAGTATGACCGCCTATGCCCATCGGGAAGAAAAGCAGCCCTGGGGTAGTCTGGATATTGAGCTGCGCAGTGTTAATCATCGTTTTCTGGAAATTAATACCCGTCTGCCGGAAGAACTGCGGCCTCAGGAAATGATATTGCGCAACCACATTAAGGAAAAAATTAAGCGTGGTAAGCTGGATCTGACCATAAAACTGCAAATACAGGGTAGTAGTGAGAATAAAATTCACTTTAATCAGGAACTGGCATCCCAGGTAGCTAAGACCCTGCATGAAATTGACAAACTTATTTATAATGCGGCCCCGGTAAATGCCATGGATATCCTCAACTGGCCCGGTGTACAGGAAAGCCAGGGAGTGGCTCAGGACGCTCTGGAGCAGGCGGTTTTTCCAGTACTGGATAATGTGCTGACTGATTTACTGGAGGGTAAGGAGCGCGAAGGAGAAGCATTAAAGGCAATGATCCTGCAGCGCTGTTTGCAGATGCGTGAAGTGCTCAGTACGGTTCGTGAGCATTTGCCGGAAATATTAAAGGCACAGCGTAACCGTCTGAAAGAACGTCTGGAAGAGTTAACAGAATCCCTGGACAATGACCGCCTGGAACAGGAAATGGTCTTTATTGCCCAGAAGGCCGATGTGGACGAAGAACTGGACAGGCTGGAAACCCATTTAACAGAAATAGAACGTGTTCTGGAAAGTGATGAGCTAATGGGCCGACGGCTGGACTTTCTAATGCAGGAACTCAATCGTGAAGCCAATACCCTGGGCTCCAAGTCCATCTCCAATATCACCACCCAGGCATCGGTTGATATGAAAGTGCTGACGGAACAGATGCGTGAGCAGATCCAGAATATTGAATAAGTACAGCTAAATAAAGGCAGAAGGTGAAATATGAAATCTTTTGCTGAGCCGTTTTATTTGCTCAATATTCAGCTGTCTTTTACCGGAAAGTACTTCTGAAACCACTCCCTGACTGCCAATTTCTTTTAAATCAGACTGCTTTAGATTATGTTCCTGCATCAGGTACTTTAAAGTATCTATAGCAGACGTTTCATTTAAAGCAAAATGTTGATCTTCATAGTTTTCAATAAGCTTGCCGATGGTTTCCATAACGGGAGCAAGCTGATGCGTTTCATCATCTCCAATTTCATCAATAAGCTGATCCAGAATGCTTACCAGTTTGTTATATTCCTGCTCTGAGTGAGGTACAGAAAAAATGGATTTTATACCGGGCCATGCTTTTGAAAGATTTTCTAATTGAGTATTCATGATTCAGCTTTTCCACTTTTCTTTATCGTATTCTTTATGAGTGAGTACATGGCGGATATACAGGCACTGGGTATTATAATGGACAGCAGCAATTAACCTTATTTTATTGCCGCCAATGTTAAATACCGTTAAATTTCTTACTTTATCAACACTGGGGAAAATTTTTCTCATTTCCGAAAAACTTTTGATTTCCGTATGCTTAACTATCCGGTACCAGGCATCCAATGCGGTGGCCGTGTTAGAATGCTTTGCTGCAAACTCCAGTAAACGTTTGCGTGTAATAATCTGCATGGTCTGATGTTATCTCTATTTGAGATATTTTTCAAGCTGTTTATACAGAATGTGTCAGTAGATACCCTCCGTAAATAACCGGTACAATGGCCATTAACTGCCGGGTATCCGGCATGGTATTAAACAGCAGCCAGGAAAAAAACAGGGTAAAGACCGGAATTAGAGCCATCATGGCGCTGGCTTTGGTAATGGATATGCGGTGAATGCCCTCCAGCCATAAAATTTTAGACAGTCCCATCAGTAATACTCCGCAAATCACAATATAAATCCATACCGGTTTAATGTCTTGCCATTGCGGTTCGGTTTCCATAATAACAGCCAGAATATACAGCACCGGTATGGCAAAAAAACTGCGAAATGTCAGTACCGTGCTGGAACTGACCTGCTGGCGTGCCTGTTTCTGGTAATAATTGGCGATGGGAGCAATGGCTGAAGCCATAACAATAAATAAATCCCCCTTATTAACTGTCCAGTTTTCCGGAAACAGAATAATAAGGGCGCCAATAGCCATTAGAAATGCGCCCAGTAAATGCTGCCTGGAAAAAGGTTCCCTGCCGATAACATTAAAATATACAAATGAGAAAAAAAACTGCAGGAAAATTAAAATCGACATATTTCCGGCGGAGGTCCAGGTCAGTCCCACATAAATAAAAATAAACGCCAGGCTCATTAGCGAGGCGCTGAGCAGCATGGGCCGGTAAGCTGAAAACTGAACCAGCTGAGCCTGTTTGCCCTGCATTATAAGAACCGTTAAAAAAGTCAGGCTGGCGAAACAGACGGTCAACAGATAGGTGTAAATGGGGCTTAGATACTGCAGAATAAGCAGGGTTAGAACCGGAAACCAGCCTTCAAAAAAGGTAAATGCCAGCAGGCTAAGCTCGCCAATGCGTTGTGCAGATTGTGGTTTTTGCAAAAAGTACCTCTGTTCTTTCCTTAATGTTATCAGACAACTGGCGATGGAGAGTTTTTTATCAGATGAAATATACGCTATGATACCGGGTATTAAAACAATATAAAGAGTTATAAATATGATCAACCATCAACCGGAACCCGACTGCGGGATGCTTTATATTATCAGTGCGCCCTCCGGTGCAGGTAAAACCTCACTGGTCAAGGCGCTGCTGGAAGAAATGGACTTTATTGAAGTGTCGGTGTCCCATACTACGCGGGCAAAACGTCCCGGTGAGCGGGAAGGGATAGATTATCACTTTGTGGATCAGGAAACCTTTAAAAAAATGGTTTCAGAAGAGCAGTTTCTGGAACATGCGGAAGTTTTTGGTAATTTTTATGGTACTTCAAAAGAGCATATTAAAGATAAGCTTCAGGAAGGTATCGATATTATCCTGGAAATTGACTGGCAGGGCGCTCAGCAGGTACGTAAACAGTTTGCTGACTGTACCACAGTGTTTATCCTTCCGCCTTCCAGGGAAGAACTGAGGATTCGCTTGCAGGGCCGTGGTCAGGACAGTGAAGAAATTATTGAACGCAGAATGAATGAAGCGATAGAACAGGTGTCTCATTATAAAGAGTTTGAATATTTGATCATTAATGACCAGTTTGCTCATGCACTGGGTGAGCTGAAGGCGCTGATCCATGCATTCAGATTACGTCAGACCCAGCAGTGCCGCAGGCATCAGGCATTAATTGAGTCACTCCTGAATTGAAGTTTTAACTCTGGTTTTTAACACCGGCTTTAATTTGTAACAGGAATGAGCCTCTGTTAAAATAGCCTGTTTCCTGTTTTATACAATATTAATTTAAATAACTTATTTACAACCCTGAGGGATTAAATCCATGGCACGAGTGACCGTTGAAGATTGTCTTGATAATGTGGAAAACCGTTTTGAACTGGTTATGGTTGCTGCCAAGCGTGCGCGCCAGATTGCCAATGGCCAGGAGCCGCTGGTAGAAGAAGAAAATGACAAGCCTACCGTCATTGCATTAAGAGAAATTGCCGAGGGTAAAATTGGCCCTGAAATTCTGGAAGAGGTTTCTGCTGCTGTACATATGGGCAACTCCATGACCTCAGAAGAAGAAGCCAGTAAAGAAATGACCGACGAGCAATAAACAGTTTCTGCTCAAAGTACGCTGTCCTGTTAATGTCCAATAGAATAGGCTATCTTTAACGGGACAGTCGTAAACGAAAAGAACAGGGGCTTTCAGTTGTTTCTAATCAGTGATTTGTGCGCCATGCTGAATACTTATCTGGAAGAAGATAAGGTCAGCAAAGTTTACCACGCCTACCTGTTTGGAGCTGAGGCTCATGAAGGGCAGACCCGGATGACCGGAGAGCCCTATATTTACCATCCCATAGCGGTGGCTAAAATCCTTGCCGAAATGCGCATGGATGACAAAACCCTTATCGCTGCCATTCTGCACGATGTTATTGAAGATACCCCCACCCATAAAGAACAGATAGCTCAGGAATTTGGTGAAGAAGTCGCTGAAATTGTTGATGGTGTCACCAAGC
>Ga0256831_1001932_pt1 | contig 10912 bp, 10 predicted proteins | sample 132544metaG_FD_189087 | JGI IMG/M metagenome (GOLD analysis project Ga0256831, IMG submission 189087) | Hydrothermal vent microbial communities from Lau Basin, Pacific Ocean - 132-544 | ecosystem: Environmental > Aquatic > Marine > Hydrothermal vents | place: Pacific Ocean: Lau Basin | collected... | reverse complement strand
GGCCCATACGGATATTTAGTAACCAAAGTAAGGCACGTAAAAAATACCTACAAAAGTTTTGTTGGTCTCGATGCTTGTATGACAAATTTAATGCGCCCCGCTCTGTATGGCGCTTACCACCATATTACCGTTTTGGGAAAAGAGAACGAAATTGCAACCGAGAAATACGATGTAACCGGTTCGTTGTGCGAAAACAACGATAAATTTGCCATTGGCAGAATGTTGCCGAAAATAAACCCCGACGACATTGTGGTGATTCACGATGCCGGGGCACACGGCCACTCTATGGGATTTAACTACAACGGAAAACTTAAATCAGCAGAACTTCTACTTCGCGAAAATGGCGATGTTACCGAAATTCGCCGCGCCGAAACCGTTGACGATTATTTTGCAACACTCGATTTTGAGGGATTGAAAAATTTTGAAGTTTAGATTTATATTGACTTTTAGACTAACAGACACAAGATTTTTAGATTCAAGAGACACAAGACTGATAGACAGAAAGGGATGTTGAGATAGAAAAGATTTGCAGAGCAGGAAGTAAAGAGTAATGCAAAAATATTTTCAGCTTTATATTTTAGAAATTAAAAAGTGCTGCTTTTAAAATTTTACACCGTGGCTTCAGCCCGGTGATTTAAATAAACAGGATGATTCTAACTTTAGCCATTAATTTCCATGATTTGAAAATGAATATTAATCTGTTAAGATGAACAGCTAAAGTCTAATTATCCAATAAGTTGCAATCACCAGGCTAAAGCATGGAATAAATTATATACATTGTCTTTGGGCCGGAAACTAAAATCCGGCCTATTTCGTATATATTTACAACAAATTAATGAATGAGATGAAAATTGGGTTTGATGCAAAACGTGCCTTTTTAAATGCTTCGGGACTGGGAAACTACAGCCGGAACACATTAAATGCTTTGCTCAAATATTCACCCGATAACAATTATATCTTGTTTACCCCAAAAATTAACAAGGAGCTGTTTCTCCACTACAATCAGTTCGATGTTATCTCGCCCGACAGCCCTGTCTCGAAATTGTTTAAATCGTTGTGGAGAAGTTTTTTGGTTAGCGGGCAGTTGCACAAGCATAAACTCGACCTCTTTCACGGGCTGAGCAACGAGTTGCCCGACGGTGTACACAAATCGAGCGTGCCGGCGGTGGTTACCATTCACGACCTGATTTTTATGCGTTTCCCGCAGTTTTATAAACCCATCGACCGTAAAATATATTCGCGAAAAGTAAAATATGCGTGCCTGGCAGCAAAAAAAATTATTGCAATCAGCGAGCAAACCAAACACGACTTAATAAAATATTTTAATGTAGATTCGGAGAAAATAGAGGTTATTTATCAATCCATTTCGCCACATTTTTTTGAGCGGCGCGATACAGAATATTTAGTTGAAAAGTACGATTTACCCAAAAAATACATCCTTTCGGTTGGTACGCTCGAACATCGGAAAAACCAGTTGTCGCTGCTAAAGGCAGTTCATTCGGCTAAAATTTCCGTTCCGGTTGTCTTTGTTGGAAAACCTACTTTGTATTCGTCCGGGTTATTAAAATTTATTACCGAAAACGGAATGGAAAGTCAAGTAAATTTTTTAAACAGTATTCCGGCAAAAGATTTGGCTGCACTTTATCAGCAAGCCGAACTGTCGGTTTATATCTCGCTGTTCGAAGGGTTCGGATTACCAGTAATTGAGTCGATGGCGAGTGGTTGCCCTGTTATTACATCGAATGTTTCGTGCCTGCCCGAAACTGCCGGCGGAGCTGCCGTTTTATGCGACCCCGAAAACAACAACGAAATTGGAATACAGATAAAAAAAGTGCTCGAAGATCACTCATTCAGAAAAAAAATAACCGACAAAGGAACCGAACGTGCAAAACTTTTTCACCCCGAAAAATATGCACAAAATTTAATCTCTTTGTACACCAAAATTAGCTCATAAAACAATGCACAACGACCTAAAAAAAGCTGTTGAAATACTGCGAAACGGAGGTGTAATTTTATATCCAACCGACACCATTTGGGGAATTGGCTGCGACGCCACCAACCCCGAAGCAGTAAAACGAATCTACGAAATTAAAAAGCGCGAAGACTCGAAAAGTATGTTGGTACTTATGGAGAATCCGGCATTGCTGGAACGTTATGTCGATGATGTTCCGGAAGTTGCCTGGGATTTGGTGGAGATTACCACAACACCACTCACCGTTATCTATCAGAACGCAAAAAACCTGGCACAGAACTTAATTGCCAGTGACGGAAGTGTTGGAATTCGCTTTACAAAAGAAAAATTTACAAGCCAATTGTTACAACGTTTCCGCCGGCCCGTAGTTTCTACCTCGGCAAATGTAAGCGGCGAAAAATCGCCCGCCTTTTTCGATGAAATCTCGGACGAGATAAAAGATGCAGTCGATTATATTGTTGAGTTCCGGCAAGACGACCAAATACCTGCTCAGCCATCGAGCATTATAAAACTGGGTTCGGGAGGAAAAATCGATATCATCAGAAAATAGAAATAGCATTAAAGTTTTTTAACGCAAAAGAACCGCTACAATTACAAAAACATTTGACCACAACGCAACCTTTTTTTACTTGTGCACATCTTAAACAACAATGCAGCGACGTTACTTAAACATTTATAGTTTTATTAAACAATTATAACCCTATGATGTTACAGTAATGTTTAAAATATGAACAAATATTAATTATAAATTTTATGCTATGAAAAAGTTAATTAAACTTTTTGTATTTGTTATACCAATTTCTTTTTTGGTTGCTTCCTGTTATCCGGGATTCGATGCAACTGTTGAAGAGATGGATATAGCAGTTACAAAGTACGATTCTACTCAGAATTTTACACAATTATCGTCATTCTTTTTGTACGATACAATTGTGTACATTGACGACGATGAAGATTCGGAAGACATTGATCACACACAGGAAGATCATATTCTTTCGGAAGTGAGACAAAATCTTTTAAATTTGGGATGGACAGAAAAAACGGAGGCAGATACAACCGCTGACGGAGAAATTGATGCCGATGTTTCGATTATGGTTTCAGCCCTTGCAACAGACATTAGTTATTACTACTACTATTGGTGGGATTACTGGTACTGGTATCCATGGGATTATTGGTATCCTTGGTATCCAGGTTACCCAATTTATCCGGTCTATCCGGTTTATCCTAGTTACGGATACACTGTTGGCTCGGTATTAATTGATATGGTAGACATGAATGATGCAGAAATGCCCCACAACCCGGATCGACCATCAGGGAAAATTCCGGTAGTATGGACCGGTGGTGTAAACGGAATATTATCCGGTTCGGATAGTAATATTGCATCCAGATTGACCAAACAAATTGGGCAAGTGTTTAAGCAAAGTCCATATTTAAACAAAAAAGATACTAAAAATGAATAAATATATAGCAATAATAGTATTAAGTCTGGCCTCTTTTATTGCAAGAGGACAAGGCGAGACCGTAATAATTGTAAATTATTTACCGGCAGTTAGTTTAGGAGAAACAGCAGATTTTACAAACAATTTCAGTCCGAGAGGAGTTGATTTTGAAGTAAACTACTACTTAACCGAAGATTTCTCGATGGGATTTGTTACAAGCTGGAATATTTTCAGAGAGAAAATCTCGGGCGAAACATTCGATTATAACGATTTAACAATAACCGGAACTCAATTCAGATACACCAACGTTGTACCGTTAAATATTAATGCAAAAAAATATTTTACCGGAAACACCGCAACTCCTTACATTGGTGTTGGTGTTGGTACTTCGTATGCTAAACAATCAAACGATATTGGCGTATTTACACTAAGTCAGGACAAATGGTTGTTTAACGTAGCACCCGAGGTTGGTTTGCTGTACGACATGAGCAGAAGCACAGTACTTTCGTTCAAAGTAAAGTATAACTACAGTCCAAAAGCAGGCGACTTCCCTAGTATGTCGTACGTTAGTTTTGGATTTGGTATTGGAATGAAATAGAGATTTTTCTTTGAGATATAAAAAGGTTTGGCATTTTTGCTGAACCTTTTTTTTTGAATTAATAGTTGCTGCTAAACGAACTTCCCCAATACCTGTTTCCCGGCAATTCCTGACTCACTTCTGTCTCCTCATCGCTGAATAAACCGGCGGGTAAATCCTCTACCATTTTAAACGAAATATAGACTGTAATTTCATTCTTTACCTTATTCATTTTCGAAATATCGACTTTAATTATTTTAATTCCGGTTATCTCTTCAATCTCTTTTCTAAGCAGCTTGTTGCTGTTTAATATTGCAAAACTCGATGGAGAGAAAACCAAAATTTTACAAATAATAGTTTGCCGTGGTGTATATTTTTCCATAAAAAAGGCTGAACTCAAAATAATAAAATTGGCAATAAGCAAACCAAACCAATTGGCAACGTTAAACTCTACAAGAGCATTTATTACGGCCATTCCTATCGATATAAAAAGATAAGTCATCTCTTTTAACCCAACCGGAGGAGTACGAAACCTAATAATACCAAAAATGGCAAACAGTCCCAATGCAATTCCAATGTTTAGAGTAACCTGGTCGAGCGTTGAAGAGATAAGAAAAATCATTAATCCGGTCATGTAAAAAATAAAAAGGTATTTCGATTGACCATTGTTTGGATAAAAAATGTACCGTATAAGAATAAACAGCGAAATAAAATTGGCAAAAAACCGGCTCAAAAAATCGAACCACTGTTCTCCGCTAATTAACAAGTTTAATTCTGATAAGTTAAAAAGTAAATTCATTTCGTTTAAATTTAAAAGTCGAGACTCCTGCATTCCGATTTTAATGTATAGAGTAAATTGTCCGGATTATCCAGTTCTTCATAAAAACTCTCTATGTAACCATGAAGCAATTTTCTTTGGTGTTCAGATAAATAACTGAATGAATCGATTGTGTCGAATATTTTATCTTTTTTATCAAGAAACAGCTGAAAGATTCTTTTATATTCGTCAGTATTCTCTCTGCAATATCCCATATACTCGCGCTGTTTTACATGTTCAATGCTTGTCCAGCTTTGTGGAAACGAATAGTGAGCATCGACAAAACCCGAATAGTCGAAATCGTAAGGAACCGGTATAACCTGTGTTGATAATTGAGTTAACGATTTGATAAATTTCATATTATGACCACCTTTTATTCGCCAGTCGGTATTTCCAATCATATAGTTGAAAAGTGAAACCATATCGGCCTCGTATTCAAGCACATCTTTCCCCCGAACTAACGACGATTCAATTTCAATTGAATTTGTTCTTTTTGCTAAAAGTTCTATGGGTTCAATTAAAATGCCGAACTTTTTATAATTCTTCTTCTTTTTGCTTGTATCTATATAGTTCATATTTAACAGTTTAACCCGAAAACTATTTTCGGTTAAAACATTATAAAGTTTATAAATTAAGTACTCTTTTAGAATGTAGTTTGTGTACGATTTCGAAGAAGAACAATGAGTTACCAGCTTTATTTTTTTAAACCCTTTTAACTCGGTACTTGCTATCGGGTCGGTTTTAAAATTTAAAAAAATAGGAGGGAAAAAGCACTCTTGTCGTCGGTTGTTTCCGCGTGCTTTTAAGCGAATATTTTTTTAACTGTATAATCTTTGTAATGAATAAAAAGTTCTGCATCGAGGTATTTTCCCTGGAATTTATTTTTAATAAATGATTTTATATCGTATTTCAAAGTTAAGTCCATTGGAGTATCGTCTCCAAAAATTTTAAGATCGGGCAATGTATCCGAAACAGCTTCAATAGAACTATTGTATTGAATTGTATCGGCAACTTCAACTTTATGTTTTTGAGCAAATAAAAATCCCGTGACAAAAAACAGAGAAAAGAATAACAGAAATGATCTCATAACTTTAGCATTTTTGCTTAAACGGATTCTAAAAATAGTAAATTTATACTACAATACGGTTTCAGGTGTTTTAACTAACTTCTATAAAAACAATTAACCACCAAGGTTGTTCTTTCTAATAAAAGTATTCCGGTATATTTTTTCGATTAAATTAACTGCCGGTATTGAATTAAGGAAGTTTTACACTTTCTTTGAAGAATTATTTATGTAAAAATAAAAACTAAAAAATGAGAAATTCAATTATTGCACTGTTTTTTATCGCTGTTATGTTTATTGGTTGCGGCCCATCAACAAAATTAGTAAGGTCGTGGGCAAACGAAGAGGTTACACCTAAAAGTTATAATAAACTTGCGGTGGTGGTACTTACGCCAAATGCATCGAACCGATATTTAATAGAGCGCGCTGTGGTTGCCGATTTTAAAAAGGAAGGAATAAAAGCCATTCCAACTTATGAGATTTTTCCCATGGCAGGAAAAATGGATCAACTGCAAGAACTTATAAAAGATAAAGAAGATTTAAAAAGGAAAGTTGTTCAGAAAGTTGAAGAGAACAAAATTGATGCATTAATGATTATTTCGGTTTTTAATATTGAGAAAGAGCAACGATTTGTTCGCGACAACAATTATATGGCAGGAGGCGCCGGTTATTACGGAAGCCCGTATATTATGGGTGGTCCTGGCTATTACGGAAGTCCGTATGCCGGTGGTGCATATTATAACTACTATGCATACTCGCTGGCAACGGTTTATAACGATGGTTATTATGTCGACGACTACACCTATTTCTTAGAGTGTAATTTATACGATGTTGCTTCGGAAAAATTGTTGTGGACCGGAAGAACAAAAACAGTAAATATGAAATCGGTAGAAGATGAAGCCATCTATTTCTCCGACGTTGTTATTAAAGACATTCTGAAAAAGAAGGTAATTTTACCAAATTAAGAATTTGCCGTTTTCAACCTTTGTTAATATTCGGTAAAATCGATATCGTTTCTGATTGTCAGTCATTTAATTAAGCTAATTTTGCCATACGATTTTATAAAACAATTTTCAACATGGCAAAAAAAAAGCAAAAGCTTTTCACCGATTTTGCGCCTGTTACAACCGATGAATGGGAAGCAAAAATTAATGCCGATTTAAAAGGCAGAGACTACGAAAGGGCACTTGTCTGGAAAACCTACGAAGGGTTTAAAGTCCGCCCGTACTACCGCGAAGAAAACTTAAAGGATTTGAATTACCTCGACACGTTGCCGGGAGAATTCCCTTTTGTACGCGGAAATAAAAAGAGAGATAACGAGTGGCTGGTTCGGCAAAATATTTTTGTAACCGACTTTGCCGAAGCCAATAAAAAAGCACTCGATATTTTAGGAAAGGGCGTTACCTCGCTCGGATTTCTTTTTAACAATTGCAACAAAAATACAAAAGCCGACCTCGCTGTTTTACTAAAAAACATCTGTTTGGAAGCAGCCGAAATAAATTTGGTCTGCCCTACCGACAGCAGTAACTGTGCAAAACTTTTTGCCGAATTTGTTGCCGAAGGAAAATGGGAAAACAAGAATGTAATTGCTTCGGCATCAATCGACCCGCTCGGAACATTCGTGTTAACCGGAAAACTTAATAACAACGTACTGGCACAATTGGCAGATACAATTGAGGAGGTAAAATTACTGCCTCAGTTTCGCACAATTTCTGTACACGGTAAATTTTTTGCCAACAGCGGCTCGTCAATCGTTCAGGAGTTGGCCTTTTCGCTTGCACAGGGTGCCGAATATCTCGACATGCTCACCGACGATGGTATCGAAATAGATGATGTTGCTAACGCCATTAAATTCAATTTCGGAATTGGCAGCAACTATTTTATGGAAATTGCGAAATTGCGTGCTGCCCGCCTGCTTTGGGCACAAATTGTTAAAACGTACAATCCAAAATCCAACGACTCGGCAAAACTTATTGCACACAGCGAAACCAACCGGTTTAACAAAACTGTTTACGACCCGTACGTAAATATGCTTCGTACACAAACCGAAGCAATGTCGGCAGCACTGGGCGGGGCACATTCAATTACCGTTTTGCCTTTCGATGCCATTTACGAAGAACCCACCGAATTTTCGGAACGCATTGCACGCAACCAACAAGCACTGTTAAAAGAGGAGTCGTATCTCGATAAAATTGTTGACCCAGCTGCCGGTTCGTACTATATCGAAAACTTAACCAACTCGCTGATTAACGAAGCGTGGAAATTGTTCCTCGAAGTTCAGGAGAAAGGTGGTTTTATTGCCGCTTTCCGCGAAGGTTTTATTCAGAATGAGATAAAAATAATGGCTGCCAAACGCGATAAAAACATTGCTTTGCGCCGCGAAAACCTGTTGGGAACAAACCAGTTTCCTAATTTCAACGAGAAAATTGAAACCGAATTCGACGGCTCGCTTTTCGATGCAGTTGATTTAACTGCCGACGATGCAGAGGTAGAAACGCTGAAACCGTACCGCGGAGCACAACCTTTCGAGGCACTGCGTTACACCACCGATGTTTATTCTAAAACAAATAAACGCCCGGTGGCTTTTATGCTTACCATCGGAAACCTCACTTATCGGAAAGCGCGTGCACAGTTCAGTTGTAACTTCTTTGCCGTGGCCGGATTTACCGTAATCGACAACAACGGATTTAAAACGGTTGAAGAGGGCGTGGCAGCAGCAAAAAAAGCCGGTGCCGACATTGTGGTGGTTTGCAGCTCCGACGATGAATATGCCGAAATTGTTCCGGAAGTAGCGGCCCAACTCGACAGCGAAATTGTTGTGGTTGCCGGTGCTCCTGCGTGCAAAGCTGAACTCGAAGAGAAAGGAATTACAAATTTTATTCACGTAAAAAGTAATCTTTTGGAGGAGTTAAAAGCGTATCAAACAGAATTAGGAATTTAGATAAACGGATTATCGGATATTCAGATTTTCAGACAAATTGAAAGATGCATAATTATCTCGAGTTAAAAATATGGCAAGAAGGAAGAAAACTGGTTAAAACAATATATTCGATATCTGCTAATTTCCCAAAAGAGGAAATGTATGGCTTAACTTCTCAAATAAGAAGAGCCGCTATTTCTATCCCTTCAAATATTGCAGAAGGAACTGGAAGAACGAGTAATAAGGAATTTAGAAGATTTCTGGAATATGCAATTGGTTCGTTATTTGAACTTGAAACTCAAATAATTCTTGCCAATGATTTAAATTTCGTTACTACTGAAAATTTTGAAACAATCCATCAAGATATAAAATCACTTTTACGGATGATTGTCAAATTTAAGGGTGTTCTAAGCATCTGAAAATCTAAGAATCTGACAATCCAAAAATCTCAAGAATTATGAAACCGAATTATAAAAACATAAACATAAAAGCAGCCACGCAGCAACAAAATATTGCCGGGTGGATTGCACAAAACAATATTGAAAAGAACTGGAAAACGCCGGAGCAGATTCCGGTAAAACCGGTGTACACCAAAGAAGATTTGGAAGGAATGGAGCATCTGAATTATGCTGCCGGTCTGGCACCTTTTCTTCGCGGACCTTACTCTGCAATGTACGCCATGCGCCCGTGGACAATTCGCCAGTATGCAGGTTTTTCTACTGCCGAAGAGTCGAACGCTTTTTACCGACGCAATCTTGCCGCAGGGCAAAAAGGACTTTCAGTGGCGTTCGATTTAGCCACACACCGCGGTTACGACTCCGACCATCCGCGCGTAATTGGCGATGTTGGTAAAGCCGGTGTTGCCATCGATTCTATTCTCGATATGAAAATTTTGTTCGACCAAATTCCTCTCGATAAAATGTCGGTGTCGATGACAATGAACGGAGCAGTATTACCCGTTTTGGCCTTTTATATTGTTACCGGGCTGGAGCAAGGTGCAACCCTAGAACAACTTTCGGGAACCATTCAGAACGATATTCTGAAAGAGTTTATGGTACGAAATACGTACATCTATCCACCCGATTTCTCGATGCGGATTATTGCCGATATTTTTGAATTCACTTCGCAAAAAATGCCGAAGTTTAACTCTATCTCAATTTCGGGTTACCACATGCAGGAAGCCGGTGCCACCGCCGATATTGAAATGGCATACACACTTGCCGACGGGCTTGATTACCTTCGAACCGGTGTAAAATCGGGATTGGATATTGATGCATTTGCACCGCGCTTGTCGTTTTTCTGGGCAGTGGGAATGAACCATTTTATGGAGATTGCAAAAATGCGTGCTGCACGAATGATTTGGGCTAAACTGGTTAAACAGTTCAACCCGAAAAATCCAAAATCGATGGCACTGCGTACCCACTCGCAAACGTCGGGGTGGTCGCTTACCGAGCAAGACCCGTTTAATAATGTTGGCCGCACAACAATTGAGGCCATGGCCGCAACACTGGGTCACACACAAAGTTTGCACACTAACGCACTCGACGAGGCAATTGCTTTACCAACCGATTTCTCGGCACGAATCGCACGAAATACGCAGTTGTACATTCAGCAAGAGACTGAAATTTGTCGCTCGGTCGACCCGTGGGCCGGTTCGTATTATGTTGAGACGCTTACCAAAGAGATTGCCGAAAAAGCGTGGGCATTAATAGAGGAAGTTGAGGAGCTGGGCGGAATGGCAAAAGCCATTGAAACCGGTGTTCCGAAAATGCGAATTGAGGAGGCCGCTGCACGTGCTCAGGGAAAAATTGACGGGGGAACGCAAACCATTGTTGGAGTAAACAAATACCGTCTTGAAAAAGAGGACCCGATTGATATTTTGGAAATTGACAACTCTGCCGTACGTTTATCGCAAATAGAGCGGTTAAAGAAATTACGTGCCGAGCGCGACGAAAATAAAGTAAAAGCATCGTTGGCAGCCATTACCGAAGCGGCAAGAACCGGTAAAGGAAATTTATTAGCTTTGTCGATAGAAGCGGCAAAAAACCGCGCATCGCTGGGAGAAATTTCCGATGCATGCGAAAAAGTTGCCGGCAGATATAAAGCAGTAATAAGAACAATTGAAGG
>Ga0256831_1001931_pt1 | contig 10914 bp, 10 predicted proteins | sample 132544metaG_FD_189087 | JGI IMG/M metagenome (GOLD analysis project Ga0256831, IMG submission 189087) | Hydrothermal vent microbial communities from Lau Basin, Pacific Ocean - 132-544 | ecosystem: Environmental > Aquatic > Marine > Hydrothermal vents | place: Pacific Ocean: Lau Basin | collected... | reverse complement strand
TGCGTCGTGTGTCCTGTGGCGATTCTTAACATACTACATGTATAGTCAAGACCCGCCACAGAACACTACTCCTTGTATATCTGTGTTTTTACTTAACCATCTTTAACTAAGAGTCAGACTTTTACGAGTTCATCTTGTTTTATTTCACACAAACTGGAGGCAGTAATGATGACAAAGATACAGGCGATAGCCGTTGGTGCCCTTGCAGGCCTGCTGATGTTGGGGCAGGGCTGGGCCGCAGATGTAAAGATCGGTATTATGGTCCCGACCACCGGGTCTGAGGCCACAGCAGGCAAAGACATGGAAAACGCCATTAAGCTCGCCGTCGATGAGATAAACAAAAGCGGTGGAGTATTGGGCAAGAATATTATCACCATCACCGGTGATGACGGCTGTGATCCCCAGATGGCAACGGCCGCCGCCTCTAAACTGGTCTCCAATGATGTGGTCGGTGTGGTCGGCGGCTACTGTTCCGGCGCTACCCTGCCGACGCTGAAAATTTATGGTGATGCCGGTATTCCCTTTGTTGTTGCCGCCGCCAACTCCACCAAGCTGATTGATGCCAATCCCGGCACCGCTTTTCAGATCAATTCTACCGGTTTTGATCAGGTCAATTCCGCCGTTGCCCTCTTTAAGGCAAAAGGTGTAAAAAAACTGGCCATCGTTCACCAGGGTGACGGTTATTCCGAGGATCTGGCCCGGCTGACCAGGGACAAATGGACAGGGATGGGCAATCAGGTTGTTGCCTATGCCGTGGTCAACAAGGGAGAACAGGACCAATCCTCCCTGGTGACGCAGATTAAATCCAAGGCTCCGGATGCCGTGTTCTGGACCGCCTATTACTCGGACGGAGCGCTTTTAATCAAACAGCTGCGGCAGGCAGGATATCATAAACTGATAGCCGTTGGTGATGGTTCCAATTCACCAAAACTGCTTGAAATTGCCGGGAAGGCTGCTGAAGGCGTCTATTGCTTTTCCAATCCCACCGCCGACTACCTGCCGGCGGCCGGAGATTTCGTAAAAAACTATAAGGCCCGTTATCATCAGGCCCCGGATGCCTATGGGCCTCTTGCCTATGACGGTATGAAACTGATGGCCGACGCCATCAGCCGTGCTGGATCCACCGACAAGGCAGCCATTGTCAAAGCCTTGAAGGAAACCAAGAATTTTAATGGTATTACCGGCGCTATTTCCTTTACCGACAAGAACACCCTGGCCAAATCAAACTTTGTTGTTCTGGTTGCCAGGGGCGGTAAATGGATGCTGAATAAGTAAGATAATCCTGTCGAAAAATATTCACGTCACACCGCCTGACTGCGGTGTGACGTACCGCCTGCTCCTTTCCCCAAAAACCCTATGTCGACTTCGGATATTATTCTGCAGCAACTGGCCAACGGTCTGATCCTTGGATCTTTTTACGCCCTGGTTGCCCTCGGCTACACCATGGTCTACGGTATCATCAAGCTGCTCAACTTTGCCCATGGTGATCTGTATATGGTGGGTGGTTTTGTCGGCTTTCTCGTCCTGTCGCTTGTCAGCGGTTTGATGGGCTCAAGCTGGGCCGGAATTCTCTGCTCCATGGTCTTCAGTATGCTGGCGGTCGGGCTGCTCGGAGTTATTATCCAGCGTATTGCCTATGTGCCCATGCTGCAGGCACCCAGACTCTCCATCCTGATCACCGCCCTTGCTGTTTCCATGGTCCTTTCCAATGGCGTAATGGCCATCACCGATGGTGAATACCTGGCCTTCAATACGGATCTGGGTTATGAGGGTCTGGATCTCGGTAACGTGTTTATTTCCTATACCCAACTGGTGCTGGTGGTCTCTGCAGCCCTGCTGATGATCATTCTCTATCTCTTTGTTCACAAAACCCTGTACGGTAAGGCGATGCGCGCCATTGCCATTGATCAGGATGCCTGCAGATTGATGGGGATCAACGTCAACCGGATCATCGCGCTTACCTTTTTTATCGGCTCTTCACTGGCTGCTGCCGCCGGGGTCATGGCCGGGGTCTATTATGGGTCGCTCCATTTTTTCATGGGCTTTGTTATTGGTCTTAAGGCCTTTACCGCTGCCGTAATCGGCGGCATTGGTTCTATCCCCGGCGCCATGCTGGGGGGGCTGGTTTTAGGGCTGCTGGAGGCTTTCGGCACCCAGATTCCCTTTGTCGGCTCCGAATGGAAGGATGTTTTTTCTTTTGGTCTGCTCATCCTGCTGCTTATCTTCAAGCCCACGGGTCTGCTCGGCAAGACTGAAATTGAGAGGATGTAGGATGGCGGGCTCTTCACCATTGACCTCTGTTTCCGACTGGTTACGTCCCCAGCAAAACCGAATGATTGTCCTTATGGGATTGGCAGGCGTCGCCATGCTGATCCCGCTTGTGGCCAATAACTATGTGCTCGAAGTACTGACCAATGCCTGGTTTTACGCTATTCTCTGTCTGGGGCTGAATATTGTTGTCGGCTATGCCGGGCTTCTTGATCTTGGCTATGCGGCATTTTTTGCCGTGGGCGCCTATACCACCGGTATTCTGACCTCAAAATTCGGCGTCAATTTCTGGCTGACTATTCCTGTAGCCGTCAGTTGTTCCATGCTGGCCGGACTCATCATCGGTGGGCCGACGCTGCGGCTGCGCAGTGATTATCTGGCCATCGTCACCCTGGGATTTGGTGAAATTGTACGCATTATCGCCAGAAATTTGGAGATTACCGGCGGCGCTTCCGGACTGATCGGTATTGACCGGCCATCCATATTCGGTCTTGAGCTCAGCCGGGGCATTCATTTTTATTATGTTTTTCTCCTGCTTGCCATTCTGGCCTGTTTTATCTCTTATCGACTGCAAAACTCCCGCCTGGGAAGGGCATGGCAGTATGTGCGTGAGGATGAGGATGCCGCCGAGGCCATGGGCATCGGCCGAGTGGCCGTTAAACTGTATGCCTACGTGATCGGCGCCATGTTCGGCGGAGTCGCCGGCTGTTTTTTTGCCGCCAAGATGACGGCCATCTCGCCGGAAACGTTTACCTTCTCCCAGTCGGTCCTCATCCTGCTCGGTGTGGTCCTCGGCGGCATGGGTAAGATCCCCGGCGTCATTATCGGTGCCTTTGCCCTGGTACTCTTTCCCGAGGTTTTTCGAGGGCTGGGGTCCATGCGGATGTTGATCTTCGGCATTGTCATGCTTGTTATCATGCTCTACCGGCCCGAAGGTATCTGGCCGCAAAAACAGAGGGAAGTGTAGGCGTGGCGCTTCTTGAGGTTGCAAATCTGGGGTTAAGTTTTTCCGGCCTGCAGGTTATACAGAAGCTCAGCTTTGAAGTGGAGCAGGGAACCATTGCCAGTCTGATCGGTCCCAACGGTGCCGGCAAGACATCGGTTTTTAACTGCCTGACCGGATTTTACCGGCCCGATTCCGGGCGGATCGATTTTAACGGTCATTCCATCATACGGCGTAAACCGCATAAGATTACCCGGGCCGGGATGGCCCGAACTTTCCAGAATCTGCGTCTGTTTAAGTCCATGACCGTGTTGGAAAACGTCAAAAGCGGCATGCATTGCCGTACTTCGACCGGGGCTTTGGGCGCTGTTCTGCAGACCGGTTCCCAGCGGCGGGAAGAGGCCTTGATCACAAGCGTCAGTGAGGAATGCCTGGCCTTTGTCGGCCTGCTTGATCGGAAGGACCGGCGGGCGGATACCCTTCCCTACGGTGATCAGCGGCGGGTGGAATGGGCACGGGCACTGGCGACAAAACCGAAATTGCTTCTTCTTGATGAGCCGGCAGCCGGGCTTAATTTTGATGAGAAAAAGGAGCTGATTACGCTTATTCTGCGCATTCGTGATGAACTGGGCATTACCATCCTGCTGATCGAGCATGACATGGGACTGGTAATGAAGGTCTCCGAGATGATAACCGTCATTGATTACGGGGCCAAGATTGCCGAAGGAACGGCGGAAGACGTGCAGAACAATCCTAAGGTGATCGAAGCCTATCTCGGCAGTGACGACGGGGAGGAGTTTTTGTAATGGTCTCCGGAAAGAGGGTGCCGAAGGCGCAAACCGTACTTGAATTGCGGGATGTGGAAACCTATTACGGCAGAATTCATGCCCTGCGCGGGATAACCTTACAGGTGCAGCAGGGACAGATTGTTACCCTGCTCGGGGCCAACGGTGCCGGAAAATCCACCACTTTGCGCACCATCTCCGGCCTTAATCCTGCAAAACGTGGCTCAATTACCTTTTTAGGAAAAGACATTACGAGCAAGGCGTCCCATGAAATAGTGGAGATGGGGTTGATTCACGTGCCCGAGGGGCGACGGATTTTCAAAGGCATGACCATTCGTGAAAATCTTGAACTTGGCTCCTTTACTCTGCAGGATGACGGCGAGCGTAAAAAACGGATGGCACATGTATTTGAGATATTCCCGGTCCTGCATGAGCGGAGAAACCGGGACGCGGCCCTGCTCTCCGGCGGCGAACAGCAGATGCTCGCCATGGGAAGAGCGCTTATGACAAGACCCAGACTTCTTTTGCTCGATGAACCCTCCATGGGGCTTGCCCCCTTTCTCGTCAAAGAGATCATGCGCATTATTCTACGTTTGAACAGAGAAGGGGTTACCATCCTGCTGGTTGAACAGAACGCCCGGGTGGCGCTGCAGCTTGCGGAATACGGCTATGTGCTTGAAACCGGGGAAATAGTCATTGCCGGCAACGCCGAGATGCTACGCCACGATGAATCCATCGTCAAGGCCTATCTTGGAGAATGAATTGCTTTTTTTTACAGTAGTATTTCGATGTGATGTTTGGCCGTTAATGTGGTCGCAAAAACCCTGGCGTTTTCCCAATATGCGATAAATCGTGATTTGATCGACACGTTCATCTCCTCTCTAGCTCCATAGAGCAGGTGAAGCATGCCGTCCGATCCCTATCCCACCTCCGGCGTCATCTATTTATCCCTGCTCCTTTATGCAGATAATTCTCGCCCCTGATGGTGTTGTAAGATTTTTTATTTACCGTGTTGTGTGTGTCAGGATGACTCAAAAGGCATACTGCTTCTCGGAGTCATCATTGCGCTCCTCTTACTTGTATATCTGTGTTTTATACTGAGCCATCTTTGAATGTGTTGTGACTTTTCACAAGTTCATTTTTCGTGCTTCCGTTGTGGAATTCCGATTCGATTTCCTGGCCATAGTCGCTATATTATTTTTGATTTTAACCGGTTACCGGCAAGAGGATTACTATTTTTAATAAGTCGTCAGTGGTATAATGAGAGAGTTTCTTCTTGGGGCGCCGGAATTTGCAGTTTGACAACTGCGCTAAAATACGATAAATTATTAGGTTCGGTAGAGGAGAAAAATGGGTTCCGGACTGGCGGAATAAACCATTTTTTTTCAAATATCGGGTTGGTTTTGAGGGGCTTTTTCGTCGCCGGTTGTGTGGACGAGTCGCTTGAATAATATGTATTGAGAAGATTACAGATAAGGAGAGCACAATGGCATTAACGGTTAAGGCAATCGCCGAGAGTATAAATATCATGGGAACCCGTAGCGGTAATGCCATGAAAGAACGGAATCCCGGGCCGGTCCAGGAGATGGCCAAAGAAGAGACGGCTGCCGGGGCCACGTATCTTGATTTGAACATCGGACCTGCACGTAAAGACGGTACCGAGCTTATGCCCTGGGTTGTTGAGACTGTACAGGCGGCTGTGGATACTCCCCTCTGTTTGGATTCCACCAATACCGATGCCATGGCCGCCGGATTTAAAGTGGTCACCAATAAAAAACAGGCAATTATGAATTCCATTTCCGCACAGCCCGAACGCATGGAGGCCTTGATCCCAGTTGCCGCCGAGGCGGGTTGTGATGTAATCGCTCTGCTCTGGGGTCCGGACGGTATGCCGCGTGATTCAAATGAGCGGGCCGCCATGGCGGTTGATCTGATGATGGCCTTAAACGAGGCCGGGATCCCCAATGAAAAGATTCTCTTTGACCCCATCGGGACGCCTATCACACTTGGTGCCGATCAGATTGCCTCCGGCCTTGAATTTATGATGATGCTGGGTGATATCGCCCCCGGTTCCGGTTCCACGGTTGGTCTGTCAAACGTCTCCAACGGCGTTGCCGATCATCTGCGCAAGTATCTGGATCGCACCTATCTTATTATGTTGATGAAATACGGCATTTCCACCGCCATCGTCAATTCGTATGATAAGGAGCTGATGGCCATCTGCAGGGGTGAGCGTCAGGACCTGGTTGACCTGGTCCATGGCATGATGGACGGCAATGAACCAGATCCCGCTTCGCTTGAGGGAACGGCGCTTGAGCATTACAAGACCTACAAGGCCCTGTCCGGCCAGACTGTTTTTTCCGAGTCCTGGCTTGAGCTGTAGCACATTGTAATCAGGACGGAATCTATGGTCAAACGAGTCACCCCGGGGCACCATATTTTATATGGTGTCCTTCGGGATTACCTGACCGGTGAAGAACTGCCCGATACCGATGATGAACGGACCCGGCAATGGTTGGCCAGAATGCTGGTTGAAGAAAAAGGGTATTCCAGAGATGAGATTGAACCGCGTCTATGCATTGAAACGACGTTCAATCATATTTTTGTTCGGTCCATTATCGATCTGACCGTGCGCCTGGAGGGGAGGCGGCTGTTTATTCTTCGGTACGGACCGGGATCACTGGTCACCAGGGAGAAATCCGTTATTGCCGCTGCCCGGGTTCTTGATCCCGACTATCGCATTCCCTACGGGGTGATTACCAATGGTCGCGATGCGGAGTTGCTGGAAACAGCACAGGGCAAGGTGCTGGCCACCGGAATGGAGGCCATTCCCGACCGACGGCAGGCGGAAAAATTATTGCAAGAGGCCCGATTTGAGCCCTATGACGATCCCGGACAACGGGAAAGAGCTCTCAGGGTATTAAATACCTTTGATCTTGAAATTTGTTGTCGGGGCGACAGTTGCAGGCTTCCGTGATCGAGTCGAGGTATATCGATCCGATACAGGGCTGCCGGCCGTGACGGGAATAATTATCTGTTGCTTGTGGTTGTAGCCGTAAAATCGGGTGCAGCCATGTTGGTTTTATTAAGGATGTAGAATATCATGACTGAAATGAGCAAGTGGACAAAAACAGGCTGGCGAGAACGTACTGTCCTGCAACAACCGAACTGGCCGGATAAGGATCGGCTGGAGGAAGTTCTTGCAACCATCTCCACCCTGCCGCCCTTGGTATTTGCCGGAGAAATAAGAGACCTTAAGGAGCAGTTGGCGCAGGCATCACGCGGCGAAGCTTTCCTTCTGCAGGGCGGGGACTGTTCCGAAGAATTTGCCCGTTGTACTGCGCCCAATATACGGGAGACTTTAAAGGTTCTGCTGCAGATGGCGGTCACTCTGACCTATGCCGGCGGCAAGCCAGTGGTCAAGGTCGGTCGTATCGCCGGCCAGTATGCCAAACCCCGTTCCGCCGACACTGAAATGGTGAACGGAGTTGAGCTGCCGAGTTATCGGGGGGATATGGCCAATTCAATTGAGCCGACCCTGGAGGCGCGGACTCCTGATCCGGCCCGTCTGCTGCAGGGATATAATATGTCTGCTGCTACCCTGAACCTGTTACGGGCCTTCACTAAAGGTGGATTCGGTGCCCTGCAGCGGGTTCAGGCCTGGAATCAGGAATTCGTCAGGCAGTCACCCATGGGCAGGTCCTATGAACGACTGGCCAAACAGATCAGTCAGGCGCTGGCCTTTATGGAAACCATCGGTATAGACACCGATACGCCCCAGCTTAAACAGGCGCAGTTTTATACTTCTCATGAGGCTCTGTTTCTTGGTTACGAGGAGGCGCTGACCCGTGAGGATTCAACCCGGGGTGGCTGGTATGACTGTTCGGGGCACATGCTGTGGATTGGAGATCGTACCCGCCAGATTGATGGCGCTCATATCGAGTTTCTTCGGGGCGTCCTTAATCCCATCGGCATGAAGGTCGGCCCAAAGCATGAGATTGACGATATCCTCGCCATTATTGAACGGTTGAATCCTGCCAACGAACCGGGCCGCATGACCTTGATCGCCAGATTTGGTGCCCGTGATATTGAAAAATATCTGCCGCCGCTTATTCGGGCGGTGAAACAGGAGGGCTTGAATGTATTGTGGAGTTGCGATCCCATGCATGCCAATATCCGTAAGGCGTCAAGTGGTCATAAGACCAGGAGCTTTGACGACATCCTCTCGGAGCTGCGCTGTTTTTTCGAGTTGCATTGGTCCGAGGGAACTATCCCCGGCGGCGTTCATTTTGAATTGACCGGTGATAATGTCACTGAATGTACCGGCGGGGCGCGTCAACTGGCTGATGCCCAGCTTGGGGATAATTATCTGACCACCTGTGATCCCCGTCTCAATGCGGAACAATCCCTGGAAATGGCCTTTCAGATAGCTGAAATGATACGAAGTTGATTTTTTTTCCGTCCTGCCTGTTATCCGGCCCGTCGAAATGTTTCGGCGGGCTGTTTTTTTTTGAGGGGTGGGAATATCACTGAAGACCGCTGTTGAAAAGATCGAGGATCTGCTGTTTGTCTGTGGCCCGCATCAGAAGTCTGCGATTAGCCTCTTTTTTAAGCAGTCGGCTTATCCTGGCCAGGGAACGGAGGTATTCATCGGCTCTGCCTGTGGGTGAGAGAATCTGAACAAAAAGATGAACCGGTTTGTTGTCAATGGCCTCAAAGCTGATGCCGTTGCTTGAGCGTCCGAAACAGAGAACCAGACGGTCAAGGCCGGGCACCTTGGCGTGGGGTATGGCAACACCGTTTCCGACGCCGGTCGAACCCACCTGTTCCCGTTCCTGCAAAACATTCAACAGCATGTCCGGATCAACGTCACTGTATAAGGTATGAATGGCGGCGGCAAGTTCCTTCAGGGCCTCGTCTTTGCCTGTTGATTGCATTTCCAGGATGATGCACTGGTGGCCAAGTGTGAGCATTATTGTCTTAAGTCCTGGCCTGGCGTCGGTGTTTTACCGGAAGAATTTTCATTTGATCTCTGTACTTGGCAACGGTGCGCCTGGCGACTTTGATTTTATCTTCTGCAAGCATTTGTGAGATTTTATTGTCGCTGAGTGGTTTAGTCGGGTCTTCAGCGGCGATGTATCGGCGAATTTTTGTTTTTATGGCCTCGGCGGCAACAACGTCTCCGTCGGTGGTTGCCACAGCTGTTGAGAAAAAATATTTCAACTCATAGATACCCTGTGGGGTATGGGCATATTTATGGGAGGTTACCCGGCTGACCGTTGACTCGTGCATGCCTATATCATCGGCAACATCCCGCAGAATGAGGGGCTTGAGGTATCCTGAGCCTCGCTCAAAAAAGTCCCGTTGAAATTTAAGCAGGCTCTCCATAACCTTGTAAATAGTGCGCTGCCGTTGGTGGATGGATTTGATGAACCATTCGGCATTGCGTTTTGATTCACGCAGATAGCTTTTTGATTCACTGGACATCGATTTTCGCTGTTTGAGCAGGGCCTTGTATTCTTCCGATACCTGAAGCTTGGGCAGGCCGTCATCATTGAGTTGAATGACAAAATCGTCATCAATTTTATAAACATACACGTCAGGAATGACATAATTGGTCTGTTCGTTGCTGTATTCGTTTCCCGGATAGGGTTGGAGCTGTTCAATGATTTTGACCGCTTCTTTGACCAGCCGGACCGAGGACCCGGTTTCCCGGGCAATCTGGGCATAGTTTTTTGTCTGCAGTAGATTGAGATGGGTATCGATAATCGAGTAGGCAAGGGTTTCTTCCAGTCCCTTGCGATCAAGCTGTAAAAGTAGTGATTCCCGGATATCGCGGCCGGCGATTCCGGGTGGATCAAGACTCTGGACAAGGCGAATGGCACCCCTGGCCTCCTCGGGCGAGCAGTTTGCATAGGCAACGATGTCTTCTACGTCCGCTTCCAGAAAACCATGACCATCAAGATTGCCGACAATGAAATGGGTTAATTTTGTGTCCAGGGCATCAAGATCAAGATGGGTCAGTTGCCAGAGCAGGAATGAATCCAGGCCGGGAGACTTGGAGATAAAGTCGAATTGGGAGGGTGCGTCGGCCGGAGGTGTTTCCCGGGAAAAAGAAAAATCGGTGTCAAAGGTGTTGGCATAGTCATCCCAGTTGACCTCCGCCACCTTGGCCGGGTCTTCGCCCTCTACCTGGCTGGTAATGGGTTCTTCCGCCTTTTCCGTACGTTCAGGAGCACTCAGCTCATCAGGATTGGTATTTTCCTCCTGGGTGGGCAGCACCTCTTCCAACATTGGATTTTGCTCAATTTCAGCCTGCAGGGCATCGGTGAGCTCCAGGCGATTGAGCTGCAAAAGCTTGATGGCTTGCCGCAGCTGCGGCGTCATGACCAGCTTTTGCGCTAGTTTGAGATTCTGGCGAAGATCAAGCATTGTTTGTGTTGTTACGTATGGTTCCGAGAGTCAAAAGTATCCGCCCTACATACTGAAATTTTCACCAAGATACATTTTTCGGGCCAGGGAGCTTTCCGTGATATCAACAGCCGCGCCGCTGGTCAGGATTCGTCCATCATTCATGATGTAGGCAAAGTCACAGACCTGGAGTGTCTCGCGAACATTGTGGTCGGAAATCAGAACGCCTAAGTTTTTTTCTTTCAGACTGCGGATAATCTGTTGCAGGTCGGCCACCGACAGCGGATCAACCCCGGCAAACGGTTCATCGAGCAGGATAAATCTCGGCCTGGTGGCCAGGGCACGCATGATCTCCACCCGCCGCCGTTCCCCGCCGGACAGGGCATGCCCTTTATTATCCGCCAGGTAGCCGATTTTGAGCTCATCCATCAACTCGTCAATGCGATTGTTGATTTCATTTTTCGGCAGTCCCAAAGGTTCCAGGACGATGCGGACATTTTCAACCAC
>Ga0256831_1001930_pt1 | contig 10915 bp, 7 predicted proteins | sample 132544metaG_FD_189087 | JGI IMG/M metagenome (GOLD analysis project Ga0256831, IMG submission 189087) | Hydrothermal vent microbial communities from Lau Basin, Pacific Ocean - 132-544 | ecosystem: Environmental > Aquatic > Marine > Hydrothermal vents | place: Pacific Ocean: Lau Basin | collected... | reverse complement strand
GGAGAGGGGGGCGGCGCGGGCGTCGGCGGCGGCGGGGACGGCGAGAGCGACGGCGTGGTCGCCGGTGTCGGCGCGGGGCGGCATCCGGCGATGAGGATGAGCAGGAGAACGATCATCAGTCGCTTCACGGAAAACCTCCTTCGGGGGTGAGGCCCTGGCCTGTGAGCGCTTCCCGCACGGCGTAGTAGATGGGGCGCGGGCGGAAGTCGGGGGTGACGAAGGAGAAGCTGTCCTGGTAGCTGTGGAGCGGCTTCGGCGTGCGGAAGACCCAGGTGGCGACCATCGGGCACCAGGGCCAGTGTGCCGCCGCCCACGCATAGGAATCCAGCGTGTAGCGGATGCGCTGCGAGGGATGCACGGCCCACGCCCAGCGCGGATGGTCGTTCCAGCCCGATTCGGTAACGTAGATCGGCTTGTCGCCGTCGCCGTAACGGGCCATCATCTCGTGGAGCAACTCCACGCGGCGGAAGTTCAGCAGGTCGGGGGCGGGGTCCATCTCCGGCGGGAAGACGAGGCCGTAGGCGTGGGCGGCCAGCGCATCCATCGCCTCGCCGCCGCCTGCCTCGTAGAAGCGTTCGAGGTAGAGCAGATCGTTCAGGCCGTTGATGCTGCCCTCCGGCTCCAGCGTGGGGGCCAGCGCTCCGCCCAAGATGACGACGTTCGGATTGGCGGCGTGGGCGAGGGGGTAGACGGCACGCAGCAGATCGGCGTAGGCCGCCGGATCGACGGGGCGGTAGCCCCACTCGAAGGAGAGATTCGGCTCGTTCCAGATGATGAGATGATCGGCGGTTCCGGCATAGCGGGCGGCGAAGGCGGCGACGAAGCGGGCGAAATCGGCGTAGTGGTCGCGGTCGAGGTAGGTGAAGGTCGTCTCCGGCTCCCCCGGCTCCTCTCCCGGTCTGGCCCATTGCGGCACCATCCCCAATCGGGCGATGACGCGCAGCCCCTGCGCCTGGGCGTGGGCCATCACCAGGTCGCTGTGTGCCCAGTCGTAGCGGCCCTCTTCCGGCTCGATGTAGGCCCAGGGGAAATACTCGACGATCCAGGAAGCGCCCATCTCGCGCACCATGACCAGCGTCCGCTTGATCTTCCAGGCTTCCACCTCGTCGGAAAGGCGGGTGTGGACGCCGACTTTGGGGTTGTTGGTGCGCACCTGTTGGGGCGGCCCCGGCGTGACGAGGATGGCCGGAGGGCGGACGAGCAGCGCGGCCAGCAGGGGGAGCACGAGCCAGCGTCCCCACGGCAGGAGGCGGGGCAGAAACGCCCGCATCCGCGCCGCGCTCCGACGGATCGATCTGCTCGGTCGGGTCTTGCCGTTCATCGCTCGCGAAAAGTCTACCACGCCTTGGGAGGGTGTACAGGCGCGGCGGCACAGCCGATGCGTTGCTTGACGGCTTCCTGAAGGTGGGCTATATTTAGGGTGTAGGGCAAGGCAGGAAATTCCTTTTGTCGAGGCATACAGAGGGGCGATTGAGGTGTTTCGAATGCGAAGAAGGAGATTATGCGGCCGTTGTGCTGGAGTCATAGGGGCAGATGTGCGGCTAACAGGCCGCACATCTGCCCCTATGTTGGCACTAGTGTGTGGGATAAGGTGTTATGAGCAAAGCCTTCTACGTTATGGCATGTGACGAACGAGTACGACACGTTGGCCTCATAGTTCCAAGACGTGGGCAATGGGCGGTTTAATCGTTGAACAAACCATGATTCCAAGAGTGGCTTTAGTTTGGCAAGATATCAAGGAGAGATTGTGCGGGGAGAAGGATGTTGAATTGAAGTGGAGCCATTTTTTCGCGGGGCCCCACCAGGATCGTATAACCAACCCTCTTAAGTCTTCCTCACCCAATGAGTGGCGTCGACAGGTTTTATGGGCTTTAGAGGCATTGTTCGTAAATGCTTCGCTTGTTCCGATTACAACGGTTGTTCGAAAAGATAAAGCGGCGAATGCAATGTTCATAGATATCAGAGAGGATGGTATTGGAATATTAGATATCAATACTCTGTGGCTTGGTGTGATAGCGCAATTTGCCATGTTTCTGGAGCACAAGAAGGCATACGGGGAAATTTGGTTGGACCAGTTGGGTAGTCGAAAGGAGGAGGCCCGTAGGCAGTCCGATTGGCATAGACTACGAGATGAAGAAGGGGTGGTGGATGTCTCCTATCAGAGAAGCTTAAGAAGAATTTTACCTACTCTGAAGTTTTTTGATTCTGAGGCAGAGCCAATGATTCAGGTCGCGGATTTTGTCTCTGGGGTATTATGGGCCGCGGCGGAGGGTGACGAGGAATTCCTATTATCCTTTTTCAAAGAGTACTTTCCTTGGGGTAGGGATACTTACACTTTCATGTATATGGTGTAATCCCTCCATAAAACATAGATGGGCCAATTGCGCCTAACCCCGCGTGCAGCGGACACGGCGTAGCCGTGTCAATGAGAGGGGGGAGATGTTAGATGCGTCGTGTGCAGTACTACTTGTCTTCAGCTATGACTCTATTAATGCAGATTGAGAACTGGTATATACTTCCTGTACTGGCTTTGCGCAAACGGCCAACAATCATCACCTTGCGATCTGGGTACAAATTCAAGGTGCGCAGCCTCATGGATGTTTGGATTGTCAAGGAAACGTGTGTGGATCGTCTCTATGAAGCGAGTAGCGTCAGGATCGAAGACGGTTGGATGGTAGTAGACATAGGTGCAGGAATTGGTGATTTCTCTATTCTGACAGCAAAGGAAAATCCCAATTGTCGAGTCTTTGCTTTTGAACCATTTCCGGAATCGTTTAGCCTGCTACAGGAGAATTTGAACTTGAATAGGGTGAGCAATGTTATCGCTTCTCGGATGGCGGTGGGCGCGGAATCTGGAAAGATGCTCCTTGCTGCAACTGGTGAAGCTGTGCAACATACGACTGTGCGTAACATTCCCCCCGCTGGTGTAGCCACGATCGAGGTCCGGGGAATTTCTTTAGATGAACTATTCGAATTGAATGGGCTGGAATACTGCGATTTTCTGAAGATGGATTGCGAAGGATGCGAGTTCGGAGTCTTGCTCAACGCGAGTGATAGCATTTTGGAGAGGATTGGTCATATCTGTTTGGAGTACCACGACGGTTTCACCGCATTTTCGCATATGGATTTAGTGGATTATCTCCACCAGAAGGGATTTCGGACGAGGGTTATGGCTAATCCTGTGCATAACTACTTGGGTTTTCTGTATGCTTATCGTTAAATGTGCATGGTTGCATATTGTTGGCATCTAACAGACATCGCTTGCCTACCTTCGCTCGCTCCGCACGGAGGCTGAAGCGCTAGCCGTTAACCGTCGTGACCATAGCTCGATCCGAATCTGCTCAATAGCCCCCTGCCCTCTCTTCTCCCTTTCGGCACTGCTCTTGGCCTCCCCGGCCCTCGCTTCGCGTCTCTCACCTCTTTCCGCTGCCTTGTTTCCTGCCCCATCCGGCGAATTTGGGACATATCTCGCAGCACTGCTCTTCTTGCCCTTCATCATGACTCGCTTATAATGAAGAAAGCCCGCGAGGGCACAAAGGAGGTGTGGGAAAGATGGATATGGATGAGGCGAAGGCCCTGCCGCAGGCGGAGGTTACGGAGACGACGACGCAGGAGCCCCAAGAGAAGGTGCCAAAGGAGGGGCTGCAGGAAAAGAAGCTCATCCTCTACGCCGTCATCGCCGTGGTCGTCATCCTCGTGCTCGTGATCGGCGGCATCGTGCTGATGGCCCGGCATCCGCAGGCGACGGCGACGGTGCGCGACATCGCCATCGTCTTCGTCGCCGTGATGACCTTCTTCATCGGCGTGGCCGTCCTCGTTCTCCTCGTCCAGCTTACCATCCTCGTCAAGGTGCTGCGGGAAGAGATCGCGCCGATGATGGCGGCTTTGCAGGAGACGCTGGCAACGGTGCGCGGGACGACGGCCTTCGTCAGCGAAAGCGTCGTCTCGCCTGTGGTCAAGGCCGCCAGCTTTGCCGCCGGTGTGAAGCGTGTGGCCGGCAATGTCCTCGGCTTTGCCCGTGCCGTGAAACGTGGTCAGTCCAAGTCAGCAACAGGAGGGAAGAACGATGTCCAAGAATGATGCATTCGGTGCATTTCTGACAGGCTTTTTCGTCGGCGGTTTGATCGGTGCAGGGGTCGCCCTGGTGATGGCCCCGCAGTCCGGTGAGGAGACGCGCGAGCAGATTCGCCAGAAGGGGATCGAGTTGGGCAAGCAGGTCTCCGAGACGGCGGAGGAGGCCCGCAAGAAGGCCGAGAAGGCGCTGGAGGAGGCCAAGGCCAAGCTGGAGGAGGCCACCAAGGAACTGGAGAAGCGGGCGAAAGACCTGCAGGAGCAGAGCAAGGAGTTGCTGGAGGAGAAGAAGATCAGCATCAAGCTGAAGAAGGGCGAGGAAGAGGAAGCCGCCGAAGAGGGGATCACCCTGGAGGAGACCGCCCCTGAAGGCGAGGAGGCTTGAGCCTCTCCTCCCGAAGATGAGGACGCCGCGCGGCGTCCTTTTTTGTGCCATCACGCCAAGGAGGCGCCATGGATCGAGCGATTCGGGAGTTCCACGTCTCGCGCTTCGCCCGCGATTTCTACCGCTTCGACGAAAGCCTCTTCTCGCTGCGCGGCGATGTGCTCTTCGCCAACTTCCACGCCGCCCGCCGCTTCGCGCGGCAGATGAACGAAAAGCGCGATGTCGCCCGCTTCCCGGAGCGGGCCGTCCACGCCTCCGACCTCAACGCGATGGGGCTGATCGACGAAATCCTCCACTACATCGTCGCGCTCTACCGCGAGCAGCGCAACCCCCGCCTGCTGGAGGAGGCGATGGCCTACCTGGAGCGCGAAGTGGGGCGCGAGGCCGTCGAGGCCACGTTGCGCCGCTTCGCCGAACTCTTCCCGCCCACGCCCGTCTATCGCGGCGAGGTGAGTCTGGAGGCGTACCTGCGCGGCGAGACGGAGGGCATGCCGCACCGGCTGGTACTCCTCGAAGAGCTGATGATGCTCGCGCTGGAGAATCTCAACCCGGCCTACGCCCCTTACGAGGAACTCTTCTCCGACCGGACGCTGCGCCGCACCACCGCCTACCCGCGCCTCATCGCCGCGCTGCGCGATTTCCTCGCCACCCAGCCCCCCTTCGGGCCGGAGAACGAACCGCTCTTCGAGATGCTGCGCGAACCGGCACGCCACGCGCCGCACTCCCTCCAGGGGCAACTGGACTACATCCGCGCGCACTGGGGGGCGCTGCTGGGTACCCATTTCTACCGCCTGCTCACCGGCCTCGACTTCCTCGCCGAGGAGCACAAGCCGCACTTCGACGGGGCGGGGCCTGTCCGGCCCCCCGCGCTCCCCTCGGAAGGCGAGGAGCATTACAGCCCCGACCGCGACTGGATGCCGCAGCTCGTCCTCATCGCCAAGAATACCTACGTCTGGCTCGATCAGCTATCCAAGAGCTATGGCCGCCCCATCACCCGCCTGGACGCGATCCCCGATGAGGAACTGGCCCGTCTGGCGCGATGGGGGATCAGCGGCCTCTGGCTCATCGGCGTCTGGGAGCGCAGCCGCGCCTCGAAGCGCATCAAGCAGATGATGGGCAATCCCGACGCCGTCGCCTCCGCCTACTCGCTCTACGATTACCGCGTCGCCGATGAGCTGGGCGGCGAGGCCGCCTACGAGCGCCTCAAGGCCCGCGCCTGGCAGCACGGCATCCGCCTGGCGACCGATATGGTGCCCAACCACATGGGGATCGACTCCCGCTGGGTCATCGAGCATCCCGACTGGTTCATCAGCTTGCCCTACTCGCCCTTTCCCTCCTACACCTTCAACGGCCCGAACCTCAGCGACGATCCCCGCGCCGAAATCTACCTGGAGGATCACTACTACACGCGCTCCGACGCCGCCGTCGTCTTCAAGCACGTCGATCGGCGCGATGGAACGGTGCGCTACATCTACCACGGCAACGACGGCACGAGCATGCCGTGGAACGACACCGCGCAACTCGACTACCTCAAGGCCGAGGTGCGCGAGACCGTCATTCGGACCATCCTCGAAGTCGCCCGCCGCTCCCCCATCATCCGCTTCGACGCCGCGATGACGCTGACCAGGAAGCACTACCAGCGTCTCTGGTACCCCGAACCGGGAACGGGCGGCGACATTCCCTCGCGGGCCGAGTTCGGGATGACGCGGGAGGAATTCGACCGGCGGATGCCGCGCGAATTCTGGCGCGAGGTCGTCGAGCGCGTTGCCGCCGAGGCCCCCGATACCCTCCTCCTCGCCGAAGCCTTCTGGCTGATGGAGGGTTACTTCGTCCGCACCTTGGGCATGCACCGCGTGTACAACAGCGCCTTTATGAACATGCTGCGCGACGAAAAGAACGCCGACTACCGCCGCCTGATGCGCGAGACGCTCGCCTTCGACCCCCGCATCCTCAAGCGCTACGTCAACTTTATGAACAATCCCGACGAGCGCACCGCCGTCGATCAGTTCGGCAAAGGCGACAAATACTTCGGCGTCTGCACCCTCCTCGCCACCCTGCCCGGCCTGCCGATGTTCGGCCACGGCCAGATCGAGGGCTTTGCCGAGAAGTACGGGATGGAGTTCCGCCGCGCCTACCGGGACGAGCAGCCCGATCCCTACCTCATCGAGCGGCACGAGCGGCAGATCTTCCCCCTCCTCCACCGACGTGCCCTCTTCGCCGAGGTGGACCACTTCCGCCTCTACGACTTCCGCACCGAAGGCGGCGTGGAGGAAAACGTCTTCGCCTACTCCAACCGGCGCGGCGAGGAACGCGCCCTTGTCCTCTACCACAACCGCTACGCCGAGACGGCAGGCTGGATCGACGAAAGCGTGCCCTTCGCCGTCAAGCAGGGGGAGGAGAAGGTGCTGCGCCGCGAGCGGCTGGCACAGGCGCTCGATCTGCCCGATGACGAGCACTGCTTCGTCCGCTTCCGCGACCTCGTCTCCGGCCTGGAGTACCTGCGCAACTGCCACGAACTGCACGAACGCGGCCTCTTCGCCCATCTCCGCGCCTACCAGGCGCAGGTCTTCCTCGACTTCCGCCTCGTCCGCGATGAGGCGGGGCGCTATGCGCGGCTGGCCGCCTGCCTGCGCGGACGCGGCGTCCCCGACGTGGAGGAGGCGATGCGCGAACTGCTCCTCGCGCCCGTCCGCGACCCCTTCCGCCGCCTGCTGGAGGCAGAGCACCTGCGCCCCTTCGCCGAGGGCGACCCCGATGCCCTGCCCGCGCTGGAGGCGGCGATGCGCGCCTTCGCCGAAGCGGTGCGCCGTGAGGTGGAGGCCGACTGGCCGGAGACCTTCGACGCCGTCGCGCTGGCCGCCGCTTTCCGCCAGGACCTTGCCGCGCTTTTGGGGATGATGGAGCCGCTCCCCCTCGCGCACCGTGCCCTGCTCGTCCCCTGGCGCGCGCTGTTGCGCTTGGCCCGCCTGCCGGAGCCGGAAGATCACGCCGGGGGTCGGGCGCGCAGTTGGCTCGACGAATGGCGGCTCGCCCCGCTGCTGGTCGAATCGCTGCTCGCTCTGGAGGTGGAGCCGCAGGAGGCGGAGGCCGCTCCGCTCCTGCTCGCCACCCTCCTGCAACTGCCGCCGCGCTGGTGGGAGGCGGAGCGCCCTGCCCGTCGGCTGCTGCGCCACCTCTTCGCGCTGGGGGACTTCCGCCGTGCCGTGGGGGTCAACCGCTACCGGGGCGTGCTCTGGTTCAACAAGGAGCACTTCGAGGCGGTGCTGGCGCTGATCGCCGTCGCTGCCGCGCCGGGGGGAGCCGCCGCCGAGGTCGTCGAGGCGCAGATCGCAGCCATCACGGAGGCGGCGGCGCGGGTCGGCTACCGCGTGGAGGCGCTGCTGGAAGCGCTCTGAGCCGCTGCCGTTCCTCGCAAGGAGAAGGGGCGCGACGTGCAAGCCGCGCCCCTTCCGCGTACCGCCCGGCCCTCGCTACGGCAGGTAGGCGGGATCGAAGATGGTGGCGGGATCGGGGATGCTCTCCACCTCACCCGAGAGCTCGAGCACCTCGCCGATGGCCTCGTAGGCGGACTGGATTTCGCCGCTCATCAGCTTCTTGTTTTCCGCCAGGTCGTAGATCTTCACCCCCTGCCAGGCGGCCTGGAACTCATCCATCGGGCTATCGACGGCCTTGGCGATGATCGCCTGGCCCTCCTCCGGGTTGCTTTCGAGGAAGTCCACCGCATCCTGCCAGGCGAGCAGCAGCGCCCGAATCGCCTCCCCCTTCTCCTCCAGCGCCTGCGGCGTGAAGACGAGCACATCGCTGATCAGCCCCGGCTTCTCGCCCGCCGTGTAGAGGACGTTGACGTTCCCCTGCGAGAGCGCGGCGGAGATGTACGGCTCGTAGGTAACCGCCGCGTCCACCTTCCCGGCGATGAGTGCCGAACCGGCGGCGTCGGCGGGCATCGGCACCGGCTGAATATCATCCTTCGTCATGCCCACCGTGGAGAGGGCGTAGGTGAGGAGGATGTCGCTCGTCGAGCCTTCCTCGTAGGCGACCTTCTTGCCGCGCAGCTCCTCCAGCGAGGCGATCGCCGGCCCGGCGAGGATGGCATCCGCCGCCATCGAGAGGTCCATCACCAGCACCGCCTTCACGGGGACGTTGGCGTTGGCCAGCAGGATGGAGGTGTGCGTGGCGATATTCGCTCCGTCGAACTGGCCGGCGGCGAGACCGGCGTTGAGGTCCTGGTCGGTCGTGAAGGAGACCAGTTCGACATTCAGCCCGCGCCGGGCGAAGAAGCCCTTTTCCTGCGCGATGTACCACGGCCCGTAGCCGATCCACGGCTGCGTCGCCAGCTTGAGCGTGACCGGCGCAGCCTCCTGCGTCGCGGGCGCGGCCTTGCCGCCGCATCCGCTCGAAGCGAGGAGCACACCAATCAGGACAACCGTCAAAAGCAGTGAACGCAAGCGCAACATCTCGAACCTCCTTTGGATTTGGAATAGGCCGAAAACGCAAAACCCCCCATCCCTGCAAGGATGGGGGGTAAGCGTTTCGTGCTATGAACTTAGGTCGGGGAGTGCGAACGCCGAGCCGCCCTCCTTGCAGAGCAAGGAAGGTGAGCAGGATGATGGTGCTGCTGCGTTCGCAGGGAGAAAATCATCTCGTTCCGACCTCCGAAGTTGCGCCGAGTATGCCACAGCTTGGGGAAAATGTCAACAGTCAACACCTCCGTTTGCCGCCCGCAGACCGTTATGGTAGAATTTGCACATCCCGCAGCGAGGGGGAAGGCTATGAACCGGCAAGACCCGATCTACGTCAAAGGTCGTCTCTTCTTGGGGCGCGTCGAGGAGCAGGAGCAGTTCCGCGCCGCGCTGAAAAAGACCCTGCACCCGCCGCGCGGTGAAACCCTGCCCTACGTCGTCCTCCTCTACGGCGACGGCGGCGTCGGCAAGACCACGCTGGCCCACCGCTTCCTGGACATCGCCCGGAGCGAGCCGCCCTTCGAGGGCAAGGTGTACACCCTCTACCTGGACTGGGAGGCCGAGCGCGAGCGCGATACCCGCCTGCGTGTGGGCAGGGAGCATATCGACGCCGAGACCGTTTTCGACACCCTCTACACCGCCGTCCAGCGGCAAGGATGGGCGAAGAAGCACTTCCAGGCCTACCGCGAGGCGCTGAAGAAGCGCAAGGAGGCCGAACGGCAGGCCGAGGCGGCGTTGAGCGGCGGCGAGGGGTGGGACGACCTGGCCGCCCTGCGCAGCGCGGGAGCGGCGGCGGTGGCCAAACTGCTGCGCGTGAACCTCCCTATCGGCGAAGGCGGCGAGAAGCTGGCCCAGGCGTTCCTGGAAGCGGGGATCCGCGTGGGCGCGGAGAAGGCCGCCGCCCTGCGCGGAAAGCTGGAGGCCCGGCTGCGCGCCCGCTTGGGGGTGGAACTGTACGATCTCTACGTCAACCCCCACGAGAGGCTGGCCCGCGCCCTGGCGGACGGCTTCAGACGGCTGAGCCATCGCCGGGCCGTGCTGGTCGTGCTGGATACCTACGAGATCGTGGACCGCGCCGATCCCTGGCTGCGGCTGGTGCTGCAGGCCGCCGGTCCCCGCCTGCTGTGGCTCCTCGGCGGACGGGACAACCTGCGCGACAGCCGCCCCTACGGGAGGGGCTACTTCCACGGCTATGCCGAGGACTGGCCCCGCCGCCTGCTGGCCTACGACCTGGGGCAACTGGCCCTGCGCGACGTGCGCACCTACTTTGACGCCACCGTCCCCGACCGCCCCCTTTCGCAGGAGGCGGCCCGCGCCATCGCCCAAGCCACGCGGGGCGTGCCGCTGGCGGTGGTCATCGCCGCCAAGATGTGGGCCAAGGGCGTGGCGCTGGAGGCCATCGTCGGGCAGGAGGACGCACCGGCCCCCGGCGGCGAGATCGCGCGCCGGATGGTCGAGCGCTACCTCCTCCACGCCGTCGAGTCCGAGGACCGGCGCGCCCTCTACGCCCTGGCCCTGGCCCGAGGCGACCTGGACCTGCTGCGTGCCCTGCTCGCCCCGGAGGGCGACGCCCCCTTCGACGTGGAGGCGGAACTGCGCCGTCTGGAGCGGGATTACGCCTCGGTGATGATCTCGGAGGGGCGGCTGCACGACGTGGCCCAGGACTTCTTCGCCCGCCATCTGCGGGGGAAGCTCCAGCGCCGCACTCCGGCGGTGCTCGACCTGCTGGCCCGCGCCGAGGCGGCCCTGCGTGCCCGCTTGGAGAGCATCGAGGCCGACTACCCCCTCATCGAGGAACGCTACACCGACGAGGACTGGCGGAACGCGGCCCTCCGCCTGACCGACATCCTCTTTTGGCAGGACGAGCGGAAGGGCTGGCGCTGGCTGCTGCCCCGCTTCGTGGAGAGCCTGGCCTACAGCTGCCCGATGCGCCGCGCCCTGCTGGAGGAAGCGCGGAAGTGGCGCGAAACCTTGAGCGCACGGGGACGCCGCCGTTTGG
>Ga0256831_1001929_pt1 | contig 10915 bp, 6 predicted proteins | sample 132544metaG_FD_189087 | JGI IMG/M metagenome (GOLD analysis project Ga0256831, IMG submission 189087) | Hydrothermal vent microbial communities from Lau Basin, Pacific Ocean - 132-544 | ecosystem: Environmental > Aquatic > Marine > Hydrothermal vents | place: Pacific Ocean: Lau Basin | collected... | reverse complement strand
TCTCTATATTATCTGTACAAAAATATTGATACTAAAGTAAAAAGCACAATCAGTTATAGATTTCTAATAGCCGGTATTATTTTTTATCTTATGTCTAGTATTTCACCTTGGTTACTTGGGCCAATTATAGCCAAAGGTTACAAAAAAACCGCTTTGTATTACAACGATATATTCTTTTATTTACATTTTCTATACAATGGTTTTGTTACTTTCGCAATAATAGCATTATTCTTTTTTGATTTGGAGTTAAAGAACTTTAAAAACAAGAGTATAAGAGCAAATCTAAGAAAATCTTTATATCTATTATTTACAGGAACGATATTAAACTACAGCGAATCATTATTGTGGAATAAACCCAATATGATTGTTCATTCAATAGCATTCATAAGCTCAATTTTCTTGATTACAGGTCTGTATTTTCTTTATAAAACATTCATGAGTAAATCTTTGTATAAAGCTTATTCCGGCTTTCTAATCAAACTGGCAATATCAATATATATATTAAAAACCATATTGCAATTACTCCAAAGTTTTCCTCTTTTTTCAAACATAAGCTATATGCTAAAATCACAATTGATTATTGGGTATGTTCATTTGGTAACTTTGGGATTTATTACGAGCTTTATCTTTGCCTTTATGATCAAATCAAAATTACTTCTAAAAAATAAATATTTAAATTGGGGAATTATTTCCTTTGTGATTGGGTTTATTACAACTGAAATAATTTTATTTCTACAAGGTCTTTTGCTTTGGGGTAGTATATCTTTTTTCACACCTTATTACGCATTTTCAATTATGGTAGCTAGTGCTCTTTTATTGATAGGCTTTATATTTATATTGATATCTTCTTTTAGTTCAAAAGAGCAATATTATTAGTATCAAGTCAATATACTACATCAATGTGCCCTTAGACACAAAACATGGGTAAATAAACCACCTGAGTAGTCACTTTTATTCACTTTTAAAGATTACTTCCCAGCCCTACCATCAAAATCGCAATAATAATGGTTGTAAGACCTAAGGCGAGAATTCTATTTGTTTTATGACTGACACCTTTCCATTCTTTGAAATACAATCCCCAAAGATTGCTGAATAAAATAATAAATGCCATGTGAATTGACCAACTGGCAAAATCATATTGTTTACCTAAAAATGTGGTTCCCATGCCGTAAAAGAAAAATTGTAAATACCAAGTAATGCCTCCGGCGATAGCCCATAGATAATTTTTCAATAACGGAGATGATTTATCCGTATAATCTTTGAATGATTTATTTCTAAAATTGAGAAATAATGTCCAAACAAGATTGGTGCTAATACCCCCCCAAAGTATCCAAACCAATACTGCATTATTTTGAAACAGAGGTTTTGTTCCATGAGCCAAAGACACATCGGCAATAGGATGACCTGCTTCAAGACCAAATGCGAAACTCGCGCTCAAAATTCCGGAAATTGAAGCGACCAATAGCCCTTTCCATAAACTAAATTCTTTGACAGATTCTTTTTTTGTAGCATCATCAACTTCTTTTTCCTTTCTCATCCCTGCCAATCCACTTATTGCTATACCTAATAGAGACAGAACAATTCCTGCAAAAACGACTTTTCCACTTGTTTTCGAAAGCAAATCCAAGAACTCTCCTTTATAAATCGGTGGAATTAGTGTTCCAAAAGCCGTAGTAAATCCTAAGGCTACAGGCATTCCTAAAGATATACCGAGGTATCTCATTGTAAGCCCAAAAGTCACTGCCCCAATACCCCATAAAACACCGAAGAAATAAGTCCAAAATACAGTATTGGAATCACCTCCTTTCAATACTTCAAATAAGTCCGGAGTAGTGAAATATGCAAATAAAAACGGAGCGATAATCCAAGCAGCAATCCCCAAAATCAACCATGAACTTTCCCATTTCCAATTTCTAACAAAATTTATAGGAATATAGAAACTTCCTGCAGCAAAACCTCCTATTGCATGTAAAATAACACCAATTAATGAACTCATAATTATATTTTTTTATACTAAAAGTAGTTAGTATTTGCAAGAAAACAAATCTAATTTGAAATTGATTCTTTTCCAGTGCAGATACTAATTAAATCTGGAAAATAAACTTCTTCGGGACTTTGATAATTACTTTTGTACCATAGGATAAATTTCCATCATTAAATATATCGTCAATGTATTTACTTTCTATTTTATGCATATTCAAATCCAATCTATTATAGACTTTGTATAATTCATTTAGCATTTTGACTCCGGTCTGATTCCCACGAGACAATAATTTTTTTGCAGTGGTACGCCCTACTCCATCGTCAATTATTTCTATTATAACACTATATTCATCTTCTGATAATTTCACCTTAACAAAAGAGCTATTTACCCTGTTTCTGATACCATGTTCAACTGCATTTTCGACATGTATTTGAATTTGTAAAACGATTAATTCAGTATCTCCGAATTTATTTAGACTTTCTATATCGGGCTCAATATATTCAAATGAATCTTTGCCAAACCTTATGTGTTGTATAGTAATATAATTTCGTACAAGATTTAATTCCTCTTTTAAGCTATGAACTGCCAATCCTGTTTTTGTTTTTTTGAAGATATAATCAATATTTTCAGACAGACGTCCAATCAGTTTTGTCATTTCGGGGTCTTTATAGTATCTTGATTGAACCCAATGAAGACTATTATTTATAAAGTGAGGATTAAATGTACTGATTATTGCTTTTACTTTCAATTGAGTTTTTTCATTTTCAGTTTTAGCTAAATCCAATTCTTTTTGAGCTAAAAGTTTAATCTTTTCCTTTCGATAAAATATAAATCCTGCTAAGGTTAATAATAAAAGAGAGATGCTTAAAAACCATATCAATGGATTTTCGCCAAAAGTATAAGGAACATTAATTTTCAGAATTGCAGCATCTCGCAATAGCCCATTTTTATATGCATTGACTTTCAAGGAATATTTATCCGGATTCAAATAATCAATTCTCAAATCATTATTTCTGCTTCTATTTTGGAATAATAAAGTATCTTTTTTACTATTTGTTAGTATATAGTCATAGTAAATATTATTCAGGAATGAAAGGTTGTTTCGAGGGGAGAATTTAATATGGATATTTCTTTTGACTGAATTGATTTCAATTTCATCGCCGGAAATATTCAATAGATTATCTGCATTTTTCACATAATCGAACCCGATATTTACACTCGTTGTATCTGTATTAATCGCCCACATATCGACTTTAAGAACACCTTCTAATGAAGAAACCCAAAGATATCTTTCATTATCATAATACATACAATTCTGCTCGGTACCTGTACCATTAATGTCTTCACCATAAATCAATTGGCTAATCGGTTCTTTTATCACTTCATTATCTTTTACATAAATTTTCTTTTGTAAAAAACTCAATCCTGTTCTATTTCCGACAACGATATATTTCCCGACTCCCTTAATCGAAGAAATAATAGATTTATCACAATTTGGAAGTTCTATGTATTTCGCCTTTTTGAATATATCATTGGAATAAATATCAAAATCACTAACATGAGGCAAAATATAAAGTCCCTTGTTTGTCCCAAGCCACAATTGGTCAAATTCATCAATATACATTGAAATCACACCAAAACTTTCTTTGTTTTCCAAACTGTAATAAAAAGTACTCAATGTATCTTTTTTGATATCAAATACAGCTAATCCGGCAGTAAATCTTGAAAGCCATATTCTGTCTTGACGATCTTGATCAAAACTCCACATATCCCCATGTTTAATCCCGAATTTATCCGATATACTTGTGACATATACCCTATCATCAATAATACTATCGAGGATACCAAAATTTTCGTGTTGAAGTGCAAAAGCTATTCGACCATCATTCAAGGTGTCTATATAAAATCCTCTGACAACAGATTCGTTTCCATTAACAATAATCTTATATTTATTAATTAGATTATTCTTTAAAATAAACATTGTGCTATCTCCTTCATGAAAGAAATAAGCTTCATTATCAGTTCTTGCGAAACCACCATTCAATATATTATTGTTATAACCCGTTTGATAATTTATGCTGTCAATTTGAAACCCTATATTATCTAATCTTCTAAAGCCCGATCCATAGCCTCCTGTCCAAATAGTTCCTCCATGATGAATTATTGATCTGACATTTTTATTGATACCGGAATTGTGAGGAGTATAAAATGTAATATTCGGATTTACTTTAAACATCCCTTCAAAAGATCCGACAAAATAGAGATTTTCATTAATTTTTTGGTAATTAGCTCTGGGGATATTTAAATTCCCTCTAAAATTAATTCCCATTATACTGTCAAATGTGATAAAATTCAAGGAATTCTGTTGTTCGATGATGCCTGATGAAATAAAAGATTTTGGATTGTCGAATATTTGCTTGAATCTAAAAGGTGATTTTTCAATTGATATCTTCGATTCTTTGGAAATAATTTTGTATTTGAAATATTTGTGATTATAATCCCAGACAATGTCACCTGTATATTCATTAAACAAAACCTCTGCGCCTTCGATAAGACCTTGATTTTTCATATAACTCCGATCGATGAAGAGAGAGTCGTCATTAACAAAATACAGCTTATTGATATATTTTCTATCCTTCATGGCAATAATTTTCTTATTATTATTGTCGACATAAAGAACAGGATGATGAGTGGTGATAGATATCAATTTATCTTTATATGTCTTTATAAACTGCCATTTCAATGTGTTTTCATTAAAAAATGAAAAACTATCTGCTGTAAATCCAAACAAAGTATCTTGATATATGATATTACTTTTTGGTGTTTTTATCCTTTTCCATTTTCCATCCAATGGGTTATACCAATAATGATTCATTGTATTTCGAGTGAAATATCCTTTTTTTAGAAATTTTATTTCTGTGTAAACATACTTACTACTCGGTCCGTCAACTTCTTTAAAAACTATACCATTATAAGTGTATAATTTGACTTCATCAGTGCAAACAAATAATTTGTTATTTGTATATCCCAAATAGAAATAGTATGTGTTTGGCATTTCCCTATTGGGTCTGTACTTCTTGTATGCTGGTTCCTGACCAGAGGCAAAAACGGTATTTATAAATATTAATATTGTAATGATTTTTCTGAACATATTGCAAATATAACTAGTGTAAGCGAGAAAATACCTTAAATGTAGAATTGATTCTCTTTTTTCACGAGTTGGGTTCTTCAGGGTTCTTTTGATAAGAGGTCGGGAGACCTTTATCAAGGAGTGGGCTTCAAGCCATTGGGTTTCGTCGGTGCTTATGCATTTGCTGACCAGAATTACTTTGGATGCTCCAAGCCAATCCTCCTGTACAATGGGACTTCACCTCTTGGCGGTATATTTACAGTACTCCATGCCAATCCTACTGGACAGCGGGACACCTCTTGGCGATATTGTCCTTTATGCGCACTTATTTTTTGCGCGGAGCACTAGTACTCCCCCGCCCCAAGTATGTTTGTTATGAAATCTAATAGTTTTTCTTTATATGTATTTCCCACACTAAAATCCTTTGAAACTCCTGTAATCCTCAACACTTGATCAGAATGATCGTATTCGTATATATTTTTACCATTGACTATTACAAATCTGTTTATTCTGACAAAGTAACTCGGAAGTTGTCCTTCGATTTGATTAAGAGTCTTACTAATCTCAAATTCTTTATCGTCTGTAATGATAAGAGTTTTCGCCATACCCCTCTTTTGTTTATTGACTTCAAGATACAAAATATCTTCCACCTTGATTATGTGTATTTTGAATCTTGTATTTACAATTATCACATTATGTTTTATTGTGGTTTCTGTATTACTATTCAATAACTCATAGTATTTATTTAAGACCATATTTTCTTTTTCCTCCCAGTCTTCCAAAAATGGTTTTTTCAGTATGGCGATTACTTCATTTTTGTATTCATTTAATGCTCTTTGGGCATCCTCAAATTCTTTAAATCCGGTATTGATGACAACGGGAGGTATATTATAATTTCTATTTTTCAATTTATCCAAAATCATAAATGCATCACCACCAATAAGTTTTATATCTAAAAATATTAGATCCGGATTGTTCTCGATTATAGCTCCAAAGCCGGAATCTACGCACTTTGCTTCACAGGAAACCTGAAGTTCTTTGGAATTGTTTATGACTTCTATTAGTGCATTTCTTGCAACATCTTCATCGTCAATCACACAAACTTGAATTTTTTGTTGGTTCATTTTGTTTTGTTTAATATAATAATAATATCAAATTTCAAATACAAATCCCTTTGGTATTTTTAAGTGTACTTTTGTTCCAAACTTTTCCCCATCTTTTGAAAATATTTCATCTTCAAATATACTTTGAATTTTTAGATTATTACTATTATTCATATTAAAAATGTAATAAAGATCTTTCAACATTTTGATTCCTGAACTAGTACCTCTTGAGCCTATTGCTTTTGCTTTTTTACGTCCAATACCATCATCGGTAACCGTGATGATAAAATAATCGTTATCCTCTTCAATTTCCACTTTGACAAAACTTCCGGCCGGTCTATTGCGCAAACCATGCTCAATTGCATTCTCAACATGAATCTGAACCTGCATTACAATAACAATAATTTTATTGATTAGAGATTTGTTTCCCGGTTCAATATATTCAAAACTATCACCAAATCTCAATTTTTGGATAGTGATATAATTTTGGATAAGCTTTAGTTCTTCTTGCAAACTGTGATAGGCCAATCCGCTCTTTGTTTTATCCAATAGATAACTTATATTATCAGACAGCCTACCTACCATCTTAGTCATATCTTTATCTCTATAATATCTGGATTGAATCCAGTGGAGGCTATTGTTTATAAAATGGGGATTAAAACTATTTAGTATAGCCTTTACTTTTAGTTTTTCCTTTTCATTTTTCAATTTTGAAATTGCTAATTTTTCTTCAGACTGCTTTTTTATAAGCTCTTTTCTATAATAAACATAGGCTATTGCCCCTATTAAAACCAAAGCTATCAGAATAGCTCTTGTCCATGGGCTTTCTCCTATAGTATTTGGAACATGAATATACAGATTAATCTCGTCTTTTTTAATTCCGTTTTTATTGGCTATTACACTCAAGTTATATTTCCCCGGATTGAGATAGGCTATATCAATACTATTACTATTTTTTCTAAATTGATAAGCAATTGTATCTTTTTTGCTATTGGTAAGCAGATAATCATAGAATATATTATTGGCAAAAGTAGGATTTGTTTTACGGGAAAAACTAATATATAAATTACGTTTTACAGGACTTATTTCGATTTTACCCTTATTGATTTGCAATTCAGTATTACCATTAATTATTTTATCAAAGAAAATTGAGACATCCGATGTATCCAAATTAATCCCTTGCATATCTATTCTCAATACCCCGTCAATAGAAGCGACCCATAAAAATCTCTTATCGTCATAGAACATTCCATTTTGTTGAACCCCTTTATCATTTATATCTTCTCCGAAAATATATTGATGAATCTCCGTATTTTCAACTGATTCGTTGTATTTTTTCAATGGAATAAAACTTAAAGAACTAAGATTTCCAGTGACTAAATAATTTTTTGTAGCTTTCATCGCAAGAACAGAAGATTTGTCATTACTAGGCAAACAAATACTAATCGCTTTATCAAAGACATTGTCCTTAAATATATCAAAGGACGAAGCATTTCTTAGCATATATACCCCCCTATTGGTTCCAAACCACAATTGATCAAAAGTATCTAAATACATTGATAGTGCCCCAAAGCTTTTTTTATCCTCAATATTATAATCATAGGTAACAGTTGTATCTTTCTTTGTGTCATAAACCGCAATTCCTGTCGAAAACCTACCCATCCATATTCTGCCTTTTTTATCTTGGTCAAATGTCAATACATTTCCAAGTCTATTGCCTTTTTCTTTACCGATAGAGTGCACAAATACTTTATTATCACCAATACTATCTACGATACCCAATCCATAATTATTGAGCCCCAAAGCAAGTGTACCATCGTTGAGAGTATCGATATAATATCCAGCTACATTATTATTTTGACCATCTATAATGGTGAAGTATTTTTTCAGTCTGTTATCTTTTAGTCTCACCATGGTCGAATCCCCTTCCCTAAAAAACCATGATAAGTTTTTATTTATTCGTTTAGCTCCGGGCAAAAAATTGATTGATGAATAATCCTGAGGAGTAACAATATGAAACTTATTATTGGCTAGCTTCGCTATTTTTGAGCCGTATCCTGCAACCCAAATGCTATTATTGTGAGAAACAATGCATGAAATATTAATCCCCAGACCTGAATTATCAGAAGTATAATAACTGATATACGGATTCACCTTATACACGCCACCAAAAGATGTGACAAAATACATATCCTCCCTTATTTTAGATATATTTGAGCCAGCCAAATCCATCATACCTGCATAATTCAATACACAAGTAGTATCCATTGTATAAAAGTATTTTTTATTTCTATTACTAACCAAAAAGGAAAAAGATGAGGCATCGGGATTTATAAAAGATTTATAAGGAATATCCCAATATTTATTAGACAAATTAACAAGATAATATGTACTGTCACAATATTCCCAGTTGATGCTATGATCTTCAAAATTGTAAAAAAACTGTTTATTAAAAGCAAATCCAGCAAAACTATTATTGCTCTTCAATTCAAATACTTTGCCATTTTCAATATCGAAAGCCATATTACCAGCATCGCTTTTCAAACAAATCTTTTCCAAACCATCATTTTGGATACTGATAAAAGGTTTTAATTTTTGTTTGGCAAATTGTGGAGGATACTCCATTTTTTTTAACCATTTTAGTGATTCTTCATCGAAAACAAATATAACATCATCACTCAGAGAATAACATATACTATCAAATACAATAATCGTTCTTCTGCCTTCAATTTCATGAAATTCTTCACTGGTTTTTCTATACCACAATTTATATTTTGCGTCTTGAAGTATAACTCCTTTTTTCAAGCTATAAAAATTCGTAAAATAGTACTTGCTTTTAGGGTATGCAGTTCTAAGAAATTTTATACCATCAAAATAATAAAATTTACCGTCCATAAAAGACACGTAAATAGAGTCATTTACATATCTAGAACCCAATTCTCTTACATCAGGCAATCCATTTTCCATACCAAACTTATGAAATGCAGGTTGTTGGCAATACGATAAAATTATTGCAAGAAAGAAAATGGCAATTCCAAAAACAAATTTCATGCCCCAAATGTCGGTATTTTTTCTGAATAATTTGTGTAAAAATCAGCGAACGCCTATTGAAACGCCGCGAAATAGTGTTGAAATGGGTTCGAAATGATATTTAGAACACATCCCCCCGATGAAATACTTCTTTGATTTCACGGGGTAAACCCTTCCTTTGCTAAATTGCCCTCTAACTCCCTGTTTCTCCATTTCATTCCGAAATCGGGAGAACCCCAACCCGCATTCACAGTCTAATTGATAAGCGAATATCTTTTACTTTGATTTCATCTCTACCTCGGAATCAGAACCCATCCCCCCGGTGAAATACTTCGTTGATTTCACAGGGTAAACTGCCCCTTACTTTACCCTTGGCAAGGGAAGGGAGATTTACTTGTGCTTAATCTGTATTATATGATTTTTTGATAAAGAAAGTGGTTAATCTTTTTAATATTTAACCGTTAAACTTTATGGCATAAAATAATTTCAACCTTGTTTCAAGCTAATTTCAAGCGGTTTCAATAGGGCTTCGCTGGTTTTGGGCAAATTGATAAATATATTTGTAGTAATATTGTGCTGATAAACTCAAAAAAACAAATAATACATAAAGTTGAAAAAGTTTGACTCATTATTTATTTGAATTCGGTTAATTCATAGAGCCCCTATATCTATTTACGGGGGCTTTTTTTATAAACCCATCCCCAGCCCTTCCCTTGCAAGGGAAGGGAGTAGCGCCGACCACTAAGCAAAAATTATAAATCTGTCATTCTGCCAGATGCCAAAAAATCACGTTCACATATGTTTCAAGTATATTTCAGAGCGTTTCGCTCTATGTTCGCTGGTTTTGGGTGAAATGTTAAAACTATTGTTTATAACTTTACAGCCGAAAAATGACGAGATTTATAAGTTAAAGAGAAGGGGCTTCGGGAATTAATTTTAACAAAACTAAAGCAAAACCAACATGACTAAAACTAATGGTAATATAACCCATAAAACACTGATTGGTTCACAGCAAGTAAAGTATTTTTTCATAAAGCAAAGATTAAATTATGTCAAAATATATTTAAATGATATAATTTTCATAAAGGCTGATGGAAATACAACAGAAATTCAACTTGAAAAACACAACTATATTTTAGCTACAAATTTGTCTACTACATTAAAGAAAATCAAATGCAATAATATTGTTCAAGTCAACAGATCTTATGCAATTAATATAGATTATATTCAAAGTTTTAATAATAATAGGATTAAAGTTATTCACGGTGATGATATTGAAGCGATTTCGTTAACTAGAAAATATAAACAAGATTTTATAAATAAGATAAATATAATTACGACAAAATGAAATTAATTGGTACGGATATTACTAGAGTTAGTATTGCTATTTGGTCGTTTCACACACCAAATCAGTTGTATGGAATTTATTGTAAAAAATGATATTTATTTTTTTAGTAGGTTTGTGGGGCAGAAAGGCGAAATAAAAATTAAAAATTAATTTAAAGCTTTTGTTCTATGGTAATAATGATAGACAACCCTTCACAAGGCAAAAAAGGGTGCTTATGGGGAATAGTTTTTATTGTAGCTGGATTACTTTTATATGATTCAATAGGAGGCATCTTACTTTTAATAGGAATTGTGCTGTTGATTTTGGGTAAGATTAAGCAC
>Ga0256831_1001928_pt1 | contig 10917 bp, 10 predicted proteins | sample 132544metaG_FD_189087 | JGI IMG/M metagenome (GOLD analysis project Ga0256831, IMG submission 189087) | Hydrothermal vent microbial communities from Lau Basin, Pacific Ocean - 132-544 | ecosystem: Environmental > Aquatic > Marine > Hydrothermal vents | place: Pacific Ocean: Lau Basin | collected... | reverse complement strand
TCAATACAGATTGTGGTAAAAATGTATTAAGATACTAATTATCAGGGATTTAACCTAATTTTTTAACACTTTATTTTGCTGATTTTCAACATTTTATGTGTGTTTTTAACGAACTATTGTTACTTTTTACTTACTAAAAACTCCGGCAGTTTAGTTTTAAACGTTTCAACAGCCTTTTCAAGTGTACCATAAAACTCTCCTCCGGCTGCATTAACATGTCCCCCACCATTAAAGAACTTCTCCGAAAACTTGTTAACCGGAAAAGTTCCTCTTGAGCGAAACGACACTTTTATCTTATCCGGATGCTCCATAAATAGTGCAGATATTGATATCCCTTCAATCCAAAGAGGGTAGTTAACAAACCCTTCTGAATCACCCGGTTTATAATCATACTGTTTCAACTCCTGATCGGACAAAACAATATATGCAGCAGGTGCGTCCTCCAACTTATTCATTTTACTACCTAAGGCATATCCTAACAGCTTCATCCTGCTAAAGGAGTTACTATGAAAAACAAGTTTATGCACTTTATCCTTATCCACACCTATACCAACCAAATCACCAACAATCCTGTATATCTCCGGTCGGCTCGAATTGTAGCTAAGGGTTCCGGTATCTGTCATTATGCCGGCATAAATACACTCAGCAAGCTCTTTGTTAAGCAGCTCCTTCCATCCCGATTGTGTAATAACATCATACATCAACTCGCATGTGGCCGATGCCGAAGTTTCGGAAATCATTATATCCGCAATATCATCAGGGCCGGGATGATGATCAATCATTATCCTCTTTCCACTACTCTGCTCTATTACATCCTGCAGGCCCTTAATTCTCGACAATCCGTTAAAATCGAGGAAGAAGAGCAATTCAGCACTCCCTAGCAAAGTATAAACCTTGCTCTTTTCTGTTTCGAAATTCACCACCTCCTCAGCTCCCGGCATCCACTCCAAAAACTCCGGAAAGCTGTTTGGAGATATCACATTCACATTTTTTCCAAGCTGTTTTAACACACCATACCATGCAAGAGATGCACCAATTGCATCGCCGTCGGGATTGTGATGCGGTATAACAACGATATTTTCAGCTTTGTCAACAAACTCTTTAAGCTGCCGGATAGTGGTATCTTTCACCATAAATAAAAAATTAGATTACAAATATAAACAAAAAGCAAGGCCGGAGTTGTCAGGCCGGGGCAATTTTATTAATTTCATGCCGAATCTTAAAATATTAAAACATGACATCAAACAAAACATTAACAATGATTAAGCCGGGTGCTGTTAACAACAAGCATATTGGAGCTATCATTGACCGTATAGAAAGAGCAGGTTTCAGAATTGTTGCTATCAAATCCTTAAAGCTATCAAAAGAGGCTGCTCAGGAGTTTTATCAGGAGCATGCTGAAAGACCATTTTTCAATGATCTGGTAAGCTTCATGTCTTCTGGGCCAATTGTAGCGGCGGTATTGTACAAAGAGAATGCCGTACAAGATTTCAGAAAATTAATTGGCTCTACCGACCCTAACGATGCCGAAGAGGGAACAATCCGTAAAGATTTTGCTGAGAGCAAATCAAAAAATGCTGTTCATGGCTCAGATAGCGATGCTAGTGCCGAGAGAGAGTGTCATTTCTTTTTTAGCACAATAGATTATCTTGAGGTGTTGAAATAAGTCAAAAATCGTAAGTCGGGAGTCATGAGTTGTGAGTCGAAACCCGAAACATATTAACCCGGAACGGTTGTTCCTTTCACTTAAAAACAATATTCCTAACTGTATTGGAGCCGATGGCCTCATTCATGTTAGTAATTATTTTGTCTTTCATCATTACAAGCTCACCCCTCACCACGCTTGAATTGAGAGAGACGTACAGAGTACCGTATTTGAAATAGATATTGGTGGTTAGTCGTGCTACCGGTTTACCCATAACCTTCTCCCAGTAAGCAACGGCTCTGTGCTCCATCATTCCTTTACTAATCTTACTTTCACTCATTATTTCACCTAACACTTCTTTTATCGACTGGGTACTGTTTTTTCGGGGAAGATTATTTCTTCGCATAGTTATTTAATCAATAGTAGTAAAAACACCTTTGTTAACTTTAAAAATCCGATACTCCTTATCAATATTCACCAATAAATTATCGAGGTGCTCCTGAGCGGTATCGGTTATAAATATCTGTTTAAAATGGTCTTTCGCCACAAGGTCGATTAACCTACCACCTCTCTGCTCGTCCAGCTTATCAAAGATATCATCCAAAAGCAGGATTGGTTTTATTCCGCTATGTTTTGAGAGAAAATCAAACTGAGCCAACTTCAGGGCAATTAAAAAGGTCTTTTTCTGACCTTGTGATGCAATCTTTTTAATAGGGTAACCATCCAGCAACAGATCAATATCATCCTTGTGAACTCCGCGAGAAGTATACCCAATAATAACGTCCTTTTGCCTTGTCTCTTCCAGTTGCCTTTTGAAATCACCACCTTGAATATGTGACCTATAGATTAACTCAACAGCTTCGTCTCCATCGGCAATAAACGATTGGTAATGTCGGTAAACCGGCTCTAACTCATTTATAAAATCCTTTCGCTGCCCCCAAATCAGCTCCCCTAACTCCACAAGCTTACTGTCCCAAATCTCCAGTTCATTAAGATTGCCATTTCTTTCGCGTAACTGTTTAAGAAGTGCATTGCGCTGCATCAAAGCCCTGTTGTACCGAATAACCCTGTTCAGATATATCTTGTCGTACTGAGATATAACACTGTCAATATATTTACGGCGCAAATCGCTTCCTTCAGTAATTAGTTGCTCGTCGGAAGGTGAGATGATTACAAGTGGTAGCAGACCTATATGATCCGACAGTTTGGCATACTCTTTTTTATTTCTCTTAAACTGCTTTTTCTGATTTCGTTTTATTCCACAATAGATCAACTCCTTCTCATCCCTCAAATCATATTCGCCCTGAATCATAAAAAATGCTTCATCATGTTTTATACTTTGACTGTCGGCTGTGGCAAAATAGCTTTTACAAAACGACAGATAGTAAAAAACATCAAGCATATTTGTCTTACCCGAACCATTAGCTCCAACAAAGCAGTTAATGCCCGGCTCAAAATCTATTTCTGCCTGAGCTATATTCTTAAAATTAATTATATTGATGTGTCTTAGATGCATAAAATGGTATTTCAACACAAAAGTAACAAAAATACACCATTCATATTTTGTATTTTTGGGAAAACAACTACATTTGCGGTGCAAATAAAAAACATATAGAATGTCGAAGAAACAAAAAGAGACCACAACAGATAGTTTTGAGAATGTTGAAAATGCGTTGAGTAGCACTGAACAGTTCATTGAGGACAACCAAAAAATGCTGAGTATTATAGCTTTAGTGTTGATAATTATTATTGGAGGATACTGGGGATTAAAGAAGCTTTATTTCATGCCACTTGAGCAAGAAGCTGAAAAAAGTGTCTATGCAGCTCAGAAATATTTTGAAAAAGACAGTTTTAACCTGGCGTTGAACGGTGATGGAAATAACCTTGGATTCCTCGATATTATTGATGAATACAGCTCTACTAAACCCGGAAAACTTGCAAATTACTACACCGGCATTTGCTACCTTCATTTAGGTGATTATGAGCAGGCTATCGACTATTTATCATCTTTTTCCACTGATGATGATTTAGTTTCTGCCACTGCCAACGGAGCTATTGGAGATGCAAATCTTGAGTTAGGAAATAAAGACAAGGCTGCTAAATATTACAAGAAAGCTGCTGAAGTTGACAATGAAGTTACAGCTCCAACTTATCTGATGAAGTTAGGTCTGCTTTATGAAGATATGGGAAACAAAGAGGAGGCTGTTAAGGCGTACTCAAAAATTAAGCATGATTATAAAAAAAGTACTGAAGCCCGTCAAGTTGATAAATACATTACGCGCGTATCTTTATAATATAAAACTTTTATATAATTTTGAAGGCTGTCTTTTATTCATAAGGCGGCCTTTGTTTATTTAATTCGTCACATCATGGCAACACAAAACAAGAATCTTTCAGAGTATGACCCTACTACTATTCCTTCTGCTGCCAATATGAAAATAGGGATTGCTGTTTCGGAGTGGAACACTGAAGTTACCGAGGCTCTAAGTAACGGAGCAATAAACACTCTTCTTAAGCACGACATAAATCCCAATAACATAATAAAAAGGTATGTTCCGGGAAGCTTTGAACTAACCGCTGCAGGAAAATATTTTGCTGAATACACCGATGTTGATGCAGTTATATGTCTAGGGTGCGTGATTCAGGGAGAGACACCACATTTCGATTTTGTCTGCCAGGGAGTGACGCAGGGAATGACCGAGCTAAACATTAAATATAGTGTTCCGTTCATTTTCGGACTGCTCACCACACTAAATCAGCAGCAAGCACTCGACCGCGCCGGAGGTAAACATGGGAACAAGGGTGATGAGGCTGCAATAACTGCAATAAAAATGGTTAGTCTGAAAAGAGAGTTGATATTGGGAGAAGTGTTGTAAGGAGTATTTTAAGAGGAGGTGACAACAGAACTCTGGTTATATTTCCATATATCTAAAGTTTAAAATATCACTATTCAGCAACTCTTCCCGACTCTCTACGATTTATTCCTTCGTTTTTAGTTAAATCATCACCTAGATCCTCGCGGGCTTGTTCAACCAATACCATAATATCTTTTACAACATCAGGATAAAGCTCTATCACATTGTAGTGCTCGCCCGGATCTCTGCGAAGATCATATAATTCCAGCCCTACAGAATCTTTTGCATAAGGCCCCGGAAATCTGTCATTCCCCGGCAAAACACCCTCGTAAGAGCGACTCCAGTGAGGCAGAACAAGTTTCCAGTTATCTTTACGAACACCTTCCAGATTATTCCGTCCGTAGTAATAGTAGAAATGATCACGAGGATTGGCATCCGGTGTACCTTTTAATAGTGACATGATATTTACACCGTCAATTTTGTGCTCAGGCAGGTCAGCACCAGTTATTGCTGCAAGTGTAGGCAATATATCAATGGTACTGGATAATTTATTACAAATAACACCCTCAGGAACTACACCCGGCCATTTAACTATGCAAGGCTCACGCTGCCCCCCCTCCCAACTTGTACCCTTACCTTCACGCAGTCCGCCTGTTGAGCCGGCATTATTACCAAAATTCAGCCACGGTCCGTTATCACTGGTGAAAATAACCAATGTATTATCTTCAAGTCCATTATCTTTTAGTGCTTTTAAAACCTGACCTACTGACCAGTCAATCTCCATCATCACATCACCAAAAAGCCCTTGCTTACTCTTGCCCTTAAACTTATCAGAGACTCCAAGAGGAACATGAACCATTGAGTGAGCCAGATAGAAGAAGAATGGCCTATCTTTATTTTTATTGATAAAACTTACCGCTCGCTCAGTGTAGGCTGTTGTAAGGCTTCCCTGATCATCAAAATTACGTATCTCTTTAACTTTTTCGTTACCGTCGATTAAAGGTAGTTGAGGATATTTTGCCTTCCATGATTTAGGCGATTTGTCCGTTATAGGTGTTCCGTCAAAATCAACCGGCCACATATCGTTTGAGTAGGGTAATCCCAGATATTCATCGAACCCATGCTGAAGAGGCAGGAATGGCTTCAAGTGCCCAAGATGCCATTTACCGGCCATCCCAGTAGCATAACCTTTCTGTTTTAGTAATTCAGCAATTGTCATCTCCTTGTCAGATAGTCCGTGTTTGGCCCATGGCATAAGTGCTCCGGAGATACCTATACGATTTGGATAACATCCTGTAAGCAGCCCTGCGCGCGATGCACTACACACTGCCTGTGCTGCATAAAAATTGGTGAATCGCATACCTTCAGTTGCCAAATTGTCGAGGTTGGGTGTTTGGTAATCGATAGCCCCGTAAGTGCCAATATCACCATATCCCATATCGTCCATAAAGATTAACACAATATTTGGAAGGTTCTTCTTCGTCTGCTTCCTTTGAGAACATCCTGAAAGAATAATAATAAATAGTACAGGAAGAAGTAGTGCTCTGAAGAAGCATTTCATAACTCATGATTTTGATTAGTATATGAAACCAAAAGTAAGAAAAATTTAATGAATAGACTTATTTAGGTTCAATATTACTTCAAGGTGTTGACGATAACTAATAACTCTTTAAATACCATATTTTAAAATAGTTGATCAAAATACTTTCTTTAGAAAGAGGCCTATTTATATTGAATAAAATACCAAAAATGAACAAGATATTATGACAAAATAATACCCTTATGGCTTTTTGGATTTCTGTACTAATCTAACAATACTAAAAAAAAGCCTGATAATCAAACGATTAACAGGCTTTTTGCGGTCTGGACGAGACTCGAACTCGCGACCTCCGCCGTGACAGGGCGGCATTCTAACCAACTGAACTACCAGACCAATATGTTCATTGCTTTCAACTTGAGCTACATCTTGTTCTCAAAAGCGATGCAAAGATAATTCAATCTTTTTTATCTGCAATACCTGAAGTTAGATTTCTTGTATAAAAATTTAATTTTAAAAACGAACTAATATTAACGCCTTAATTCTCAACAATATCAATCATAATAAAAATCTAAAAAAATTAAAGGTCATAGAATACTTCAAATACCTTGCTCATGTATGCGTGGTCTTTCACTCCTCCAAATTCACGAACAGAGTGCATTGCAAGCATTGGATTTCCCACATCAACAGAACGAATATCTAACTGACCGGTTGACACATTACCTAGTGTTGAGCCTCCAACCATATCGGAGCGGTTAACAAATTTCTGGCAGGGAACGTCCGCCATACCACACAATGATTCAAAAACAGCACCACTATCACCATCGGTAGTATATTTTTGGTTAGCATGAATCTTAATCACCGGCCCCCCATTTAGTACCGGATGTAAAACAGGGTCGTGCTTCTCAATCTGATTTGGATGTATTGAGTGAGCCATGTCGGCTGATATCATAAATGAGTTGTAAAGAGTTCTCAGTTTTTGCTCCTGAATCATTCCCATTTTTTCAGAAATTCGGTCAATAATATGTTTCAGTACCGGAGAGCCTGCCCCCTGCTTAGTTCCGCTACCAACCTCCTCATTGTCGAAAACACAAAGCATTTTGGCCGATTTACTTTCACCGCTATTTGTAAGGGCTTTAAGTCCGGCATGAACCATTGCCAAGTCATCAAGCTTAGGGCTGGAGATAAACTCATTATTAACACCCAGCACGCATCCTTTCTCATACTCATAAAGGAACAGGTCGAAGTCAAGTATCTCCCCACTCTCAATCTGCAACTCATTAGCTATCAAATTCAGCAGAAAATCATCCTTCTCCAGACTCTCGGTAACTGTAGAAATCAGAGGCAGCATATCTTTCTGTTTATTCAGCGCAACACCATCGTTTACTGTTCGATTAAAATGGATAGCAAGGTTTGGTATATAAACCACAGGTCGGCGCAGGGAGACAAGTTTATGCTCTGGAACTAAAGGATTGTCTGATTTTAAAATAACTCTGCCGGCAATTGAGAGTGGCCTGTCGAGCCAGCTCATCAGGATGGGTTCTCCATACACCTCCGTGTTCAGCTTTAACAGTTTACCGTCAACAACCATCTCCGGATTTGGCTTAATCTTAAACCCCGGGGAGTCAGAGTGAGCACAAATCATCTTAATACCCCCATCTTCCATTGGTAAAGTACCGGTATCAAAAGCAAAAAGTGCGGAATCATTTTTTGTGATGTAGTATTTGCCCCCCTTTTCTATTGTCCACTCTTCGGTTAGTTTCAGATTTTTATACCCTTTACTCTCAAGCTCTAGTGCTACATTTTCAACCACATGAAAAGCAGTAGGACTGCTATGTATAAAATCTATCAACTCTTCAGCTAACTGAATATCTTTAGTCATAACTTTTTTGTTTTGTATAATTTATCTCAAATGTACATAAATAATTGAGGAACTGAGAATATGAGGAATTGATAAACTGAGGAAATGGGAATTGAGGAACTGGGGAACTGGGGAATTGACAACTTAAAAATCAAAATCCTCAAATCCTCAATTACTCAGATACTCGAATACTCAAATCCTCAAAAAAATCAGACCATTGCATTTTATTTTACTATTTTCGCAAATAGATTTTTAAACAACACACCTTACTATAATGAAGGGGTAATAAGAGGGTTTTTAAATGATTGTTTGTATTGCAGAGAAACCAAGTGTAGCAGGTGAGATCGCCAAAATTCTGGGTGCCACAACAAGGCGCGATGGATTTTTTGAGGGAAACAACTATCAGGTTACCTGGACCTACGGACACTTCTGCACTCTGAAAGAACCCCACGACTACAAATCTGAACTTAAACGTTGGCATCTTGGTTTTCTGCCAATTATTCCGTCTCACTTTGGCATTAAACTAATCAGCAATCAGGGTGTTGAAAAGCAGTTCAACATCATCAAATCGTTGGTAATAAAGGCTGACGAGATAATAAACTGCGGTGATGCCGGTCAGGAGGGAGAGCTTATTCAGCGATGGGTACTTCAAAAAGCCAGAGCTAGCTGCCCGGTTAAGCGTTTATGGATTTCATCGCTCACCGAAGAGGCTATTCGCGAAGGGTTTAAAAACCTGAAGGAGAGTAAAGATTTTGACAACCTTTATGCAGCAGGCAGTGCCCGAGCCATCGGCGACTGGTTACTGGGAATAAATGCAACACGGCTCTACACCCTTAAGTATGGTCAGAAAGGTCAGGTGCTATCCATCGGCAGAGTGCAAACACCAACCCTTGCATTGATAGTGAACCGGCAAAAGGAGATTGATAATTTTGTTTCCGAACCGTTCTGGGAACTTAAAACAAAATTCAAAGAGGTACTCTTCTCAGCCACAAAAGGACGATTCCTGAAAAAAGAGGAGGCAGAGTCAACGCTTGAGAAGATTAAGGAGAAGGAGTTTGAGGTGGTTGATTTCAGCAGAAAGAGAGGTAAAGAGGCTCCTCCCCGACTATTTGACCTGACATCTCTGCAAGTTGAGGGAAACAAGAAATTTGCATTCTCGGCTGACGATACGCTGAAAATAATTCAAACACTATACGAAAAGAAACTGACAACCTATCCTCGTGTGGATACCACTTTCCTGAGCGAGGATATCTACCATAAAATAGAAGGCATATTAAAAGGTCTGAAAAGCTACTCTAATCTGACTGAGCCGTTGCTACAGGAAAAAATCAAGAAGTCGAAAAAGCTTTTTGATGATAAAAAGGTTACCGACCACCACGCCATCATTCCAACCGGTGTTGCAGCCGGAAATCTTTCACGTAACGAACAGCTAATCTACGATCTTGTTACACGAAGATTTATTGCAGCCTTCTACCCCGATAGTATAATCTCCATCACACAGGTACTTGGCAAGGTAGAAGATATCGATTTCAAAGCTACCGGCAAACAGATTATTAATCCGGGCTGGAGGGTCGTATTTCCCAAAACAGGCAGCACTACCAAAGAGGAGTTGCTGATGCCGGAATTCGCCAAAGGAGAAATAGGCTCTCATGAGCCGGAGTTGATTGAAAAAGAGACTCAGCCACCTAAACTCTACACCGAAGCAACTCTGCTTAGAGCAATGGAGTCGGCAGGCAAACAGGTTGATGACGAGGAGCTGCGTGACCTGATGAAAGAGAACGGAATTGGCCGGCCATCAACACGGGCCGCAATTATAGAGACACTGTTTCGCCGTAAGTACATACTGAAAGAGCGTAAGAATATTTCACCTACAATTACCGGTATTCAACTTATTCACACCATACGCAACGACATGCTTAAATCGGCTGAACTGACCGGTATCTGGGAGAAGAAGATGAGAGAGATTGAACGTGGAAAGTATGATATTGGTGATTTCATGAAGGAACTTAAACAGATGGTTTCTGATGTTGTATTTAATGTAAAAAAAGACAACAGCTACCGTACTATCGAGAGCATTTCTGAAGAGGAGGAGGAGGAGAAGAGGCAGACAAAAAAAAGGTCGTCCAAGCCAGTTGAGATTGCATGCCCCCAGTGTGGAAAAGGGCAGATGCTTGCAGGTCACAATGCATGGGGTTGCTCCGAATACAAATCAGGTTGTAAAACTATTATTCCTTATGTTTTTGAAGGAAAGAAAATTCCTCAGAAACAGTTTGAGAAACTGATAAAATCCGGCAAGACCGATATTTTAAAGGGTTTTACAGCAAGTACCTCCCAAACCGAAGGCAAGAGCAAAGCCAATAAGGTTGACGGTTACATCACATTGGACGATAACTTCAAGCCAATTCTCTCAATTGTAGAAAAACAGAAACGTATTTGCCCCGTTTGCGGTAAAGGGGAGATAGTAAAAGGAAAAACCGCCTACGGATGCACTAACTTCCGCAATAACTGTAACTTTCGCATACCCTTTGTAATTTACGGCAAAACACTAACCGAATCCCAAATCGAAAGCCTTATATTTAAAAAGCAAACCACCACAATCAAAGGATTTATCCACCCTGAAACCAAAGAAAAGATGGATGGTAAACTTGTTATTGATGAACACGGCATGGCTCATTTGGATTTTTAATTTCAACGCAGATTGAAAAATCGCTTTACAAACTTTACTCCATTTATGATTGTGGAGTTCGGTTAAATAATTCATATCTCTCCTTAAATCCGCAAGCGAATTTTAAAACATAAAAATAGGCATTTGTGACCACGTTATGAACTTAATTTTGGATAAACTGTATAATCTGTTGAATAAAATGAGCTATTTTCCCTTCTGCCGAGGTGTTGTTTCGTAACTTATTTCTGAAATTCATTTGACAACAATTGCAATCCAACCCTAAAAACTTAAACACACTAAGTGTCAGCGCGTTATATTTCACGACAAGGCACAATACTCCCATGGTTAGCTTTT
>Ga0256831_1001927_pt1 | contig 10919 bp, 10 predicted proteins | sample 132544metaG_FD_189087 | JGI IMG/M metagenome (GOLD analysis project Ga0256831, IMG submission 189087) | Hydrothermal vent microbial communities from Lau Basin, Pacific Ocean - 132-544 | ecosystem: Environmental > Aquatic > Marine > Hydrothermal vents | place: Pacific Ocean: Lau Basin | collected... | reverse complement strand
AGGTGGGGTTAAACGGAAAAGTGGAGGTAAAAACCTTCAACTCCCTTCTCGTAGAGTTTGCAAAGAAAGAGAGAGCAGTTGCAATACTGAGGGGTATAAGGATAGTTTCCGACATGGACCACGAGTTTACAATGGCATCCCTCAACAGAAAGCTCTACCCGGAAATTGAGACAGTCTTCCTGATGCCGTCAGACGACTACGCCTACCTCTCTTCGTCGGCAGTAAGGGAGATAGCTTTTTACGGAGGAGACGTCTCCCAGTTTGTTACACCTTTTGTTGAGAAGAGGCTGAAAGAGAAATTCGGGAGGTAACTTGAAAAGGCCGGAAAGGGTTGAGGAGCTCCCCTCCTTCCTCACAGAGTTCTTCAAAAAGAAAGGGCTGAAAGTAAGGGTTATCCTATTTGGCTCGTTGACATTGCCTTAGAGTGTGAAAGAGACCTCCATAGAGAAATAGCTGAGCTTAAAGAGCTCCTAGAGGAATCACTTCTACCGCAGAAGGTTGACATTGTGGAACTGAGAAAGCTTCCCAAACCCTTTAAGGAAGAAATAGAAAGAGAGGGAATAGTATGGGTAGACTTGAAAAAGTGAGGGAGGATTTCACAAAAGCCCTGTTAAGGCTGAAAGAGGCCGTTGAAAGAGCCGAAAGGGAAAGGGAATCTCCCGATTATCCGTTTTTCAGAGACTCAGCAATTCAGAGGTTTGAGTTCACTTTCGAAGTGATGTGGAAGTTCTCAAAAGCACTACTTGAAAGAGAAGGGGTTATATGCAGAAGCCCTAGGGGGTGTATAAGGGAGCTCCTCTCGGCAGGCTTCATTGACGAAGAAACCGCCAGAGATCTGCTTAAAATGGTTGAAGATAGAAACCTTACAGTCTACACATACAAAGAAGAAGTGGCCGAGGAGATCTTCAGCAGACTCCCCGGCTACCTGATCGCTTTAGAAAAACTGACAGTTATAGAGTAGTGTCAAAGCAGATGGTCTTAATCTCTGTCATCTCCTCTATGGCGAACTTCGGCCCTTCCCTTCCTATACCGCTCTCCTTAACTCCTCCGTAGGGCATCTGGTCAACCCTAAAGGTTGGTATCTCGTTAACCATTATGCCACCGCACTCAACTTCTTCTGCAAACTTAAAGGCCGCCTTGATGTTGTCTGTAAATATTCCAGCCTGAAGACCGTAAGGGGAGTCGTTAACCGCCTCTATTCCCTCCTCTAAGGAGTCAACCCTGTTAACGGCTATTACGGGGCCAAAAACCTCAGACCTGAAAAGTTTGGCCTCTCTCGGAACGTTGATAACGACGGTGGGCTCAATCAGGGTGTCTGAAAGCCTCTTCCCGCCGCACACAACCTCTGCTCCCAAAGAGACGGCCTCCTCTATCCACTCCATAATCCTGTCGGCTGCTCCCTTGTCTATAACGGGTCCTACGTCTGTCTCTTCAAGTCTCGGGTCTCCAACCTTTAGCTTCCTGGTAAACTCAACAACCTCCTTAACAAAGTCGTCAAAGAGAGAGGAGTGGACAAAGACTCTCTGAACAGATATACAGACCTGACCGGCAAGGGCAAAACCGCCCCTTGCAACCTTTTCAGCTATCTGGGGAAGTTTCTCCTTCTGGTCTTTATCAACGTAAACGCCGGCGTTTGATCCAAGCTCCATTGCGTACTTCTTCAGCCCTCCACGGCTCATGATAATTTTTCCGGTCTGAACGCTTCCGGTGAAGGTAATCATTCTTACATCGGGGTGTCTGACTAAGGCGTCTCCAGCCTCTTCTCCGTACCCTGTAACGACGTTAACAGCCTCCGGAGGGAATCCGGCCTCGATGAGGAGCTCCCCCAGCTTTATAACCGTTAAAGAGGTATTCTCAGAGGGTTTTACAACAACAGCATTCCCGGCAGCAAGAGCCGGAGCAACCTTATGGCAGGTAAGGTTTAAGGGAAAGTTAAAGGGAGTAATACAGCCAATAACACCAAGTGGAACCCGTCTATAAAACCCCACTTTTCCCTTTATACCGGGAGCGGCGTCAAACCGAACCTCCTCTCCCAAAACTCTCTTTGCCTCCTCGGCAGAGAGGGTAATCGTGTTAACGGCCCTTCCAACCTCTCCCATAGCCTCGTTTATCGTCTTTCCAACCTCCATAACCAGGAGCTGGGCAAACTCCCTGCTCCTTTTAGAAAGGAGCCTTGCAGCCCTCTCAAGAATTCTGAACCTTTCATAGGCCGTTAGCTCTTTCAGCTTCTCAAAGCCCACCTTCGCCGACTCAACGGCAAGTTCAACGTCCTTTTCATCTCCCCTTGGAATCGTTCCCACCAAAGAGCCGTCGTAGGGAAAGCGAATCTCAATTTCCTCTTTCTTGAAAACTTTCTTTCCCGCTATCAGCATGTAACCTTTCAACTCTACACCCCCAGAATTAATCTTGCAGCAAGAAACTCAGGAAGACCTGCCCTTAAGATCTCACGAGCGGCCGCCTTTGTATCATATTCTACTCTATACAGGGAAAACCTTTTCTCAGCAGTATCAAAAATGCCAAACGAAGCCCGAGGGTCGTTGTCACGGGGCTGGCCTACGCTTCCAGGGTTTACAAGATACCTTCCGGCGTCAAAGGTGAGGGAGTGAAGAACCAGCTTATCCACAGTTGAGCTTAAAAGCCGATAAGCAGCAGGTATGTGGGTATGGCCAAAAAAACAGATACTTCTTTTCTGAGAAAGGAGAGCTCTGTAAGCATCCTCCTTTGTAAGGATATACTCCATGCTACCGGGAAACTCTGGAGTGTCGTGAACCAGCTGACAGCACTCTCTAAAACTTTGAACTCCCAGGTTCTTTAAAAACTCTAGGTACTCTTCCTTAATAACGCCTTTTGTCCACTCAATAGCTCTACGGGCGTAGTCGTTTAAAAGGAAAAGGTCAACAAACCCTAAAAGGGCAAGTTCGTGGTTTCCAAGGAGAACGATAGAACAGTTACTCTTAACCCACTCAACACACTGGTTCGGGAAAGCTCCGTACCCAACGGTATCCCCTAAACACCACACCTCTTCCACGTTCAACTCGTTCAGCCGCTTCTCAACCGCCCTAAGAGCGTGTATATTCCCGTGAACGTCAGAGATTAGACCAACCTTCATAAAACACTCCAGAGAGGGTTTAAGTGTTGGAAAGTTTAAAACTCAGAACTGAAATAATTAATCGGATAAGAGAAACTTTCAATAAATGGAATTACCTTGAAGTAGAAACTCCACTCCTTGTTCCGTACAGAAACCCAGACCCAAACGTTGAAAATGTAAAGGCCTCCTTCACCGACTTTACAGGGAAGAAACACAGCTGGTTTCTCCACACCTCCCCCGAGTTCTTTATGAAGCGGCTTGTATGGTACGGAGCAGAGAGAATCTTCCAGATAACAAAAGCGTTTAGAGACGGAGAAATAACAGACCTCCACAACGTAGAGTTCACAATGGTTGAGTGGTACAGAACCGGAAAAGACTACAGGACGGGAATGGAGGAGACCCTGGAGTTAATAAGGGAGTGTGCAGAGCTGCTTGGAGTAAAAGAGGTGAAGGTAAGGGGAAAAAGGGTAAATCTATCAGGTGCAATCTACCTGTCTGTTGAAGAGGCCTTTAGAGAGTTTGCCGGAGTTTCCCCTTTTAGAGAAGAGGAGGTGAGGAAGGCCTCGGGGGAAGAGGATTACGAAACCGGATTCTTCAGGCTGATGGTGGAGAAAGTTGAGCCGGGGATTGGGGAGCTCCCCCTTCCAGTAGTCCTCTACGACTACCCGGCACAGTTTGGCGCTTTCTCGAAAAGAAGGGGAAAAGTGGCAGAGAGGTTTGAGGTCTACATCGGCGGAGTAGAAATCGCAAACGGCTACACAGAAATGACCCACTACCACGAGTACGCAGAGGAGATGAAGAAGAAAGAGGAAAGCTACGACAAGGGATTCCTGAAGCTGCTAAAAGAACGGCCGCTGCCGCAGTGTGAGGGGGTGGCCTTAGGAGTTGACAGGCTGATAATGGTTCTCCTGGGAAAGGAGAGAATTTCAGAAGTTATCCCGTTTACAGTTGAAGAGCTCCTTAAGGAGTCCAGCCTTTAAAAAGGCCGCAGCTTTTACCTAAAAGGTGGGTGAGAGCTCTATCAACCACAAAGTCAACCAGATCTTCAACCTTTTTAGGTTTTCCGTAAAACGCCGGTGAGGCAGGCAGAACGGTAGCTCCTGCATCTATTACCTTTAGAATGTTCTCTGCATGAACCCTGTTTAAAGGGGTCTCCCTGAAGACCAGAACAACAGGCCTCTTCTCCTTCAGGTTTACGTCTGCGGCCCTGTGGATAAGGTTAACCGTAGCCCCGGAAGCGATGTGCCCGAGAGTTCCTGCAGAACAGGGAACGATAACCATCCCTTTCACAGGGTAGCTTCCGCTTGAAACAGGAGCAAAGAGGTCGCTGGGGGAGTAAACGTTAACAAGGTCTTCTGGAAGTGAGGAGATGAACTTCTCAAGGGGGAGCTCCAGCTCGTACTCAAAAACCTTCTTCCCAGTCTCCGACACAACAAGCTCAACGCCGTAACCCTTAGAGACCAGAACCTCAACACACCTCTTTCCGTAAACAGAGCCGCTGGCTCCCGTTATACCTACAACCACCCTCTCCACAGTTAACCTCCGGCACAAGTTGAGTTATTATAGGTAGAAAACCGTAAGGAGGAAAGAATTGGAAAAGCTGATAGAGAAAGTTTCCACCCTCCTTGAGGCACTACCCTATATAAAGGAGTTCTACGGGAAGACCGTCGTCATAAAGTACGGCGGGAACGCAATGGTAAACGAAGAGCTTAAAAAGGCCTTTGCAGAAGACATAGTTCTCCTTAAGTACGTGGGAATAAACCCGGTAATAGTCCACGGAGGAGGACCTCAGATAGGGGAGCTCCTAAAAAAACTCAACATCCCCACAAAATTTGTAGGAGGAATGAGAGTAACCGATAGAGAAACGATGAACGTTGTAGAGATGGTCTTGGTAGGACAGGTGAACAAAGAGATAGTAAAGCTCATAAACTCCCACGGAGGAAACGCAGTAGGACTCTCAGGAAAAGACGGCAACCTCATAGTAGCCGAGAAAATAGACTCCCGAGAGTACCTGTCTCAGGTAAAAGCTCCAGAGATAATAGACTTAGGTTTTGTCGGCAAAGTTAAAAGAATCAACCCCGAAATTGTCAATAGACTCCTTGAGTCTAAATTTATTCCTGTAATAGCACCTGTCGGGATAGGGGAAGACTTCGAAGCCTACAACATAAACGCCGATCTGGTAGCCGGAGAGATGGCAGCAGCCCTAAAGGCCGAAAAACTAATAATGCTTACCGATGTTGAAGGACTGAAAGACGGAAACGGGCATCTCATTCACTCACTACACCGCTCACAGATCTCTGAACTAATAGAGAACGGGACCGTTTCAGGGGGAATGATTCCAAAAGTTAAAGCCTGTGAAATTGCCCTTACAGGAGGAGTCAAGAAAGCCCACATAATAGACGGTAGAGTTAAACACTCAATTCTGCTTGAACTCTTTACGCAAGAAGGTATAGGAACGGAAATAGTATAAGCGACTTTGAATATTACAAAAGACTTACTGTTAATCAGATTTTGATATAATCAGATTTTGGAGTTAACAATAGAATAAGACCCATAAAACTTTCGGGAGGTGCCGCGATGGACTTCGTACTACTGGTATCGCGACTGCAGTTCGCGATGACAGCCTTCTTCCACTTCATTTTCGTGCCACTAACTTTAGGGCTGTCAACGCTATCTGCAATCATGCTAACTCTTCACTACACAACCGGTAAAGAGATTTACCGGGACATGGCAAAGTTCTGGTCAAAGCTCTTTGCCATCAACTTTGCCCTCGGAGTAGCTACAGGACTGGTTCACGAGTTTGAGTTCGGTATGAACTGGTCTGTCTACTCAAGGTTCGTCGGAGACATCTTCGGCGCACCACTGGCCATTGAAGGACTCCTTGCCTTCTTTATGGAGTCAACCTTCATGGGAGTGTTCCTCTTCGGTTGGGACAAAGTACCAAAGATGGTTCACCTTCTAGCAGCATGGCTTTCTTCAATCGGTTCTAACCTATCTGCTCTCTGGATTCTCATTGCAAACGGTTGGATGCAGCACCCTGTAGGTGCAAAGGTTGAAATTTTCGTAGCAGGAAAAAGGGCAGAGCTTGCAGACTGGTGGGCAGTCGTATTCAACCCCGTAGCCGACGTTAAGTTCTGGCACACGGCAACAGCTGGAATGATTCTCTCTGCAGTTTTCGTCCTTGCAGTGAGTGCTTACCACCTTCTCAGGAAACAGCACGTTGAGTTCTTCAAAAAATCTGCCTACATTGCACTCATCTTTGGACTTATCGCTTCAATAGGTGAAGTAATCATCGGAGACATTCACGCCCACGAAGTTGCCAAAACTCAGCCTACAAAGCTTGCCGCAATGGAAGCTCTCTGGGAGACAAAACAGGGAGCAAACGTTCTAATTGCAGCTTGGGCCGACCAGAAAGCTCAGAAGAACATTATTGAGATACCACTTCCCATTCCTGGACTTCTCAGCTTCCTTGCAACACACGACTTCAACGGAAAGCTCCTCGGTGCTAAGGACCTTCAAAAGATGTTTGAAGAGAAGTTCGGTCCCGGAAACTACATTCCACCAGTTAACTTTGTCTTCTGGGCATTCCACATAATGGTTTACCTCGGATTCTTCTTTGTAATTCTCTTTATCTGGGGACTTACTAAGTACAGGAACCTTGAGAACGCAACAGGATTCCTCAAGGTAGCACTTTACTCACTTCCTCTCCCCTACATTGCATGCTGGCTCGGTTGGGCAACAGCTGAAGTCGGAAGACAACCCTGGATCGTTTACCCACTTACAGACGACTACGGAAAGATTCTTCTTCCAGACATAGGACTCAAAACTGCTCAGGCTGTCTCACCTCTCACAAACATCGAAGTAATCATCACCTACATAACATTCCTTGTAACATTTACAGGGCTTGCTATTGCAGACTTCTATCTTCTCTCCAAGTTTGCATCAAAAGGCCCAGAGAAAGAAGCAGAACTCTACTAATGGAGGAGGTGGGCAATGCACTTTGACCTACAAACAATTTGGGCGATCCTGGTTACCATCCTGATCGCCGGTTACATAATCACAGACGGATTTGACCTTGGAGTCGGAATACTCCACGGTCTTGTTGCAAAGACAGACATTGAAAAAAGAGTGACACTTAACGCAATAGGTCCCGTGTGGGACGGTAACGAGGTTTGGTTCATCACTGCCGGTGGTGCCGCTTTTGCCGCATTCCCGGAGCTCTACGCTGCACTCTTCAGCTCCCTCTACATTGCACTTTTCATAGTCCTACTTGCCCTCATCTACAGGGCCGTCTCCTTTGAGTTTAGAAGTAAAGAGGAGAGCGAAGGCTGGAGAAAGTTTTGGGATCAGAGCATCTTCTGGTCCTCTCTTATTGTTGCTCTTCTTATTGGCGTAGCAATTGGAAACATCCTTGCCGGAATTCCCATCAAGAACTCTGCAATCGAAGGAGACCTTCTCCACGGCTTTGTATACGCTGAAAAGTTTCCCATGAGCTTTATCAACCTTGTTAATCCTTTTAAGTTCCACGGCCTGTACGGTCTCTTAGTAGGAGTTACAACCGTTCTGTTCGTCATCATGCACGGCGTCTCCTGGCTCATCTGGAAGACAGAGGGTTCAATTGCTGAAAGGGCAAGAAATATTGGAATGAAGGTGTGGCTTCCCTTTGTAATCATGTACGTAATCTGTACAGGCCTTGCTTACACAATTTCCTTCAAGATTGGAGATCCATCAAAACTTAGTTACCTCAACCTTCCTAAGGACATGATGCAACAGATCGCTTCTATGGTTCAGGGCAACGTTCTTCCTCACGCTCTCTTCAGATTTCCCGTTATCGAACTTGCCCTTATCGTACTGGCAGCCCTTTCCGCCGTTGGCTGGTTGATGGCCGTTAAGAACATGAAAGGAGGAAAAGCATTTCTCTTCTCAACGCTTACGTTCCTGTTTGCTGGCTTCGCCGTAATGTTTGGAGCATATCCCCTTGCAGTACCCTCATCAATAGGACTTGAACACTCCATCACCATATACAACGGCTGCTCCAGCGAATTAACGCTTACAGTTATGCTCGTAGCTGCAATTATCTTTACACCTATCGTTATTGCTTACCAGGCATGGGTTTACAAGATGTTCCTCTTCAAGATCTCAACTGAAAGCCTTAAGAAGGAGATTGAAGAGGCTGCAGAACACTAAAGGAGGAGAGAGTTATGTGGCTGATAATATCTTTTATCTGGTGGGTAGCAGTAGCGTGGTTGACCTATACTCTGGCAAAGTCTAAGTTAGAGGGTGAGGGGGCATAGTCCCCCAAACCCTTTTACAGGGAGATTAAATGGCAGCGATAATTGGCCTAAAGGAAAGGTTCCTGAGTGAAAGAAGAGAACTGGTAGAGAGAGCTCTCCAGCTCAAAAAGGAAGGTAAGTCCTGGGAAGAGATTGAGGCCTTTGTCAGAGAGGAGTTTAAAGAGGAACTCAGCTTTTTTAAACCTAACCTCTTTACCTACTTCCTGATTGTAGGGGGAGCTCTACTCCTTCCGTTCCTCTACCTGTGGAAGGTGGCCTTTGAACCCGGGACAACGGCACACTTTCTTGCAAGGCTCGTTTTCATCCTCGCTGCCATGTTCTCCCTAAAGGGAATAGTTGGACATTACGTTGTCGTTTTTCTTAACAGAGACAGATTTGAAGAGGAGCTAAAGGCTCTCAAAGCAACTGTTGAAGGAGGAAAGGATGGGAACTGCAGAGAACAGCCCAATTAGGACTCTTCTCTTCTACGGTGTTTTCGGAATATACATCCTTATCGTTCTTATTACTTCATTTGTAATTGTTACAAGTCAGTAGTTTATCTGCCCCCTCTGGGGGCTTCCCTCTCAACCCTCTCTTTAAAGAGCTCCGGGCTCACCACAACGGTTTTCTCCTCTGAATAGATAACAAAACCCTTAGGAGTCTTTGGCGGTTTCTTTAAGTTTTTCACCCTGGTGTAATCAACCTTAACCTTTCCAGATTCCCTTCCCTTGCTAAAGTAAGCTGCAGCTGCTGCTGAAAGGAGAATATCCTCTTCTGATGGCTCCTCACCTTTACCAAGTCTTAAAATTACGTGTGAACCGGGAACCTCCTTGGCGTGAAACCAGAAGTCCCATGGGTTTGCCAACTTTAAAGAGAGGAACTCGTTTTCAGATGCGTTCCTCCCTACAAATATTCTTCTACCGGAAGGCAGCGTAAAAGTAAGGAAGTCTGGAACTGTTATTTCTCTGGTTCCTCCTGGAGTAAAGACTTCAAGGTCTTCAGCTTTCTCCTTCGAAATTACTGTCTCCTTTAGGAGCTCCGCCCTTTCAAGTTCCTGCTTGATCTCTTCAAGCCTGTTTTCTGCAAACTCCAGCCGCTTTAGTGCTTTTCTGTACTTTTTGAAAAACCTGTTCAGGTTCTCCTTCGGTGAGAGCGCTGGGTCAAGGGGGACGGTCTCTTCTCTGCCTGTAGAGAAGTCTGTAACTTTTACCTCTTTCTGACCGGGTTTTACAAGGTGGAGGTTGTACTTAAGGAGCTCCCCCCACCTCTTCCACCTCTCAGCCTCTTTTCTCAGCTTTTCAAGGTCTGAGAGCTCCTCCAATTCCTTCTTTAAAGCCTCTATTTTTTTCTCTATCCTTGAAACTATCTTTTCTTTAAGGGCAGCAATTCTCCTCTCCTCAATAGCTTTACGGTAGAACTCCTCCCAGGCTGAGGAGTAGGGGTGCGAACCTGAGAACTCCTTAAACTCAAGTTGAGAAAGTGACTTGTAAGGGAAAGTCGTCAGGAACTTTGGTTTACCGTTCTGGTAGTAGAGGTAGGCTGTTTGGGAGTTTCTGTGTAACTCCATGAACTTTTTGTAGGCCTCCTCCAAACTCCCCAGCTCTTTCATCAGGTAGGCAATCTCTCTTGCGTTTAAGGGAGAGATACCGGCAACGAACTTGTAGAGTTTCTTCTCAACACCTTCAGGCGTTACCTTCCCGAACTGGAGCTCTTCAAAGGGTTTTTTGTCGGAAGGGGGAAAGAGGTAACGGTCTCCCGTAGAGAGCGGCCTAACGGAGCTCTCCACGCTCCTTAAGAGGAAGGTTATCTTTCTCTCTTCGTTGAGAAGAAAGAGGTTGGCGTTTTTACCGGTTAGCTCAAATACCAAAAAGAAACGGCTGAACCTGTTTCCGGGAAGCGGTTTTACAAGTTCAAACTCAAGAACCCTGTCTACAACGGGAAGTGAAACAGACTTAACAAAAGCTCCCTTTAACTTCATGAGGGGAGGGAACTCATGTCTGCCTATCGGGGAGCTCCCTAAAAAGAGGGCGTTGGGGTTTCCCCAGTAAAAGTTGAGGTAAAACCGGCCAACTCTAAAGGAGAGCTCCTTTTCACCTTTCAGAACCTCACCGATACGCTCTTTTGAAAGGTGGGAGTGGAGCTCCCCAGCTAACTTCTCTATATAGAGGTAGTCCATTAAGTTGCCTCTGGAACGAAGTCAAGGTAGGGCTGAAGCTTCGTCTGGTTCCCGTATAGAACCCTTGCAGCCGTCCCTGCAAACTTCCCTTTGAGCCTGATAAACGGCTCAGACGAAGAGAAGGCCTTCTTAAAGGCAGATTCACTAACGTTTAAACTGGAAAGAAGCCCGTAAAACTCCTTCTCTGCAGCTCTCTTTGCTTCAAAGAGCTTCATCTGAACTCTGCTCTTAACGTTTACCTCGCTGTCTCCCGAGGTCTCTATTGAGATGAAGATGCTCTCAGGGTAGTCTGAAAGGACTTTCGCCTGAGCTCCGTCGCTCTGGGTTGAGGGCATGCAGCCAAACGGTTTAACAGAGAGAACCATGTGGGCTTTTCTATGGA
>Ga0256831_1001926_pt1 | contig 10922 bp, 10 predicted proteins | sample 132544metaG_FD_189087 | JGI IMG/M metagenome (GOLD analysis project Ga0256831, IMG submission 189087) | Hydrothermal vent microbial communities from Lau Basin, Pacific Ocean - 132-544 | ecosystem: Environmental > Aquatic > Marine > Hydrothermal vents | place: Pacific Ocean: Lau Basin | collected... | reverse complement strand
CAATTTTATCAATTCTTAACTGTATAATTATGAAAAACTGTTCCATATAGGAAGTAATCAACTAACTTTTTTGTAATTTTGAGCCGGGTTAACCCGACAGTTCGTAACCATCCTGTCGTTAAACAAAACTAGTATTTATCGTGACCTCTTCTATACTTTCCGTTAGTAGATATCCGTCTTCATAACTCTTGTTTTTGTTTTTCAGGATTCGAACTGCTAATTTTTGTTTTAATTTAATTTTGTAACGATGGCTAAAGCTGTTGTACTATTATCCGGTGGATTGGATTCTGCTGTTGCACTATCTCTGGCTAAAAGCCGGGGATTTGAGATAATTGCTCTCTCCTTCGACTACGGTCAGCGACACAATCGCGAACTAAATGCTGCCAGAGAGATAGCTAAAAAAGCGGTTGTAATTCAGCATCAGGTTGTTTCCCTAAACATGAACTCATGGGGAGGGTCATCATTAACGGATGAAAATCTGGATATTGAAGATGGCAATGTAAACCGCTCCGATATTCCAACAACTTACGTACCTGCCAGGAATATGATATTCCTTTCCGTTGCAGCATCGGTAGCAGAGGCAAATGGAGCTCAGGATATCTTTATTGGAGTAAGCCAGGTTGATTACTCGGGATATGTTGATTGCCGGCAGGAGTTTATTGATGCCATGGAAAAGGCGGTGAACTTAGGTACTGTAATGGGGGCTGAACAAAATCTACCAATAAAAATTCATGCTCCTTTTACCAACTTAACCAAAGCAGAGGAGATAAAACTGGGCATGGAACTTGGTGTTGATTTTGACCTTACCTGGAGCTGCTACCGCGGTGGTGAAAAACCATGCGAAACTTGCGATAGCTGTTTGCTTAGGGCAAAGGCTTTTGAAGAGGCAGGATACGAAGACCCTGCGTTATGTTAGTTATTAGATTTTAGTTATAAGTTACAAATGGAAAAGTTATTACTATCAGAAGAGGGTATATTTCCTATCACAAAAGATGAGAGAGGAGAAGCTATTGATTCTACTCCAAATACCGGGATTACTACTTCCGGAACAGTTCAGGGTGAAGGTAAATTTGCTGGCACTCCCTCCCTCTTTATCCGTTTGGCAGGATGTAACCTTAGATGTATCTGGGACAAAGGAGGCGATAAGTATACTCTTTGCGACACACCACTTTCAGTTTTTGGAAATATAGATTCGATTTCGTACTCTATTGAAAAGATTATCTCTATTGTTAAAAATAACATTGGAAACATTAAGCATGTTGTAATTACCGGTGGTGAGCCTATGTTACAAGCCAAATTGTTAGCACCTCTATGCAGACAACTAAAAAAGCATTTTGGGTTATATATTACAATTGAAACAAATGGAACAATATTCGACAATGAACTTGCCAAAGAGGTTGACCTGTTTAGTATCTCACCAAAACTATCAGCAACAAACCCTATTCCCGAAAAGCTAAAAGAGTTTGGGCTCACTGAAACTGAAGTTCACAAATCGCACAATAAAAAAAGGATAAATATTCAAAATTTACAGTCGTATATTGATTTCTCCACCATCCACAACAGATCACAACAGCTAAAGTTTGTGGTGACAAAGAGGAGTGATGATATTGAAATAAAAGAAGATTTCTTAAAAAAACTGACCGGCTGGAAAGAGGAGGATATCTTTATCATGCCGCTGGGAGCTACTAAGGAGGAGTTAAAGTTATTTACTCCCATAGCCTTGGAGATGGCTATTATCAATGGATGGCGGTTTAGCCCAAGGATGCACATTGAACTGTTTAACGCGTCATTAGGCGTGTAGTATTAGTTCAATATGGCATTGTAGATTATAGAGATACAACTTGTGCTACTTTGCAACCGGATTCTTGGACACTAAGACATTAAGAAATTACTAAGCGGGGTTACAAAACCATTACAACAAACAGTTACGGATCATAAATACATTAACCAAAAATGAGTGAATCAAAATTTCTTGGCAGACAGGTAGAGTATCCGCAACACTATTCACCCGAGATATTGGTGGCTGTTACGCGTGAGCTTAACAGAGAAGAGTATGACATCAACGCTCAAAATCTTCCTTTTGTTGGGGTTGATGTATGGCACGCTTACGAGCTGAGTTTTTTAACAAAAAAAGGCCTTCCGGTATCAGGTGTTATGAAAGTTATCTACCCATGTAACAATCCTGTAATTGTTGAGAGCAAATCACTTAAGTTATACCTCAACTCTTTCAATATGGAACAGTACGGAGAGACACCGGATGAAGGGGTCAGATTAGTTAAAGAGATAATAAAAGGTGATCTGTCAAAGCTTCTAAATACAGCCATTAAGTTAACCATATTTACATCAGAGCCGAGAGATACTTCATTCGACTTTAAGAATTATAGACTTCTTGAAGAGATACCGGAGATAAAGAATACCTCCTTTAACATGTTCAAAGAGACTCCGCAACTACTGACTTCAGATAAGCACGAGCCATTTTCGTTAAAGATTGCCACACATCTTTTGCGCAGTAATTGTAAAGTAACATTTCAACCCGATTGGGGCTCATCATTTATCTACATCAAAGGAGAGAACAGGCCGTCGCAGGAGTCATTACTGAAGTATCTTGTCTCTTTCCGTAACGAGAATCATTTTCACGAAGAGGTGTGTGAGATGATTTACAAACGGTTATGGGACACATTTCAGCCTGACGAGCTTGCAGTTACCTGTATCTACACCCGCAGAGGCGGTATTGATATTACTCCGGTAAGGGTAAGTCACAAAAAACTTTTACCTACAAATCTTACTAACGTGAATACAATTTCCAAAAAGCTTCTGAGACAGTAGCTAAACAATTTACTCATGCAACTCTAAAACCATAGAACCATGTATCGCTGTAACCATAGAGCCATTTAGCCCTGTAACCATTTAGCAATAGAGCTAAAGCCAAAACATCTCATTCCACAATTTTTCAAACTCCTCACCAAACTGCCTGACAATATCATAATTGGTTGTTATGATTAAATTCTCCTGATTGTGTTTTGTGGCGGTATATGTCCAGTTATAGCTTCCTGTAAATGAGATGCGATTATCAACCACTCCAAATTTATGATGCATGTGATACCTGCTATGATCAACCTTTACCTTTACTCCTGCATTTTTAAGATTATAAACCTGAGAACCTCTGTCATTCACTTTCTGGTCGTCCGATATAATTCTGACCGCAACCCCTCTTCTGTATGCGTCAAGTAACCTCTTGCTCAAACTCTGGTCGCTAATAGTAAATACACAAATATCAATTGAGTGCTTTGCATTATCCAGAAGCACATGCAGAGTATCCGGAATCTGCTTACCCGGACTTATCAACACCTCATGCAGTCTGAAGGTATTCTTTTCTATTAACTCAAAAGAGTTCTCAAGCCAGCGAATCGGCTTTACGGCATCATCCCCATTGCCTGCAATCAGCTTAGCCTCATTAAAAAGCTTCATCTTAAGCTCACCTCTCTCAACCCTGTTTAGCTCGTTGAGAGCACCGACAATCTCACCCGGCAACTCTCTGTAATCTTCAAGAGAATAGTACTCAACAAACCATTTTATTATCTCATCCATATATTTCAGTTTTATTTACAATGATGATTTACCTACAGCATCTCTCTTTTTTGCTGCCGGAGCATATCTGTTTTCAAACTCAATAACCTCAAGCTTTTTTATTTCTGACTTATCAATAGTGAATCGAATAGCGGTTCTCACCTTATGAAACCCATAACGCCCTGCTGCTCCCGGGTTAATGTGCAGAAGATTAAGCTTCTTATCATTTATAACTTTCAGAATATGAGAATGTCCACAGACAAACAAATCGGGAGGATTTAACTGAATCTCACTTTTCACCATCCTGTCGTACTTTCCAGGATATCCTCCAATGTGAGTCATCCACACGTCAACACCTTCACAAACAAATCGCTCGTACTGCTTCAACTCTCTTCTGAGATCTGACCCGTCAATATTACCATACACAGCCCGAAAAGGCTTAAAAGTCTCCATCGCCTCAAGCACACTTTTGTCGCCAATATCACCTGCATGCCAAATCTCATCCACATCCTTAAACAGGTCAAATAACCGCGGATCAAACCATGAATGAGTATCTGAAATAAGGCCTATTCTCATCATCTGCAAAAAATAAAGAATAAAAAGCTAAAAGTAAACGTTTTTTTAATAGCTTTATACTTGAAGCAATTAAATATTCGCAATGATACAACTAAAATACTTCAATAGAGACATTAGCTGGTTATCTTTCAACTTTCGGGTTTTGGAAGAGGCATCAGACAAATCACTCCCTTTGTATGAGCGGTTAAAATTTCTTGCCATCTACTCATCAAACCTTGATGAGTTTTATAAGGTTAGGGTTGCCGAGTATAAGACGGCTGTAATTGAGAGTATACAAATGCCCGACTCCCCTCGGCCAGCAGCAGTATTGAAGAAAATAAATATTATTGTATCTAATCAGATGCAAGAGTTTAGTCGTATTTTGAATGAAGAAATTTTGGTAGAGTTAAAGGATTACAACATTATTCTCTACCAAAACAATCTTCCTGAATCGCCCGAACATCTAACATTTCTTAAAGAGTTCTTTTACAGCGAGGCACTGCCTTATCTTCAGCCAGTACTTTTTAACAAAGGGACCCGCTCTTTCATGAGGGACAATCGCATATATTTGATAATAAAACTTTTCAGAAAAAAGAATACTAAAAATGTTGAAAAACTGAAAGCCCGGCGTGCACGATATGCTATGTTAAAGATACCGACAAACGATCTGCCTAGATTTATCACTTTGCCAAAAATAGACAATTATCATCACATTCTGTTTCTGGATGATATGATTCGTTACAACCTGCAAGAGCTCTTTCCAGGATATGATATTGCAGGGAGCTGGAGCATCAAGGTTGCACGAAATGCCAATCTGGGTATTGATGACGAATTCTCAGGAAACCTGATTGATAAAATAAGAAAGAGCCTTAATAAACGAAAAATAGGTACTCCTGCCGGACTGCATTACGACAGGCAGATAGATAAGAAAACACTTTCGTTCCTGATGAACACTTTCAACTTTAAAAAGGAGGAGCTTATTGAAACTGGTAAACACCAGAATCTGGATGCATTCTTCAGTTTTCCAAACCCACACAGTCCATCGTTAGAGTGGAGTATCCCTCAACCTATTCATCCACGTGAGTTGGAGGAGGCAGGATCAGTGTTCAACGCAATCAAACATAAGGAACGCATACTTCACTACCCATATCACTCTTTCGACTATGTTCTAAAGTTTTTCAACGAAGCGGCTACCGACCCCAAGGTTGAGGAGATTAAAATCACTCAGTACCGTGTTGCGAGAGACTCAGCAATAGTTAATGCCTTAATCTCTGCTGCCAGAAATAATAAAAAAGTAACAGTATTTGTGGAAGTAAAAGCACGATTTGACGAGGAACAAAATCTATATCTTGCAGAGTTAATGATGAATGCCGGGATAAAAATAATCTACAGCATACCCGGCTTAAAGGTTCATGCAAAGATGGCATTGGTTATTCGTAAATCAGCGGATACACGCAAGCGATCCTATGCCTATTTAAGCACAGGCAATTTCAACGAAAAGACGGCAAAACTATATGCTGACCACGGTTTCTTCACAGCCAATGACACAGTAATTAACGACCTCGAAAACCTTTTTAACTTTTTGGAGGATCAAAGTACAAAACCCAAGTTAACGAATCTGTTGGTTACGCAGATAAATATGAAAAAAACATTAATTGAAAAGATTGATAGAGAGATTGAGATTGAAAATTCTGGCGGGAATGGATATCTGCTGCTTAAGATGAATGGCATTCAAAACAAGCTGCTAATCAACAAACTATACGAAGCCAGCAAGCAGGGAGTGAAGATTGACCTGATTATTAGAGGCATCTGTTGCGTCATCCCAAATCAACCATTCAGTAAAAATATCAGAATCACCCGTATTGTAGATAGTTTCCTTGAACACGCCAGGGTGTGGCTTTTTGGAAACGGTGGTAATAGTGAGATGTTTCTTACTTCGGCCGATTGGATGAACAGGAATATTAACCAAAGAATAGAGATTGCTTTCCCGGTTGTAAATAAGGATTTGAAACAGGAGCTGCGAGACATTCTTACGTTTCAGTTGAACGATAACACAAAAGCGAGAATAGTTGACGACAAACTAAATAATGTGAAGATTCCGGAACAGGAGCCTCCGGTACGATCACAACTGGAGACTTACAAATATTTGTGGAACAAAGAGACTGGAAGTGATGATTAATGATTAGTAATTAATGGTAAATGATAAATAATTAAACAATAAAGATGATGCGAGTTATTAGATTGATTTTATTGACTTTAATAGTTACAGCTTGTCAAAGCAAGCAGAGTGACAACACTGTTTCTATAGCTAATAATGAGGTGTTGCCTATTACACAACAAGCAGTATCAGCACCTCCACCTCCAAAACCACGTTCCCAAATTAACGACAAGCAGGAGAAACAGGAGAATAAAATCATTAAAGATGGCCGGATAACCCTTAAAGTTACAGAGCTAAAAAAAACGAAAACGCATGTCGACCTACTGGTTAAGAAAAATAGGGGCTACTATGCCAATGAGAGTTTAACAAATGCCGATTACGAATCAACCTATCATCTAACGATTAGAATACCCGCTTCAAATTTTGAAAAGCTTATTTCAGAAATTGAATCCGGTAGAGGCGAGATACTCTATAAAGAGATTGACGCTCGAGATGTTACCGAGCAGTTTATTGATTTAGAAACCCGTCTTAAAAATAAAAAGAGTTATCTGGAAAGATATAATACGCTACTAAACAGAGCTAATACTATCTCTGAAATTTTAGAGGTTGAAGAAAAAATACGCATATTGGAGGAGGAGATTGAAAGCACAATGGGCAGACTAAAATATCTGAGAAATAAGATGGATTATAGCACTCTAAACTTAATAATCACCAAACAGAAGGATTTTAAATACAGCCCGGAAACGAGAGGTAAATTCTCTGAAAGGATAAAGCAGTCACTATCGAAAGGTTGGATTAGCTTTGTCGTTTTCTCTCTCTTCATATTAAAACTTTGGCCATTCTGGATAGTAATATTCTTAATACTATATTTTTGGAGAAAGCATAAGCAAAGAAAGAAAAACAGACAGTATTCTAATGATTAATCACTCCTAATTAATTTCAATAAGCAATACGTAACCTATTAACAAAATGAAACGAATCATTCTCGTCAGACACTCAAAAGCTGAACATTATAATTTTGATGTTACCGATTTTGAACGTAGCTTAACAAAAAGGGGTAAAAGAGATGCCGCAATAGTTGCTGAACAGCTTAAAAATAGCGATGTTATTCCCGATTACTTTATCTGCAGTAAGGCTAAGAGAGCCCGGCAAACAAGCTCTGTATTTGCTGAGATAATGAATTTCCCGGAAGAGAAGATCAACAGGCAACAATTCCTTTACAACGGATATACTACAAATGACTTTCTGAATTTTATCTCCACCATTAATAATGAGCACCGTACGATTATTGTTTTTGCTCACAACCCCGACATTGCAGCTCTCGCATCGAGCCTGTCGAAAGAGGATTTTTACCATTTCCCCACTACTGCAACTGCCGTACTTGAATTTGATACCGATAAGTGGGACAGGATTAATGCCAGAGAAGGGAAGGTGCATCTGTTTTTGTATCCTAACCAATAACCCCTGATCCCACAAGCTCCTCTCCGTCGTACCAGGCGGCAAACTGCCCTGATGCAATACCGCGCTGAGGCTCATCAAAAACAATGTACATTCCTTTAGAACGATAGTTAAGAGTTGCTTTTTGCAGTGGTTGACGGTATCGGATTCTAACTAAGAATCGTCGTTTTTCACCCTCCTCCAAAGCGAGGTCAGGACGAACCCAATGAACCTCATCTCTATTGACAACGAGCACATCACGAAACAGGCCGGGGTGTTTTTTACCCATACCAACGTATACCTGATTGTAATCAACATTAATTCCGGTAACAAACAGAGCCTCAGTAAAACCTCCTATATTCAGTCCCTTTCGTTGACCAATAGTGTAGAAATGAGCTCCGGTGTGCTCTCCAATCTTCTTCCCGTATTTAGGGTGAAAGGGGTATGGTTCTGCCAGTGACTCCAGTGCTTCGTCAGATGGATTCTCAACCTTTACTTTTTGCCAGTCACGGATAAACAGGTCGCTGTCGTCAGGTATCAGAAATACCTTTCCCTTTTTTGGTTCAAGCTGCTGCTGTAAGAAAACAGGCAGATCAACCTTACCCACAAAACATATTCCCTGAGAATCTTTCTTGTGAGCTGTAATCAGATTTAGATTTCCTGCTATTCGTCGCACTTCAGGCTTGTTTATATCACCAATCGGGAAAAGAGCCTTCTCTATTTGCTGCTGCGACAGCTGACAAAGAAAGTAACTCTGATCCTTATTTTTATCACTTCCGGCAAGCAATCTGTAAACCGGCTTTCCATCAACTACAACAGTATCCTTTCTGCAGTAGTGTCCTGTTGCCACAAAATCAGCCCCCAATTCAAGAGCCTTATCCATAAACACATCAAATTTTATCTCACGATTACACAGAACATCAGGGTTTGGCGTACGGCCTTTTTCATACTCCGAAAACATATAATCTACCACACGCTTACGATACTGGTCACTCAAATCAACCACATGGAACGGTATACCAAGCTTCATTGCAACGGCTTGCGCATCAAACTTATCATCTAACCAGGGACAATCTGCTTTGAGCACACCGGTGGTATCGTGCCAGTTTTTCATGAACAGGCCAATCACCTCATAACCCTGCTCAATCAACACATTGGCTGCCACGCTGGAGTCTACTCCTCCCGATAAACCTATTACAACTCGTCTCTTCTGCATCTACAGTCTGTTTAGACCACAAAAATACTGTTTTTATTGAATTATTTTTCACATATCTGTCTTTGTAATATTTAAACAATTATCATGAAAACATATCTACCACTTTTAACTCTTACTATCTCAATATTTGGATGTAAGAAGAGTTACAATCCTGAAATCACACAACAAGATATCAAAGACCACATCATCTATCTTGCTTCGGATGAGTTGAAAGGTCGTAAGCCGGGCAATGAAGGAGACTCCCTGTCTGCACTTTACATCCTGCAAAAATTTAAAGATGCCGGTCTGGAGTTGCTTGCCGATAACGGTTATCAATATTTCGATGTGATTACTAAAGTAGAGGCCGGAGGTAAGAACCATTTTAGTATTGATGGTAAAAATTACATACTAAATAAGGATTTTGTACCGATTGGATTTTCAGGTAGTAGAGCTCTGGACGCCGAAGTGGTATTTGCAGGATTCGGCTTCGACATCAATGATGATTCGTTGAAATGGAATGATTACAAAGACATTGATGTAAAGGGTAACTGGGTTATGATTTTCCGTGCTGACCCTGACCTCGACAATCCTCTGAGTCCTTACACCTCATACAGTAACGACCGATACAAAGCGATGACAGCAGTTGACCATGGAGCTGCAGGATTACTACTTATTAACACTGCCGATTTCGACAATAAAGATAATATTAACAAGATAAAATTTGACCAGAGTATCTCTTCTGTTGATATACCTGTAATGCAAATTACACGTAAGCTGGCTGACAAGATTCTTGCCACTACGGGGAGGAACACAGAATCGCTAGAGAAATTATTATCAACAAAAAAACAACCGGCATCTGTAACAACCTCACAAAAAATCAGAGCTGCCACCGATGTCTCTTTTAAGAAGGTTACAACGCACAATGTTGTAGGAATGGTAAAGGGAACAAAAACTCCCGACAGCTACATTGTTATTGGTGGACACTACGACCATCTTGGTATGGGCGGCCAGGGCTCAGGCTCTAGAAAGCCCGACACAGTAGCAGTACATAACGGTGCCGATGATAACGCCTCGGGTACAGCCGGTGTTATTGAGATGGCACAGAAGATTGCTGACAACCCACTGGAGAGCAGCGTTATTTTTATCACATTCAGTGCAGAGGAACTCGGACTGATAGGCTCAAAATACTTTGTAAATAATCCTCTTATTGACCTTAAAAAGGTAAAGGCAATGATCAATATGGATATGGTAGGAAGACTCGATTCTTTGAAAAGGCTATCTATTGGAGGAACGGGAACTGCTGCAGAGGCTGACTCCATCCTGGACTTCACACTGAAGAATTACGATTTTGAAGTTGTTAGAAATCCACAGGGAAGCGGGCCCTCCGACCATTCCTCATTTTACTTTGAGAACATTCCGGTACTGTTTATCACAACAGGTGTGCATGACCAGTACCATACTCCGGCCGATGATTCTAACTTGATTAACTATCCCGGCGAAGAAGCTGTTGTGGAGTTGGTTTATGATATTACTATGGTTTATGCAAAAAGTAATCAAGCCATAACTCTTAAAAAGATTAAGTCGAAACAGCCCAATATGTCGAGGCGCAGGTTGAAGGTTACACTTGGCATTGTACCCGGATTTACCTCTAATGTTAAGGGACTGGCCGTTGATGGAGTCCGTCCTGGAGGACCTGCCGAGAGTGGTGGAATGAAGAAGGGTGATGTGATTGTGGCTATCGAAGATGAACCTGTTACAAGTATCTACGACTATATGTATCGCCTTGCTAAATACCATAAAGGACAGCGAATTGTTGTTGAGGTTGAACGTAACGGGAAGAGAGAGAAGTTGCTTATTGAACTATAGCTATGTTTAAAGGGTTAAAGGGCTTCAGGGCTCTATGGTTAGGTTATATGTTAAGGTCTGAAGTTGGATTGGCTACAGCTCATTTAACAGTACATCATGAAATCCCCTTAACCAATAAAATAAGGTTCTACTACCATTTTTGTG
>Ga0256831_1001925_pt1 | contig 10927 bp, 9 predicted proteins | sample 132544metaG_FD_189087 | JGI IMG/M metagenome (GOLD analysis project Ga0256831, IMG submission 189087) | Hydrothermal vent microbial communities from Lau Basin, Pacific Ocean - 132-544 | ecosystem: Environmental > Aquatic > Marine > Hydrothermal vents | place: Pacific Ocean: Lau Basin | collected... | reverse complement strand
ATCCCACTGTCAGGTATTATTGGTAGGCTAAAAGAGGTATACGCGGAAAAGAAAGTTGACAGGTAGTCTCGGGTCGAACCACTTATAAATCATATCCACAGAAAAACCCTTACAAAGACCAAATAAATGGTAGTTAAGAATAGCCGTAGAGAGAACTGGTTGAGGTGCCGAAGTGTTGAATAGGAAATCCCTGTATCTAATGGCAGGACTCGCCCTAGCACTAGCACTGGTAAACGCGGCAGTCTTCGTGTACTACCCAATGAGCATCGGGCTCTCACCCCAGAAACCACCAGTATACTTCGACCTAGGGAGCAACGCGAACCAAAAAGACCTATGGGGCAACACGATAACCGTGTCTCTCAGCGAAGCCAATACAAACCTAGCAGTACAGGTCAACCCGACCTACCAGGATAACTATTATAAGAACATTACCGTAATTAAAAACCAAGACACTAATCCTGATGATGTCTATTATATACTCTTCAATGTGACAGACACTATATCCGATACAAACGTGACAACAGCCGAGCTAATAGTATCCGACTCCTCAGGTACGCCTATAGCGACAATAGACCTCAAAACAAACGGTGTCCAGCCCTCCAGCTGGATAACAGTTAACCCAGGAGAGACCCTGACTGTATCCCTAAAAATAACCATAACTCCCGACAGTGGAGTAACATATAGTACAAGTCCAAGCCTAGCGGATGGAAGTGCTATTGTGAAACTGATATATAGCCCACAGAACTCTGAGAGCCCGTGAGTTTGAGGAGGGGTTAAACATGCTTAGACCATATAGACCTATAAATTTTTTATAGTCATCCTCCTACTTTTCCCCCTCCTCATAGCCCACGCTAGCCTGTTCATATACTACCCCGTATCCACGTCTCTCACAACTGTAAAGCCACCAGTGCAGTACTTGGACCCCGGTTCTACACAGGTAACTACATCTATATCACCCACAAGGACCAACGCTACATCAGTCGTTGTAATGTCCAATACAGCGCAAATAGTACGGAACCCCGACTTCTACAGTAGCCCGGACAACTGGTTCTGCGCCTCCTCAACCACCGGCCTATCATGCTACTGGCTCCCCTCTGACTCGGGGGCCTCCGGCGGTGTAGGGAATATCTACGGATACGTCAATCCCCCAAGTTCTTCTCTACGATTATACCAGTACAGCGCATACCTCTATACTAATGTGACATTCCCGGCAACCCAGATCTCATCTATATACCTTGTCGTCAGATCAGGATATCGGAGTGAGGCTGGCATAATAACGATATATGTGGCTGGTTTGGTCGATCCATCCACAGGCTCAACCGTTTGGAGCCAAACACTAAACCCCGGACAGTCTTCTTATTCAACTGACATACTCAGCGTGTCAACAAGCAGTGTTTCCCCGGGGAAAACGTATATTCTAGCCATAGGACTGACGACCTACCTCCTTGGGTCTCTTGGGGGAGGCCTAGTTGACTATAGGGTGGACAGCGCGTACCTCTATGTCACCACGTCAGAATACACATACTCCGGCCCAGCGATCACTCTAAACAATACGGATTCGAACACCTATTACGCTCATCTAACACTATACACTTCAACCTTAGATCCAAACCTAACGGTTAACATTACACTGAAAAACGTTAACGGTGAATCATCATCTCCCATTGAAATAAAGGACGGCTCAGTCATCAGTAGCGAGACTAGTGAACTTCAACTACCCCCTCCGCCCAGCGGGTATACGTCGGGCCGTATAGAGGTTAACGGCTACAAGTCCAACCAGACGAACTCTACCCTAATCCTAAGCTTTACCTATTGCAGCGAACCCCAGGAGATGGGTGTCTGTGTCTCTTACCCGTTTAAACTAGTGTTGGACCCACCATCTAAAATTGATGAGGTATTAAGCCTATATACACGAGAACAGTCATCTATAGGGTTTGGAGAATTCAATATTAGCCTAACCGGGATGCATGGCTCGACCCTAAAAATATCGTCCGGTGCTAGAGATGGGTAAGAGGTCCTGGATCAGTGACGCGGTGATCATAGTTGTTTTATTGCTGATAGCGGGTAGAGCCATCAATCTTCCGGTTGCATTATTCCTGGTTTCAGGCCAGTCTATGTATCCAGTGCTGAAAACTGGGGATTTGGTTGTGGGTGAGGCTGTCTACCTGACTGACTATCATGTAGGCGATATTGTTGTCTGGTATAGAACGTTCTCCTACGGTGTTATACATGAGGTTGTGGATATACGTGATGGTACTGTTATAACGAAAGGCGTTAACAACCCGGCGCCAGACCCTCCTGTCCCGTCTTCCTATGTTAAATATAAGGTGGTCATGCATATACCGAGGCACATATGGCTTCCGAGCCTCGTGTTTTTCGCTGGCCTTTATGCTTATTATCGGAGGAGGGATATTTTAGAGGCTTTCAAGTCCCCTGAGCCGGGAGCGCTTACTGTGGCCGGGTGGATACTTGCTTTCTTCATCCTCCTAGACATGGCGGTCATCTTCCTCTCAACAGTATACTATGACAGCTACAGGGTCACAATACAGCCTCCATCGGTATCCCTTAGAAGCGTTAGACTGCTAAAAGACAGGCCTACAGTAGAGGTTGTCTACAACGTGAACGGTACACACATAACCAGCGTCGAGAACTGTAGCGTAGGCGCGGGCAAAACACTATACGAGTGCAGTACTATCAGCTATACTAATAACACAGTATATGCAGGTTTACCCAGGCAGGCTATTATAGATGCACTAAAGAAACCGGGATCAGTTCCTACCGTGATCTTACACCTGTTCATCTCGTTCAAAGGAGGGAATGTAACCGGGGAATACAGCGTTATCATCCCTTGGAGGCCACTGGACATTGAGACCCTTGACGGTAGGGTAAGAATAGTTAACCCTAACCTGTTGCCTGTGAACGTAACCATCCAAATCCAGTACTATGCAGTGAGGAATGGGGAAACTGTTTTCGTCAGCAAAACCACACCGAAACAAATCACAATATCACCGGACACTACTAAAACCATAGATATTCCGAGGAAAGGGAGTTTCGCGCGGGTAGTAGTTGTGTATCCATACAAACCCGGGTCAACGAGGATCATACAGGAGGTTGTCAGGGTTGACTTCAAGTAGGTTGGGAACTCTCCTGTTAATAGCGTCTCTAGTGTTAAGCGCTATCTATGGACTCTATTTGATGTACATAGTTTTGACGCCGCTGTATTCCTTTAGAGGAGTTGTATCGGGAGAGGCCGCCGTGGCGTGGTATAGGTTAGAAATGAATGGGGAGAAAATACACCTTTCAACACTGGACACGATACGAATACTAGCCTTCCCACTGTACACACTTGGCTTCTTCTCCATTACAATAGGGATACTAGGCTCACTACTAGTGGTTATGAAGCCCCGGCTTAAACAAGTAATAATGGAAATGAACCTAGCCGCGGCACTAAGCGCGATAATATACTCAGCACTAATAGTACAACTGGGCAGACTAATAGCAAGGGAAGCATCCCACCTAGATATAGACCTCGTATACACGAATAACGCGGGGCTAGTCAACTTCGGCCAGACAGAAGTATACAAACATATAACAACAAAGCTTCTTGAGCCTGGACCAGTTATGCTCATAACAACAGCATATCTCATACTCACAATGGTAACAATAATTCTTTCCAGAGAAAAAAGAGTATAAAAATCAATCCCTCCTATAAAACGAGAGTATAAGAATGCCCGAAAGACCTATGATCACAACAGATATCAGCCAAGGCTCAGGCACAGGGTCAGGAGTACTATAGTCCTTGGCGACGTGCTCTGTCAAACTATTAGATACATCAGACACAGTAAAGCTTTGATCCGTGGTTGTCATCGTGTACGAGTTGAGTGTAACTGTATAACTATTGCCACTGTATGACGGCGTAATAGAGTTCAACACAATATTATATACGTGGACTTGGTCCCATCCTTCTCCTCCAGTCCAGGTAAGATTTGCGAGTGAGTCCGAGACTAGCGAGGAGAACAAGTCATAGCTGCCTTCACCATAGCTACTCGTTCTCCCGGAGGCGTACAGGTAGTTGCCTGGACCTACTATAATACCGAGGCCTCGCTCATAGTTTGACCCGCCCATCGTCTTAAACCAGCCTACACTGCCATCGCTAGGATTGACCATTGCAATGAAAACATCCTCGTTGCCATATCCATAGCTTTTCGTGTAACCTGTGAGATAGAGATTCCCGTCAGGAGCATAAGTTATACTATATCCCTGGTCGTCATTTTCTCCTCCGCCTATGACCTTGAACCAGACTATGTTACCTGTAGAAGAGTCTATCTTGGCGACCGAAATGTTTGCCCTGTTGGATCCATAGCCGAATATTCCTGTTGTATAAACATAACCGTCGCCTCCGTAAACTATGCCCCACCCGTAGTCTGTGTATGAGCTGTCTGTACTGCCTATCGTGGTAAACCAGTCGACTTGCTGCTTTGTAGAGTCAAACCTGGCAATGAATATATCGCCGCTACCTACACCATAACTTTCTGTCTTACCGGTAACATATATTCCGCCACTGTCATCGCATGCCATACCATATCCATAATCGTTTCCCGACCCGCCTATCGTGTAGAAACCCACTAGGTTACCGTTTGTATCCACCTTTGCGATAAATATATCGTAGCCTCCTGCACCACCACTACCTGTATAGCCTGTTGCATACAAATACCCGTCTGCCGTGGACTGGCATATAGCGTAACCCATGTCTTCTCCCGTACCATCGATTGTTTTAAACCAAACAAGACTGCCTGTTGAAGGGTCTATTTTAGCTATGAAAGCATCGTCTAGGCCGGCTGAGTTGGTGTGCGTGTATCCCGTCAGGTACAGGTATCCATCACTACTAATCGTTGAGCCTTGAGCCACATCGTTACTCGATCCTTTTATTTCCTTTGACCATACGATATTGTTCGTCGATGGATCGAACTTCATTGTTATAATATCGTAGTACGTATCAGAATTGTAGACGTATCCAGATACATACAAGTATGTCTTGTCGTTAGTTATCGTTGTACCATACTCATTACCGCTTGTCCCTATTGTTATGAAGCTGTTGCTCGTGGATGCTGAGTACGCATGGATGAACCCAACATTTACGGTTAGTAGGGCTAACAATAGCATAACAAAAATTCCTGTTCCATTTTTCATAGATTAACCACCTTGATTTACTTTTCCTCACCAAATGTGAACATGTTATCTTAATTTAATTTATACATATTAAGTTAAACAATTTAAATAGTTTATATATATGTAATAGATATTATTAATTACTTTATATCACTTCTATATAAACTATCACAATATTTTTGCAATGTAATATTATTAAAATAGTAATAAATTTTTATTGTTACTAATTAATGCTCTTATGTTGTCTATCTCGATTATCACTATTTTAAGTCTAGAAAGCTTATTTACCAGATCTTACTCATCACTCTAGTTGAGTTGGTAGATAACTGTAAAAGGTAATTACCATGGAGAGTGGTAACATATGAAATCCGCGACACTAGGATTAACCGCGCTCGTAATCATATTAATCATAGCCGGAATAGCATACTACGCCCTACAAGGCACACAGGAAAACATGCCAACGGTAACAGTTGCAACTATACAATTCGGAATATCAACCCTAGACCTAATACAGGAGGGCGTGGTCAAACCAGCTGGGATAAACGTAAAGGTTATGAGGATACAGCTAGCCCCCGATGTTGCAACTGCACTGCTGAAGGGAGACGCGCAGGTAGCTATACTACCCGTGGACGTCGCGGCAAAACTATTCGAGGCCGGTAAAGATGTCACAGTAATAGCGGTAGACATGTACCAGAACCAGGCTATACTGGTTCCCGTAAACTCTACCCTGAAGGATCCAAGCATGCTGAAAGGCAGAACCGTCGCTTCACCTGTGGCTAGCGGTACTTTCGCCATGTTCAAGTCTTACATGAAGGCTCTCTACAACCTTACAGTGCTAAACCCTGGGGAGAAGGGTAACGGTGTAATGGTGGTGAACACGCCTCCGGCCCAAGCGCTTGACGCAGTGGCTAAGGGTGACGCTGACGCGGCTGTCATATGGGAGCCGATAGTTTCCCAAGCCCTGGCCTCGGGGAAATACAGGATACTCGCGTCATTCCAGGATATGTGGAGCAAGCTCGGCTACCCCGGCAAGCCTGTTATGATAGTATGGGTAGCCAGGGGAGACTGGGCCCGCAGCCACCCCGATCAGGTTGAGAAGCTCCTCGAGGCGAGGAGGGAGGCCGCGCTTGCATGGACGGGTAACAGGGAGGCCACTATTGGCGCGCTGGAAAAGCTGTACGGGTTGCCCGGGAAGGTTCTGGACATACTCTATAACAGGACTGTGATATGCACGGATAAAACGGTCACTCCGGAATTACAGGATAGTATTAAGCACGTTCTCCACCTGGCAGTGCTAGGCGGCTATATCAAGACAGACCAGTTGAACTACGGTGAATTCATATACGTCCCCAGCGAGAAGTCTTGAAGCGGTGCCGGTGTTGGAGAGCAGGCTCAGGGATCTGTTTTCATACATAGTGAACTTCTTTTTGATACTCCTGGCATGGCAGGCTCTCAGCAGTATAAGCCGGGGAATCCTCCCTGGCCCTGTTGAGACTCTACAGTGGATGTGGTCCAACGAGACGTTGTCTAGTATAGGTTACAATACTCTTATAACGCTCAGGAACGCCGTTCTAGGGTTTACTCTCGCGTTACTCCTAGCAGTAGCAACAGCCCTCATCTCGAGGATAAACACTAGTCTTGACAGTCTTGTATCGTCATTCAACGTTTACGTTCAGAGTATAAGTGCCCTCATATGGATCCTGGTCTTCCTAGTAATATTCGGTTTCAAAAGCCCGATACCCCCCATCTTAGTGACTACCGGTGTAGCATACCCTATACTCCTGTCAAGCCTCCTAGGCGGGATGAAGGCCGTGGACAGGAAAATTGTTGAGCTAGCCGAGCTGTTCGGCGCCACGAAGAGGCAGCTGTTCACACATATCTACATCCCGGCAAGCGTCCCCTACACCATAGCCGGTAGCAGGGCCGCGCTCGGCGCGGCATTGAGGATAAGCGTTGTCGCGGAGGCATTCGGGTCGAGCGGGGGTATAGGGTACAAGCTCACCTACTACTTCGACCTATACAACTATAAGGGAATGATGGCGTGGGCGCTCCTCCTAGTAGTACTAATGGTCCTTCTAGACAAGCTTGTCCTCGAGCCTGTGGAGAGGTGGAGTAAGAGGTGGCTCCCATGAATCCGACAATATCTGTGCGAGGCTTATACAAGGACTATGACGGGCGGAGGGTTCTCGAGAACATTAATCTGACCGTGGGGAGGGGTGAGACGCTGGGTATAGTGGGGCCTAACGGGATCGGTAAAACCACCCTGCTCAGAATAATCGCTGGAATAGAAAAGCCCTCCCGGGGAGAAGTAAAGGTCAACGGTAGGGTCGGCCTCGTCCCGCAGGATGACCTTCTACTACCCTGGAAGACCCTCAAGGATAACATATCGCTAGGACTCGTGCTACACGGTGCTAGTAGGGAGGTTATAGAGGAAAAAGTGAAAAGCGTCTCCAGCCTCCTTGAGCTGGGCGGGCACCTCCACAAGTATCCTAAGGAGGCGAGCGGGGGGACGCGTAGGAAGGCTGCTGTGGCTAGGGCTTTGGTTATGGATAGTGATGTACTGTTGCTCGACGAGCCTTATGTCGGCCTGGATGTGAAGACCACTCAGAGTCTTGCAGGTGTTCTGAACCGTCTACGCGACAGGGGGGTTACTCTCGTCATAGTTTCCCATCAGTTATGGGAGCTTGCTTCTAACGCTGACAGGATTGTTTTCATGAACGGGCCTCCGGGGAGGGTTGACGGGGAGATTGATCTCCGGGGCCTATCGCAGGAGGAGCGGATTAGCAGGCTCTTAGCGGAAACCAGGCGCTACACGGTTGACTGAGCATCCCGGCTAGCTATTGTTTTTTGGAGGGGCTCAGCTCGCTCGTGCTTCAACACGTCCCTCCTAGGGGAGGGTTCAGTGTCCGGGGAGCATCACTGCCCTTGTTTGTATAAGTATCCGTATTGGACTAGATAAGCTGTGAGGTCATGCCTCTGGGCTAGTTCATCCCCCATGTGGGGTCGGCGCTTTTAACCCTAATCATCCCTCTCGTTGAATGTTGTTTTTATCCTGAGGGTTTAATAGGTGACTCATTAGGTGAAACCCGCCTGGTATTACTTTCGTATTACCGTGGTATAAGGATTATGTGTATTCCAGTGATAATGTGTCTTCCGAGGTGGATTAATGGTGAGTCTTCTAGCTCTACAGGCGGCTGTCCAGACGCTGGGGGGTATAGGGATCAAGGCCCATGGGATAGGGTATTACATGGTGATGTCCGGGTTCGCTATACTGGCAGCTATACTCTTCGGCGCTCTCGCGATAGGTGTAGTCAGGTTTGTCAGGAGAATAGGGGATATGAGCCCCGGGCAGTTCATAGTGTTCATGGCCACTGTAGCACTCGGCCTGATCGTAGTTGGCACTCTACTGCCCGCATAACCTGTTAGAACAATTTTCTTAACCCGGATTAAACAGTTGTCTCCATCTCGTCTATGTGTTTTCTTCATGGCAGAATTTAATTATCCGGTGCTGCTACAGTCCTGGCCGTTATAGCTTCCTGTTGTGTGTTCTCCTTAGGGGATTATGGTTAACCTGGTTATCCGTTGGTTCTAAATCCTACCGGGATTAACACTGTTAAAACGCCAGTCTGACAGGGGTGTACTCATAGTTGAGCGGAAACGGGAGAAACGGCTGGGCTAAACTAGTCCTCGCTGTCGCAATAGCAGTATACCTGATATACTTCGCTGCAGCCGCATACACCTTCGAGAACCTTCCACCCGTACCTGACCAGGTGGAAACCCTGGACGGGAAGGTCTTGTTCACCGGGAAAGACATAGTAGACGGGAAACACCTTGTACAGAGATACGGCCTCCAAGACTACGGGAGCATACTAGGGTTCGGAGGCTACTTCGGCGTGGACTACACAGCCTACTCGCTGAAGTTTATCAAAGACAATGTCAACACCAGCAAGGATAAACTGGTCAGCATAGTAGATGAAAACGGGGAAACCGTCTTCAAGGTAGACCCGGGAATAGCCGAGGCATACAACGACATATACAGCTACTTCAAGAACCTCTGGACAGATAAATACGTGAACGATAGGACGGCGCTAGACCAGCTCTTATCCGACGAGGATATGAAGAAGATAACAGCCTATTTCACCTGGACAGCGCTGATCGCGATCAAGGGATACACAAACGGGTTCCCCTACACGCCGGGGCTAGTGGAGCAGACAATGGATCCGACTAGGGCGACATGGGTTACTGTGTTCCTCTTACTCCTAGTGATAATGCCCCTAGTAGGGTTCATTGTGATTAAATTCATCGACTACTGGAGGGATGAGAGGATAACAGTTAGCCTGCCGCAGCCGTCTCCAGCCCAGAGGGTGGCATTACTAGGAATGGTGCTGGCCGGGCTGGGGCTAGTTATACAGGGGCTACTAGGAGGATACATGATGCACCTCTACGCCGAGCCAGAGCTATACGGTACAGATCTAAGCCACATACTGCCCTTCAACGTTGCCAGAGGCCTCCACTACAACCTCGCCATACTGTGGATAGCGGTTACATGGGTCAGCTTCGCACTGTTCACACTGCCCTACTTCGGCCTGAAAATAACGAAGAGCCAGGCGCTAACGATACTCCTAGCCGGCGGGCTTGTTGGGATACTGGGCCTCCTAGGCATATGGGCCAGCTACCTGGGCAGGATACCTGAGCCCCTCTGGTTCATCGTCGGCAGCCAGGGCAGGCCTGTAGTAAGCCTCGGGACTCTCTGGCTGGTGCTCATAGCTGGTCTGGTGGGCTACCTGTCAATAGCCACTTATAGAGTTGCAAAGCAGAACCAGTACCCGTTCAACGCCCTACTCAAAATACTGGCCATAGGCCTAGGCGGGACAGCGCTGGGAGCGTTCATAGGTGCAATACCATTCGTCAAGCCCTTCGACAACTTCACCATGGACGAGTACTTCAGGTGGATCACGATACACTCCTTCGTAGAAGGATTCTGGCCGGCAATAGTCATACCGATACTCATCATACTCCTAGTAATAACGGGTATGGTTCCGCCCAGGCTAGCGGTTGCAGTCGCAGGCCTAGACGCCTCACTGGAGATCGCCAGTGGGATGATAGGCACGGCACACCACTACTACTGGGGAGGAGAGCCGACAATATGGATGTACCTGGGAGCGGCGATATCAACCCTTGAGGTACTGCCGATAGGCTTCGTCATAGCCTACGCCCTAGTGCTCTGGAAGAGAGGCCAGGTCCAGGGAGAACTGCAGAAAACCATACTGACATTCATATTGACAGCAGCGTTCGGCGGTGCAATAGGAGTAATAGCGTTCGGAGCAGGCCTCATCAACATGCCCATAATAAACTACTACGTACACGGGACACAGGCAACAATGGTCCACGCCCACCTAGCTATGCCACTCGCATACGGTGTGCCCACAATACTAATGTGGGTCGTGGCGTTCTACCTGTCAGGAACCATAGGAGAAAACGCGCTTAGAGCTATCAGGAAGACTATTATAGTAGTGGCAATAGGGTTCTACCTGCAAGTACTGCTAAGCCTTGGAGTAATGATGATCGCGCAGTTCAACGATGGAGCACAGCAGGGATACTGGTATGTCAAGAGCCTAGTCATGCCAGACGGCTCCCTCACAGGCTTCTGGACGCTACCGACTATAAGGAACATAATATGGGCCAGGCTGATAGGCGACCTCATAGCAGGCCTAGGAATAATATACATAGTATACATTCCCTTGCCGATAATGTATAC
>Ga0256831_1001924_pt1 | contig 10928 bp, 8 predicted proteins | sample 132544metaG_FD_189087 | JGI IMG/M metagenome (GOLD analysis project Ga0256831, IMG submission 189087) | Hydrothermal vent microbial communities from Lau Basin, Pacific Ocean - 132-544 | ecosystem: Environmental > Aquatic > Marine > Hydrothermal vents | place: Pacific Ocean: Lau Basin | collected... | reverse complement strand
GATTCACAGACTGCCGATGAGACACTGGAATCTCTCAGCAAATATGGAATTGACCTGACTAAAGAAGCAGCGGAAGGAAAACTGCCTCCTGTCATTGGACGTGATGAAGAGATAGCGCGTACAATGCAGATTTTGATTCGTAAAACGAAAAACAATCCTATGTTGCTTGGTGAGCCAGGGGTTGGTAAAACGGCACTAGTAGAAGGGCTTGCACAGCGAATTCACAGCGGAGATGTACCAACATCACTGCAAAACAAACGCCTCATAGCACTTGATATGTCAGCGCTTATCGCAGGTGCGAAGTATCGTGGTGAGTTTGAAGATCGTCTTAAAGCGGTCATTGATGAGGTGAAAGAGAATGGAAACATCATTCTCTTTATCGATGAGATTCATACTATTGTCGGTGCGGGCGCATCTGAGGGTTCTATGGATGCAGCGAACATCTTAAAACCGGCACTTGCACGTGGTGAGTTACATACGATTGGTGCGACAACTTTAAAAGAGTATAGAAAATACTTTGAAAAAGATGCAGCATTGCAACGTCGTTTCTTGCCAATTAGCGTGGATGAGCCGACAGTAAATCAGTCACTCCAAATTCTTCGTGGAATTAAGGAGAGACTAGAGGCACACCATAATGTAAACATTACAGACTCTGCGCTCGTAGCTGCTGCGAAACTCTCTGATAGATACATTGCAGATAGATTCCTACCGGATAAAGCGATCGACCTTATCGATGAGGCTGCTGCTGAGCTGAAAATGCAGATAGAGTCTGAGCCAAATGAGTTAAGTGCTGCAAAACGTAAGCTCTCTGAACTTATGGTTGAAAAAGAAGCACTCAAAATGGAGAAAACGCCATCGAATGAGAAGCGTCTTGAAGAGATAGAAAAAGAGCTCGCTGATGTGGAAGAGAAAGTAAGAAACTTAGAGTCTCAGTTCCAAACAGAAAAAGAGGTCTTTGAAAAAATCTCTGCTATAAAAGTCGAGATCGAGCAAAAACGCCGTGAAGCAGAACTTGCAAAAGCACAGTCTGACTTTAACCGTGCTGCTGAGATCGAGTATGGTGAGATTCCAAAACTGCTTGAAGAAGAAAAAGCACTCAATGAGCAGTGGGATAGAATGCAAGAAGCAGGAACATTGCTTAAAAACTCTGTTGATGAGGAGTCTATTGCTTCTATTGTCAGCAGATGGACAGGTATTCCGGTCAACAAAATGCTGCAAAGTGAAAAAGATAAGATCTTACACGTAGAAGATGAGTTGAACAAAACTGTTGTCGGACAAGAGCGCGCAACACATGCAGTTGCACGTGCGATTAAGCGTAACAAAGCAGGGCTTAGTGATAAGAATAGACCAATAGGAAGTTTCTTATTCCTTGGACCAACAGGTGTGGGTAAAACACAAACTGCCAAGACATTAGCGAAGTTCCTCTTTGACTCTGAAGATGCGATGATTCGAATCGATATGAGTGAATATATGGAGAAACATGCGGTGTCTCGTTTAGTCGGTGCTGCTCCTGGATATGTAGGATACGAGGAGGGTGGACAGCTTACTGAAGCGGTGCGTAGAAAACCATACAGCGTCATTTTGTTTGATGAGGTTGAAAAAGCGCATCCGGATGTATTTAACATTCTCTTGCAAGTGCTTGACGATGGCCGTTTGACAGACAATAAAGGTGTAACGGTAGACTTTACAAATACCATTATCATCTTGACGTCAAACATTGCAAGTGATAAGATCATCAACAATCCGCAAGGTGAAGAACTTGATAATATGGTTATGGCTGAGTTGAAACAAGCCTTTAAACCAGAGTTCTTGAACAGACTTGATGAGGTTGTTATCTTTAATGCGCTTGGTAAAGATCAGATCAAAGGAATCGTTGATCTATTCTTTGATGATATTAAAAAGAAAGTCAAAGAGCGTGATATTGAACTTGTACTTTCTGAAGAAGCAAAAGAGTATATTGCAGAGGCTGGATTCGATCCTGTTTATGGTGCTCGTCCGCTTAAACGTGCACTTTATGAGATTGTTGAAGATCGTTTAGCTGACCTTATTTTAGAAGGTCGTGTGACTGAAGGTTCTCGTGTTGAATTTACAGTACAAAATGGTGAAGTAGACGTAAAAGTCTCTTAATCCTTCACATACTCCTCAATGCGCAAAGGTCTTCCGAGATGGAAGCCTTGTGCATAGTCAACCCCCACTTCTTTTACTATCTGTAAAATCTCTTCTGATGAGACAAACTCTGCTACAGTTTGCACATTGAGTCTTTTTGCCAGCGCGACAATGGTCTCAACCATGAGTCTTGAACTACTGTTTTTATCAATATTGGATATTAAAGATGCATCGATTTTAATGAAATCAACAGGTAGATTTAAAATATGAGAAAAGTTGGAATAACCTGCACCAAAATCATCGAGAGCGATCTTCACACCATAGGTACGCACTTTAACACAAAATTCATACACACCTTTATAGTCTTGAAAATCTTCAGTCTCAAGCAGTTCAATGGTTAGCAGTTCATTGTAGGTAAAATCATTAAGAATTGAGAAAAAGTACTGCATAGTTTTAACATTTTGAATGTCTGTTAAAGAGAAGTTCAGTGAACAGGGAATGTGATAATGCTCAATGGTCTCAAGAGTATTTTTGAGCACAGCCTTTGTAATTTTATAATAGATACGATTCGCTTTTGCAACGTTGATGAAATTAAAAGGCGGAATGATCTTACCATCATCATCTTCCATCCTTACTAAAGATTCATATTTACGAGGCTTAGATGTGTCTTGAATGGGAACAATAGGTTGAAAATAGGAGTAAATAGTCCCTCTTTTGAGTGCTGAGAGTAGTTTTTTATGGCATTCAATGTCATTTTTGTACTTTTTCTCCAAGGATTTATCTTTATGGAAAATGGCAAGTTGCAGATTTTTCTTTTTAGCATCTTTGAGTGCCATATCTGCATAGGCGAGCATTTTGTTCTTGCCGGTAAAGGTAATACCGCAACTCATCATAAATTGGAATGTTTTGCCTTGGTATTTGAATATATGTTTTTTATACTCATTAAGAATGGTGTTGATCGCATCAATAAAAACTTGATTATCATCATTACTTTTATCTATACAGACTATGACAAACTCATCACCGCCTATATGATACAGACGAACAGGCAGTTCGCTGATTGCCTGCGTGAGAAAGTCAGCTGTAAGCTTGAGGGCAACATTACCTGTTTTTTCGCCATAGACATCATTAAAAGATTGAAAACGGTCAATATTGAGCAGTGCCATGCGGGTAAATTCATAGGAAGAAGCATCTTCGAGCAGTTTGTTTCTATTTGGTAAATGACTGATAGGGTGAGTATATATCTTTTTGTAGAGCTCTTGGGTTTTTGCATCTATCTCCCGTTCAAGGTTCTCATTGTAATCGAGGAGTTTGTCTTGAATGCGTTTGAGATCACTTTCAGCTTCTTGGGCACGATTGAGTTGCAGGCGAAGATTATGATGCAGTTGGTTAAATTTGAAAATAGCAATAATGATGAGTATAAAAGCGGTAATAAAAGAGAAGAGTAATATTACGGAGCTCTCTTTATTATTTTTCTCAAGTGCAATGATTTGATTGTAAAGCAGGGAATTTGCAAGGTCTGTTAAGACTTCTGTGTCCTGCGAGAACTTTTCTATAACACTGTTAAAACCAATGATAGCATCATGAAGATCTTCTTCATCATGTTCTTGTAAGGCAGTCATAATGGACTTTTCAACTATCTTGTACGATGTAATTCTTTTTTTAATCTTGCTAAAGAGTTTCGTAAATGTTTGGGGGAGCTGATGTGTGTGTACGAATGTATCTAAGGCATTAAGACTCTCATCAATATCTTGAAACGTTTTTGATAAGGAGTCTGAAGAGAGCTCTTTTTTTAAAAGGATATACTGTAAAATGACAGATTGATTCTTTTTCAAATCATAGTTGAGCTTATTTGTAAAGTAGGTTAGTGTGATCTGGTCTTTGTTGAGATAGTTTAAGACTTTATTGTTTGTCTGTAAATTTTTATAACTAAGTATTAAAGAAAGCATCAAGAGAATAAAGCTGGCAATGAGGGCGGCATATATTTTATATTGAAATTGCATACTTTTACTTTAAAATCTTGCTTCAAGACTCAAAGAAGCTATACTTTGCTGTGCATCTTTTTTTGCTGGTTCACCAAAGTGCCAACCACTACCGGTATAGTTTTCTTGAATGTAGAGATAGCTGAGCTTTGCATTGAGATACTTATGAAATTTCCATGTTGTATAGAGCTCTCCCGCATATCCACGGACGGCTAGTTTATTAAAGGTGTCTTCTGCACCTTGTGTTGCACTAAACCAATATTTACTTCCATAGTTGAACTCAGCACCAAGATTAAAGGCAGCGTTGAGGTCATATTTTGTGCCGACAAAGAGAGAATAGCCATTTTTTGTAAGCATCGTGCCACTGGCATAATCAGCTTCCGTAAAACCTGTATATCCGCCATTCGTCAAACCAACGCCATTGACATATTGTGTGATTTTATAATCATCCTGCGTGCCATTTGGATGAGGGTTTGAGAGTGCGGAATGGACAAAAACAGTTGTTTTAGAATTGAAAAACTCTTCTATGTCCAGTCCGAGTCCGAAGCTTAGCATCGTTCCCAGATTATGAGCATTGGAGGAGTCGATGTCAGGGCCAAGGTAAGGATGTGCTTTGAAGTTGTTTAAAATATTGACACCATAAGAGAGCAGAGCATTGCCTGCAAGATCAAAGCGGGTATCGCCATACAGTCCTATAATATCTGCATTATCAATATTTTCTCTGTTACACTGGTAGGGATAGAACTGCGGACGGAGTGTATAGGGTTTTGCAAGAACGAGTCTTGCATAACTGTTTTGCGCAAACTTTTGCGTGAGAATGAGACCATAGGTATTCATGTTAAAAACAAGGGCTGGAAAGAGGGAATTTCTTTTTTTGTTTTGCGCATACTGCATAGGCGTACCTGCTGTTGTTGGCAGCAAACCAAAGGAAAAAGTGAAATCCGGCATTATCTTATAATCAATGTAAGCACGGTCCACATCAAAAGCACTCCCTGCCGTCCCTGATTTTATGTCACGTGAGAGAATACAAAGTCTTTGGTTTGACTGTGATGAGTTCATATACAGTAAGCGTCCATGAAACTTCACATCATCAAAATTGGCACTCATATTGAGACGGAAACGAATGGAAGAAGCAATGCTATAGTGTTTGGAAAATTCATCCCGTCTTTGTCTTGTATCAGAAGTAGTTCCGCCTAATGCAGGGTCACCACTCACTGTTGTGTTCTCCCCCTCGATTTTTCCCGACTTATAATCAAACTGATCGAAACGCAAAAGCAACTCAGGAGAAAAATTAACTTTATCTAGAATGGATTTTGTTTCAACCTTTTCAAGAATCTCCATACCATTGTCAACATAGGCATTGTTTTGCTCGCTTTGTTTTTTTAACTCTTTGACCTCTTGTTCAAGCTGTTGTATTCTTTTGTTGATGTCAGCTTGAGAAGCCATTAAAAGAAGAGGAAAAGTAAGAAGTGCAATTTTTTTCATGTTATAATCCTGGTACAATGGGTTGGTCAGAATCTGCTGCATGTTCAATGAGATAGGCTTTGAGCTTCTCTTTTTGTGCAGCATCGAGTCTGTCGAGTTTATATCTCTTGAGATGGCGTGGTGAGGAAAAGACTCTCTCCCATTGGATAACAGCTTTTTCTCCACCATAGAGATTGAGCTTTTTAGCTAAAGTAATAGTTTTAGAATCAAAATGATGATTTGCAAAAAGGCTCAAAGGAAGAAAAAATAAGAGTGCATAGAGTTTCATGTCTTTCCTTCCTTGGCGTAGATTGATGTATAATTATAGTACAATTATTATGCAATGACAAGAGAAACCTTAACCACGCTTTAAGCAAAGTTTTTGTACACTTCCGGACTTAAATTAAAGAAGGATATGTCAGATGAAAAGAACATACCAACCACATAACACACCAAGAAAAAGAACACACGGTTTCAGAGCTAGAATGGCTACTGCAAACGGTCGTAATGTTTTAAACCGTCGTCGTGCTAAAGGTCGTAAAAAATTGTCAGTATAGGCGGATTTGATATAGTAAAGACTCATAAAGAGTTCAGCTATATCTACAAAAAAGGAAAGAATCAACACAGTAGCAGTGTTGTACTTTTTTTTCTTCCTCAAAAGGGAATTCATAAAGTAGGTTTTACCGCAACCAAGAAAATTGGAAATGCAGTAAAACGTAATCGTGCTAAACGTCGAATGCGTGCCATGTTTCGTGAATTCTCCAACTCTCTTAAAGACGGCTCTTACATCTTCGTTGCAAAAGCCGGCCTTTTTGATACATCTCATGAAAACTTCAAAAATGATTTTAAAAAAATTCTCAAACGTGCTCAAGCAATCTCTGCTTAAACTTTTATGGTTATATCAGAAGTTTTTCACGCTTATTGGCTTTGGTTCGTGTAGATATTACCCAAGTTGTAGTGAATATGCACGATTAAATTTTGAAAATAATTCACTTTCAAGTGCTTTTTACCACTCTTTTACTAGAATATTGCGTTGTAATCAATTTTTTGAAGGCGGTATTGAGTATCCGTTGTTGGATAAGCTCTGTCATAAGCCCGCTAAGCTCGATGTTGATTCTATAAAATATTGGCTGGTTCCCAATCAAAAAGACCGTTATTACATTATAAAAAATTTTTCATATAAAGGGTAGTTTGTGTTAGACAAAATGTCACCAAATCAAAGATTAATAGTAGCAGTACTGTTGTCAGTAGTGTTTTTCGTAGGATATACTGCAATATTTCCACCGGCTGAGCAGGAAGTTGCAAAAGATACTAAACAAGAAGTAGTGCAAGACAAAAAGCAAACTGTTACAAAGGCAGCTGAAGAAGTAGTCGGTCATGCAATCGCGGCAGAAGAGAAAGCTTCCAAAAGTACATCAAGTACTATTGTTACAGTGAAAAATGATAAATTTATACTCAAAATAGATACACTTGGTCGTATCGCTTCAAAAGAGCTCTTGGAAGATAAGTTTAGAAATGCAGATGATCTGCATGCACAGGTTATTCCTGATCAAGGAACAAAACCGCTTTACATCCGATTTGCAGATGATGCTATTAACGATGAAGCGATCCGTACACCGTACACGGCAGATGTAAGTGAGATCAATTTAAAAGATCAGCCGATCACAGTAACATTGACACAAAAGCTTTCAAAGTTAACAGTGACAAAAATCCTGACTTTTTATGCTGATGGCCACTATGATGCGAAGATCTCTACATCTAAAAGTGTACGCCATTATGTCTATCTTGGGGATCGTCCTCAGGTTTCTAAGAAGCTTATGGCAGTTGCCGGAGCACTTATCTATACAGGAGATGATGTTGCACATATCATTGAAGATGGCGATGCAGAGGGCAGACAAGTTTTTCAAGATGTAAAACTTGCCTCTTCATTCGACCAGTACACAGCGATCATTCTGTATGGCTTTAAGAAAGACACGAATGTTATCGTAGAACGTGGACGTGATGACAATCCTGTGGTTTATTTCGATGCTGCACAAAATGAAAATATTCATGGCTATATTGGGCCAAAAGAGCATAAAGTACTCAAATCAATCGATCCTGTCCTTACAAATGCCATCGAGTATGGTTGGTTCACATTTGCGGCAAAACCACTTTTCGCACTGCTCTCTTGGTTACATGGAATCTTTGGTAACTGGGGTTGGGCAATCATTGCCTTGACATTTATTATTCGTGCTGTTTTATACCCTTTGACATACAAAGGTATGGTCTCTATGCAGAAGATGAAACAGCTTGCTCCAAAACTCAAAGAGTTAAAAGAGAAATACGGTAAAGACCCGCAAAAACTCAATGCAATGACAATGGAGATGTATAAAAAGCATGGTGCCAATCCACTTGGTGGATGTCTACCGATGTTACTGCAGATCCCTGTTTTCTTTGCTCTGTATCGTACACTTTTAAATGCGGTTGAGCTTCAAGGTGCACCGTGGATTCTTTGGATCAATGACCTTTCCCGTATGGACCCATACTATGTACTTCCAATTTTGATGGGTGCTTCAATGTTCATGCAACAACGTATGACACCGAACAACTTTACAGACCCTATGCAAGAAAAAGTGTTTAAATACTTGCCTGTGATCTTCACATTTTTCTTTGTGACGTTCCCATCTGGTTTAGTACTATACTGGTTTACAAACAACCTTTTCTCAATTGCGCAACAGTATGTCGTAAATCAGCAATTTAGAAATGCGGAAGATGCACAAGCTGCACTAGAGAAAAAAAGCGAGAAATAGTCATGATTAAGATAGAAGCCGTAACACTTGAACAAGCATATAAAGATGCAGCGGCTACTTTAAAATGTTCTGTTACAGAGATGGCCGTTGAAGTCGTACAGGCTCCAAACGGTGGTTTTTTAGGACTCTTTAAAAAGCCTGCTATTATTGTTGCTGCTATAGACAAATCGAAACTAGCAGATGTAGAACAGCAAGAGCCAGTAGTAAAAGCACCGAAAAAATCTGAAGAAAAAGAGCCAGAAGTTGAACCGGCACCAACATTTTTAAATGATACGATCTTGCCGACCTCTTTTGTCAGTGATCAAGATGAAGAACTTGAAGAAGATCTTGCAAGTGGACTTGACTATACAGCTGATTATGATGATGCTTTTGATGAAGACAACATAGAAGCTGCCCAAGAAGTAAGTGTGGATATTGATGCAGTTGCAGTTGAAGTACAAAAAGAGATTAATGATCTTTTTAAATTGATCTGTTTCGAGATCGATACTATTGATGTCTCACCGTACGATAAAGAGACGCTTCTTATTGAATTCAAAGGCGAAGATGCGGCACTGCTCATTGGAAAAGAGGGCTACAGGTACAAAGCGCTTTCCTATATGCTCTTTAACTGGATCAATACAAAATACGATGTGCAACTTCGTTTGGAGATCGCAGAGTTCTTGAAAAATCAAGAGGAGTCAGTTGGACGTTACTTGACAAGTGTATGTGAGAACATCGACAGAGACGGTCGCGCACAGACAAAGATACTTGACGGTGTTTTAGTACAGATTGCACTCAAAGAGCTGCGTGAGCGCTATCCGGAAAAATATGTGGTGATCCGCTCTACGCGTGACGGACTTAAATACATTCTGGTAAATGATTACCACACGAACTAATCATGCAAAATGACACTATAGCAGCCGTTGCCACCGCAAATGGCATAGGCTCTATCGCCATTATCCGCCTCAGCGGTGATGATGCCCTCATTATTGCAAAAAAACTCTCCAAAAAAGACAACTTTAAAAACAGATATGCGACACTGTGCAATATCTATAATGCAAATGATGAGCTCATTGATGAGTCCATTGTCATCTACTTTCAAGGGCCACACTCTTTTACAGCTGAAGATGTTGTCGAGATTCAGTGCCATGGCGGTTATATTGTCGCCCAAAGTATACTCAAAGCGGCTTTACAAGCCGGTGCTCGCTTGGCTGATGCCGGAGAGTTTTCCAAACGGGCATTTTTTAACGGTCGTATAGATCTCAGTGAAGCCGAAGCGATAGCACAGCTCATCGAAGCAAAGAGTGAAGATGCGGCGAAGATATTGGCTTCACAGATGAAAGGCTCGCTCAAAGAGTTTATAGAAGAGGTGCGTGATGCAATCATACACATTTTAGCCTATTCTGAAGTGACGATCGATTATGCAGAAGAGGATCTTCCAAATGATCTGGTAGAGCAGATTCAAGAAAAACTGGGCAAGCTCTACAATCTTTTGCAAAGAACACTCATGGCTTCTGAATCGCGTGCCGGCTTGATGCAGGGCTTTCGTGTCGCCATTGTAGGCAAACCAAATGTAGGGAAGAGCTCACTGCTCAATGCCCTACTGAATTATAATCGTGCAATCGTAAGTGATATCGCGGGAACAACGCGTGATACCATCGAAGAGCAGGTTAAAATCGGCACACATCTGATTCGCATCGTAGATACGGCAGGTATTCGTGAAGCAGATGATGAGATAGAACGCATAGGAATAGAGCGCAGTTTAGAGGCGATAGAACAGAGTGACATTGTCATTGCTCTTTTTGACGGTTCACGCGAGGCAGATGAGGAAGACAGACAGATTTTAGAACTTTTGGAGTCTCACGCAGCGGAGAAATCAAAGATACTCATTAAAAACAAAGTAGATCTCGAACAAAAATTCAATCTTGAGAGTGTAGAATTTGATTTGGAACTCAACTCAAAAGAGGATGTCTCCGCCCTTGTCAAAAAACTGCAAGCAATTATGGACAGAACGAATTTAAGTGATGAGATCATGCTCATATCTGAGCGTCAAATATCGGCAGTGCGCGAGACGATGCAAAACATACAAGAAGCGTATGAGCCGCTTGAGAGCCAAGAACTTGAGATATTTTCCTTTCATCTCAATGAAGCGGTAAAGGCAATGGCAAGTATCACAAGACCTTTTGAAAATGATGAGATGCTTGACAAGATGTTCGGCTCATTTTGTCTGGGAAAATAGTTGAAGTATCTCGCGATTGACCTTGGTCTTAAACGCATAGGCATTGCCTATTCTGCGCATAAGGACATTGTAACACCACTCCCTGCAGTTATCCGCAAAAATCGTAATCAAGCGTCGAGTGAAATCAAAAAGATCATACAAGAGTGGGAGATAGATGCCGTTGTTGTCGGTGTTCCACTTGGTGGCAGTAGCGAAGAGGAGATGCGTTGTAGAATTGAGCATTTTATGAACCTGGTTGATTTTAGCGGCGAAGTCTATTTTCAAGATGAAGCAGGCAGTTCCAAAGAGGCTGAAAGTATGATGAAAGGGGAGATGAAGCAGATACGCGATGGCCGTATCGATTCTCTCTCTGCTATGATAATTCTACAG
>Ga0256831_1001923_pt1 | contig 10931 bp, 11 predicted proteins | sample 132544metaG_FD_189087 | JGI IMG/M metagenome (GOLD analysis project Ga0256831, IMG submission 189087) | Hydrothermal vent microbial communities from Lau Basin, Pacific Ocean - 132-544 | ecosystem: Environmental > Aquatic > Marine > Hydrothermal vents | place: Pacific Ocean: Lau Basin | collected... | reverse complement strand
AAATAAATAGAGAAACTTAAAAAATAAATACTAAAAAAAGGAAGATAAAATGAGCAAAGTAATAGGAATAGATTTAGGTACAACAAACTCATGTGTGGCAGTTTACGAGGGTGGTGAAGCGAAAATCATCCCAAATGCAGAAGGGAAAAACACAACTCCATCGGTAGTTGCGTTTACAGATAAAGGTGAGGTTCTTGTTGGTGATCCGGCAAAACGTCAAGCTATCACAAACCCTGAAAAGACAATTTCTTCAGTAAAAAGAATCATGGGTCTTATGATGAATGAAGAGAATGCAAAACTTGCACAATCAAAAGTAACATACAAAATCGTTGATAAAGACGGTATGGCTGCTGTTGATGTTGCAGGGAAAGTGTATACTCCTCAAGAGATTTCAGCAAAAATTCTTACAAAACTAAAAGAAGATGCAGAAGCGTACTTAGGAGACAAAGTAACTGACGCTGTTATTACAGTTCCGGCATACTTCAATGACTCACAACGTAAAGCGACAAAAGACGCAGGTACTATTGCAGGTCTTAACGTACTACGTATTATCAATGAGCCGACTGCATCAGCACTTGCATACGGACTTGACAGTAAAAGTGATGAAGATGTACTTGTATATGACCTTGGTGGTGGTACATTTGATGTTACTACACTAGAGATCTCTGAAGGTACTTTTGAAGTTCTTTCAACTGACGGTAATGCATTCCTCGGTGGAGATGACTTCGACAACAAAATCGTTGACTGGTTAGCTGAAGAGTTCAAAGGAAGTCACGGGATTGACCTTAAAAATGACAAAATGGCACTACAACGTCTAAAAGATGCTGCTGAAAATGCGAAAAAAGAGTTAAGTTCTGCGACTGAAACTGAGATTAACCTTCCGTTCATTACTATGACTGAAGCGGGACCACAACACTTGGTTGTAAAACTTACTCGTGCAAAATTTGAAGGTATGATTGAGGATCTTGTAAATGAAACAATGACTCACATTGATACTGCGATGAAAGATGCAGACCTAAGCAAAGGTGACATCAAAGAGATCATCATGGTTGGTGGTTCTACTCGTGTACCATTGGTACAAAAAAGAGTTTCTGACTACTTCGACGGAAAAGATTTGAACAAGTCTGTGAACCCAGATGAAGTTGTTGCAGCGGGTGCAGCTATTCAAGGTGGTGTTTTACGCGGTGATGTAAAAGATGTTCTTTTACTAGACGTTACTCCACTTTCACTTGGAATTGAAACTCTTGGTGGTGTTGCAACAAAAGTAATTGAGAAAGGAACAACAATTCCTGTAAAAAAATCTCAAATATTCTCAACTGCTGAAGACAACCAACCTGCAGTTAGCATCAACGTTGTTCAAGGTGAAAGAGAGTTCGCAAAAGACAACAAGTCTTTAGGTCTTTTTGAGCTTACAGACATCCCAGCTGCACCACGTGGTGTGCCTCAAATTGAGGTTACATTCGACATCGATGCAAATGGTATCTTAACTGTATCTGCACAAGATAAAGGTACAGGTAAAGAGCAAAAAATTACAATCTCTGGATCTTCAGGACTTAGTGAAGAAGAGATCAATAAAATGGTTCAAGATGCTGAAGCACACAAAGCTGAAGATGAGAAACGTAAAGCACTTGTAGAGCTTAAAAACCAAGCAGATGCACTTATCGCTCAAACTGAGAAGTCTATGACTGAGATGGGTGATAAACTTGAAGCTGATGAAAAAGCGAAAATTGAAGCGGCTATTAATGACTTAAAAGAAGTTCTCAAAGATGAAAATGCGACTAAAGAGCAAATCGAAGAGAAAGTAAAAGCATTAACAGATGCAAGTCACAAAATGGCTGAGCAAATGTACAAACAAGAACAAGGCGGTGAAGCTGCTGGTTCTGCAGACAGTGCAAAGAAAAAAGATGACGACGACGTTATCGATGCAGAGATAGAGTAATACACTCTATCTCCACCCTCCTCTAAAACACTCCAACTTACAACTCCAAAACAAATCAACTACTCAAAATCTTTTTTAGCACTCTGCCAAGCAGAATAAAAATCCACTATTTTTCCACCATATTTCTTTTGAAACGCTTTTGCATCCTCTAATGATTTAAAAGCATACTTACTCACTCGACTCATCGTAGCACTTTTTTTACTACCCACTACATAGTACGCTTCCAAAACAGGAATGAATTTTAAAGATTTCACATCAACAACTTCAGGATTTTTCAACTCAGTTCCCTGACGCAGATCATCTGTCAAACAGTGAAGTGAACAGTATTGACGGATATTGCCATTTTCATCGGTTGCTGCATGGTTTGTCTTGTAAAACATTACCAAGTTCATTCCACATACGGCACAGTGCTCTTTTGCTTTACCTTTTTGTAAGAGTGTCGCCTCTTTTTTTACAACACTTTGAAACATTTTATGCTCTTTAGGTGCTACACTCTTGTTTGTCGATGTTTGGACTCTTTTTGCCTGCTTCTTCACTTGCGGTTTTTCTTGCATAGTTGCACACCCAGCAAGTAAAAGTAGCGATAATGGAATAAATAGAAGTTTTATCACTGATTTTCCTTTGTTTTTCCTATATTTTATCAGTTTATTATTACAGAAGTGTTAATCTAAATATATGAAAAAACTCAAACACTATATAAAAGAAATATTTCTTATACTCATGACTGTTATTATAGTTGCAAATATTATGAGTATTTATAGAAGCCGTGACTTGACACATACTCCTCTTTATATCAGCTCTTTTGAACTTATTGACAGCTCAACCTACCATGTCAAACAAAACAAACCTCTACTCATTCATTTCTGGGCAACATGGTGTCCTACCTGTAAACTCGAAGCATCAAATATCGACTTTTTATCGAAACATTTTGAAGTTATCACTGTCGCTGTAAAGTCAGGAAGTGATGCAGAGGTACGTAAATTTATGCAAGAGCACGGCTACCATTTCAAAGTTTTTAATGACACAAACGCAGTGCTTGCCTCAGAATTCCACATAGCCGGTTTTCCAACCACTTTCATATACAACAAAGAACATAAGCTCAGTTTTAGCGAGGTTGGTTACAGTTCTACGCTTACACTCTATCTCAAAATGTTATGGGCAGGTAGATAATTGCATAATTTTGAATTTCAGTACCCCGCTGCGTTTATACTGCTGCTGCTTATCATCTGTATATACAAATGCCCTCTGAGCATCAAAAAAATCATCTTCCCCCATACACAGCTCTTTACAAACTACACAAGCTGGTTCAACAGAGAGAAACTCTTATATTCTCTCATTCTCACACTGCTTGTTACAGCTCTGGCTTCACCTATTTCCTATGATTCTAAAAGTGCGCAGCAACGCAAGGGAAGGGACTTAGTTTTTGCACTTGACACAAGTGGTTCTATGGGTGAGAGTGGATACTCAAGTGAAAATTCAAAAGAGAGTAAATTTTTCATCCTACAAAAACTTATCAAAAGTTTTGTAAAAAAAAGATTTGATGACAATGTCGGTGTTGTTGTATTTGGTTCCTACGCTTTTAGTTCCGTTCCCATTACCTACGATATGCATGCCCTAAACTATATGCTTGACTATTTAGAGGTCGGTATGGCAGGAACTTCAACGGCCATTGGTGACGGTATTGCACGTTCACTTGAACTACTTCAAAAATCATATGCTAAAAGCAAAGTTATTATTCTCATAAGTGATGGTTACCAAAATAGTGGAACAACAAAAATTAAAGATGCCGTTGCACGAGCAAAAGAACTCAATGTAAAAATTTATACTATTGGTTTAGGCAAAGAGTCTGATTATGATAAAAAACTTTTAGAAAAAATAGCAAGTGATACAGGAGGTCATGCCTTCAATGCACAAAATGCTGAAGCCTTGGAGAAGGTCTATAAAGAGTTAAATGCCCTTGAACCAAGTAAAATACGCTCTGAGCACTATCTCAACAAAGAGATGCTTTTTAGCTATCCACTGGCATTTGCCATTCTTTTACTTTTGTATTTGCTCTCCAAAAGGAGAACAACATGACAGTTCTTAATGCGTGGGTACTCTTTGGTCTCATTCCAATTTATTTTATATACAAACAACACATAAGCCCAAACAAAGAGACAAAGCTCCTCTACCTTAGCTTGGTTTTTATGTTTTTTGCCATGGCAAGACCAGCATATGAAAATGCATATGTTAAGGAGTCTTTTGATTCACATGACTATATTATTGCGCTTGATGTTTCTTACTCTATGCAGGCAGATGACTTAAAACCAAGTAGATACGCCTTGGCAAAACAAGCCATAAACAAACTTTTTTCACTTCATCCAAAAGATAGATTTAGTCTATTTGCCTTTACAGCAAATCCTTTACTAATTTCTCCTCCTACCACGGACACAGCCATAAGCATGGCAGCTTTAGAGAGTCTCAAGCCAGAGTATATCCTTACAAAGAGTACAAGTCTCTATAAGCTTTTTGAAACGATAGCTAATACTTCTTTGAAACAGAAAAACCTTATTTTATTTAGTGATGGTGGGGATGAACATAATATTGCTAAACTGGCAAAAATTGCAAAAAAAGCAAATATTAAACTTTTTATTGTTGCAACAGCAACAAAAAAAGGAGCAGCCCTAAAGAAGAATGGACGCTATCTCAAAGACATTTACTCCTCTATAGTTGTGAGTAAAATCAATCCTTCTCTTAAAGAGTTAGCAACTCTGACTGATTCAAAATATTATGAACTAAACTCCTTAAATGTTATTGATGAACTCTCCAATGACCTTTTACGACAAAATATGAAAAAAGAGAATATTCGTGTTAAAAGTTATACTGAACTCTTTTTTATTCCTTTGAGTATTGCGCTTATGCTTTTTATTGCAGCTATTACAAAACTACCATATTTACTTTTTGTACTTTTTTCTTCTTTTTTATTTACCCAAAATGCGGATGCTTCTGTTTTGGACTTTCTTTATATAAAAGAAGCAAATAACTCTTATAAAAATAAAAACTACAAAAAAGCGGCACAGCTCTTTGAAAAAACCACTCCTAGCGTACAAAGTTATTATAATATAGCGACAGCTTATTATAAAGCTGGGCACTATAAAACGGCACTCAATTACTATACGCAAATAAAAACTGCAAATCCAAAAATAAAACAACACATTCTTTACAATATGGGGAACTGCGCTGTCAAACTCAAACGTTATGATAGAGCTCAAAGATTGTATATACAGGCTTTGGCACTTGGTAAAGACAAAGATGCGCTCTATAACCTTAACTTACTCCGTAAAATGCGCTTAAAAACAGGGGTAAACATAATTGATATGCTTCCTACAAAAAACGCTCAAGAGAAAAAAAGCAGCTCAAAATCACTCTCTAAACAAAAAGACAACAAAAAAAACAGTGGAGGAAAAAATAACTCAAAACAAAGTAGCGCTCAAAGTGCAAGCTCAGGTACAAAAAGTGCAAAACAATCTAAAAGTTTCAGTAAATCACAGGGTAAACAAAAAAATCCAAAATACAATATGGGCTATAAAGCCTATGAAATCATTAACAAAGGGTATACAAATGAAAAAGAACCTTGGTAAGATAGTGCTTATTTTCCTTCTTTTGAGCACATCACTTTTAGCAAACGACTTAGCTACATTCAAGCTAAAAGCAAACAAGACAACGGCATTTGTAAAAGAGGCAGTTGAAATAAGCTTCACAGCCACACAAAAAGACCACAGCAATGTTATGTTCTTTTTTCTTGAGCCAAAATCAAGTGATGAATATGAGATCAAGCTTCTTAACAAAAAAACAACTGAGCTCTCTTATCATCACTTTATGACGACTTTTACCTATATACTTTTTCCTTTAAAAGCAAAAAAGCTCCACGTAGATTTTGACTTTACTATAAAAGAGGCAAGTGATGAAGCAGTTGCTCAAGTTTATACAGGCAGTCGTGATAATGTAAAATGGATTGAGACACAAGACACAAAAATAAAATTAGAGCCTTTAACCATAGAGGCAAAAGCATTAGACAGAGCTGTCGATTTGGTAGGAGATTTCACACTTACTTCAAAAATCAATAAAACAAGTATCAATCAATATGAATCAGTTAATGTACTTTACAGACTCAAAGGAAAAGGCTATAAAGATAAAGCCTTTAATATACTGCATGATATTGAAGGTGTTACTATTTTTTCAGAAGTAAATGATGCCTTTTCAAAACTTACTAAAAACGGGTATGTAATCCAAAGAGATTATATTTATGCGCTTAGTGCACAAAAGAGCTTTATAATTCCACAAATGAAACTACAAGCATATTCACCGACAAAAAGAGACTACTATACCCTTACAACACCCCAATATAAAATTCAAGTTGAAAAAATTGACACTACAACACTCCTTGATGCAACAGAATCACCCAATGATACACCTATAATAAATTATCAAGAACTAAAACAACTTCTCATCTATATATTGATCTTTATAAGCGGCTATATCACAGCTATATACCTTCCAAAATCATTCTATTTTAAATCAAGAACAAAAGAGTTTGAGGACCTGCATAATGCTAAAACCCCAAAAGAACTACTTCGGGTACTGACAACAAACTACTCTTTGACTACTATTGAGAATGAGATTCAACAACTTGAAACACTTGCATACCAAAAGAGTAGCAATCTCGATTTTAAGAAAATAAAATCTGCTATACTTAAAAAAATTAAATAGACAAGGTAAACTATCATGTTAAAAATATTATTCGTTCTTCTCTTTCCTTTATTACTTCTTGCGTCACAAAACGATTATGATAAAGGAAGAGAACTTTATTTTCAAAAAGGATGTGGGAATTGCCATGGTACACAAGCTGAGGGGAGTAGTTACTATCCAAAACTTGCAAATCGTTCTCAAAAATATCTTATTAAAAAGCTTATTAATTTTAAAAATGGGATTGCAAGCAGTCAAAAACAGGAGATAATGTTCACATTCGCCAAATCGTTAAAGAAAGAGGATATTCAGAATATAGCCCTTTACCTTTCTCACTACAAAGTAGAAAGTGCAAAGAACTATGAAATAAGTGATGAACTTTTAGGAAGTATGGATTAAGTAAAAAACTCTATATACACTTTTTCTAAATATGCTTTTGCACTTTGTGCTTTTTGAATTTTCGCATCAAATATCTCTTTTGTTGCAGGATATTTACTGCTATACTCTTTATACATGTCACATTTAGCATCAATATTGTTGTTAAACTGCTCGATAACAGCTTTAAAATCTTCAGGTGTAGCAACCCACTGCATAAATTTTTGAAACATTCTCTCTCTGACATCAAGAGCAAAAGATTCGTCGAGTTCAGCTGCCATCCCTTTTAAATCCCATCTTGAAAAATAGATACCACTTTTAACAGGTGGCATTATCTCTTCATATATAGCTTTAAGATAGTCAGGATAGTCTTCTCTGCTCTCATCTGAACAACTATCATTAACACAGGCATCATTCATTGCCCGTTTTTGCATCTCTTCAAATTCATTTCTTAATTCGTTTAAATCTTTCATATCCATTGATCTTATCCTCTACTTTATAAATTGTTCATATATCTCTTGGGCTAAAGCTTCACCAGCCAATACACCATTTTTTTCCAGATAGGTACCTAAAAGTCTCTCACCATCACGCACTACAAAATCACACTTGTTATATACTTGTACAAACTCGTCTGCTTCATCTAAAAGTTCCACAGCACTTTCTTGATACTCCTGTGCAATATAAGCTCCATTAACATGAGATTTTTTCATATTTGAGAGTGTAAAGTAAAAGTCATCCTCGCGTATGTTCATCGGTATCATCATTGCATCTGAACCTTCTTGCTTAATAATCTTGTTGAGCATAACAAAGAGACGATTTGGACTTGCGTGTTCTGCAATAAGACCAAAAAGTTTCGTCTGTTTTTTTATTTCATCATTTGCATTCATGGTATCAACAGCTTGCATATTTTCACCCATTTATTTAATTCCCCATAGCTCTTTAGCTTCTTCTTCTTCTATTTGACATCTTCGACAAACGACTTCACCACCTTGATATGCAAAAAAGTTTCCACATTCATCACATCTTTTAATCTCAAAACGAACAAGAGTTTCGATTTTTGGCTCAAAAAAGTTTGCCAAAGAAAATGTCGGTCTCAGTGTCAAAGAATCTGGTTCACATACATCATGACAGCTATGACACTGTACACAAGAGAGCGGATTAAAATTGATGATAGAACCTCTTGCATCAGAGCTTAGTGCCCCTGTCGGACAGATTCTATAACACATTTGACAATTCGTACATGTACTTTCATCTAACTCTTTTTGAGAGATAAAAGAGATATCTGAAATATCAATAGTGTGAAAAATTGCAGGTATTTTTGCCCTTTTCATAGCCATAAGCAAAAGACTTCTTCTATCTGGAATACTCTTTTGCTTCATTCTAGCAATGTCGGCACTTGTTACTTGATTGACCTTGAGTGTTGTATCACTTGCTTGAACTTCATTTTCAAACTGTTGTTTAATACTTACAGCTTTTTTCAGTCCCTCTTTTGACAACAATTTTCTTCTGCTTAAAGCATCTTTTTCTATAATTTCAGGATCTATATTTAACTCTACAAGGGCGATAGACTGTTCTTGTTCCATAGCTTCTAAAAGAAAGTTTACTTCTTCAATTCTCTCCTCTATAAGAGGAAGATTTGTTTTCGCAATAGGGCACTCTTTACATGCTCCAATATCGGCTTTAAGCTTTTGAGGAGAGAGTAATGTCATACTCAATAACTCTTCAACACTCAGCGCTGCGATACATGGTAGTTCATTTTTACAGCTTATAAGCTCTTGGTCATTCTCTAAAAAATTAAAAACATAGTTGATCGGTTTAAAGTCATCCAAATCATATGCAGCAGTTGGGCATACTGCATCACAGCCACCACAGCCCACACACTCACTTGGTACAAAAGAGATAACACCCTCTTCTATCTTAATTGTCTCGACGGGGCATACTGCTACACATTTATCACAGATGGCAAATTTGTTAGAAGTATGGACACATTTTGAAACGTCTAAAGTCAGTAAACTCATGCTATGTATTTATACTCTTGCTCTTTTAATTGGTTTAAGTATTCAAAATCACTCATAATAAATTCCAAAGCCAAATCTGCAACATCATAATAAAAAGCAGTTCCTGCTTCACTTTTTACATTGAGTAAAAACATAGGTACCCACTCTAAAATATGGTCTCTCATAAATCCATACTGTAGTTGAGAAAGCTGTTTTGCCATCTCCATATCATTTGCTTCAAGTGCTTTTAGCTCTGCTTTAACAAGTTCATACATAAACTCTAACTCAATACCTATATGATCAGCTGACATAACACGGGCTTTATCTAGTGCAACATTAAATTCAAAAGCATTGAAAATTGCTTGTACAGGATTATCTCCACCTGTTTCCATCATTTGATCTTCTCTTGTATAAAACGACTCATATGGTACGAGATGCAGTAAAAAAAGGTTAGTAAAATCAACGTTTAAATATTGTTCTATAAGATCTTTTCTATTCATCTCATCTCTTTTTTTCCATCCTTTATATGTTGGAAAAAAAGAGAGTATATTTTCATCTTCTTCTATTGATTTTAATAGCCCTTCGTCGACTTCACTCATTGTAAGTCTTGAAATAAGTGCATAAATATTGATACGCGCAATTTGTTCTTGTCTTAAATCATCATTCATTTGATTGTTTGCCTTAATAGGAATATTAGTATTGTTGAAAGTATATTAAAGCACCACTTGAAGTGGGCTTTAATAGATAGAGTAATTATACGTCTTTAATCTTAAATTCGTACGCTTTATTAGATAAAGGCACAGCTGGACGCTTGATCCACCAAGGACGTCTTTGTGTATCATTTGCATCAAGAGGACGAGTCAATTTGTCTCTCCAAGCTTGGTACACTTTAAAGTTGTTTTCATAGTCAACCCAGATATCACCGATTTTGTCATCAGCATGAGCTTTTTCAATAATAACTTTTTGATGCCATGCATGGTTACCTGCAATTGGGTCTGGATGTGAAGGAGCAACAGCATTTTGCCATGCACCGCTTAGACCATCCCACCAAATATTATCAAGGTCTTTATTGTACTCTTTAAATTGCCATAGGTTGTGACCTGCATGACGTTTTTGAATTCCCTCAGTTGGCTTAAGTGTTCCTACTTTACCATCATTTGTCATTTCATACAGAGGAGCACCAAGACCCATAATACCTAATTCATGATCAAACCCTGGGATTTTCACAGAGTTTTTCAATTTCCAACGACCAGCATGATGTGAACATGCAAGTACACCCGGGCGAGTCGCTTCAGTAGGTACAGCCATACCGACAAAGTAACCTGAATCAAGGCCAGAAACAGTATCTGTAATTTGTACACGAATAGCATCACCACGTTTAATTCCAAGTTTCTCAGCATCTTTAGTGTAAATCCAAACCGGATTATGATTTTGAGAGATTTCCATTAGATGTTTAGAGTTTACGGAACGTGTATGAATATTGTACGGTAATCTAAATACAGTATTAAGTGCAAATTCGTTATCACCTTTCATCATACTATGGTGAACGTGAGTAACAATATGCTTCATCTTTTCATATTCACCCTCATTTCTTGGATAAATTGGAATAGCATACTCTGGCCATTTCCAATCAGTCAACCATTCAGCGAAGAAGTCAAGTTTCTTACTCTGTGTATGGAAACCAGCAAGTACTTTTTTGTCTTTTATTAGACCAATTGAGTGATTACGTCCACCATGTTCGATCCATAGAACACCAAACTTATCTTTTTTTACTTCTTCTCTTGGATATTTTTTACCATGAGCATATACATATTTACTATCCACTTTCAGTTCTTCTTCTTGTGGTTTGTAAACGTTTGTTTTCTCAGTCCAAGCACCATGATCTCTCATATAGC
>Ga0256831_1001922_pt1 | contig 10934 bp, 10 predicted proteins | sample 132544metaG_FD_189087 | JGI IMG/M metagenome (GOLD analysis project Ga0256831, IMG submission 189087) | Hydrothermal vent microbial communities from Lau Basin, Pacific Ocean - 132-544 | ecosystem: Environmental > Aquatic > Marine > Hydrothermal vents | place: Pacific Ocean: Lau Basin | collected... | reverse complement strand
GTATTGAATGATAAAAAAAGTTCGTTTACGGCTGCCTGGGATTTACTCAATCTGTTTTCGAAGTTAAAATAAATAATAAACTTGCCGGGCACCCGAAACACAAGGATAGTGAAAAAACATAATTGAATTACCTTTGGCAAAACCTTTTGATACAGTAGGTGTTATAAAATAAACGACAAATATTAAAACATATAAAATGAATTACGATGTAATTATTATTGGCAGTGGTCCGGGAGGATATGTTACTGCAATTAGAGCTGCCCAACTGGGTTTAAAAGTTGCTGTTGTTGAGAGAGAAAATCTTGGAGGCATCTGTTTAAATTGGGGGTGTATTCCTACAAAATCGCTGTTAAAAAGTGCTCAGGCATTCGAATATGCAAAACATGCAGCCGATTATGGAGTAATAATAGAGGGTGACGTTAAACCCGACTTTGCAGCAATGGTAAAACGAAGCCGGGGAGTTGCCGAAGGAATGAGCAAAGGAATTGCATATCTTTTCAAAAAAAATAAAGTTGAAACCCTCACAGGGTTTGGAAAACTTGCCGGAAAAAACAGTGTTGAAGTTACCGACAATGCCGGAAAGAAAACAACCTACACGGCAAAACATATTATTTTGGCAACCGGTGCCCGTTCGCGGGTGCTTCCCAACCTGCCACAAGACGGCGAGAAAATTATTGGTTACCGGAAAGCACTTACACTCGACAAACAACCCGAAAGCATGGTCGTTGTTGGGTCGGGTGCCATTGGCAGCGAATTTGCCTACTTCTACCAGTCGATAGGAACAAAAGTAACTTTGGTTGAATTTATGCCAACAGTAGTACCAAACGAAGATGCCGACGTGGCAAAACAACTCGAGCGGTCGTTTAAAAAAATGAAAATGAAAGTGCTTACAAGTGCATCGGTTGAAAGTGTTGATACAACCGGCGACAAGTGCAAAGCAACTATAAAAACAAAAAAAGGCGAGCAAATTGTTGAAGCCGATATTGTTCTTTCGGCTGTAGGAATTACACCAAATACAGAAGGAATTGGATTGGAAGAACAAGGTGTTGAAACAGAAAACGGACGCGTAAAAGTTGACGAATTTTACTGCACAAATGTGGAAGGCATCTATGCCATTGGCGATATTGTTGCCGGTCCGGCATTGGCACATGTTGCATCGGCTGAAGGAATTGCCTGTGTCGAGAAAATTGCAGGACTAACTCCCGACCCTATTGATTATGCAAACATTCCGGGATGTACTTACACCAACCCCGAAGTTTCGTCGGTAGGACTTTCGGAAGCAAAAGCCAAAGAGGCAGGTTACGAAATAAAAGTGGGTAAATTCCCCTATTCGGCAAGTGGTAAAGCAAGTGCAGCCGGACAAAAAGAGGGTTTTGTAAAACTAATTTTCGATGCAAAATATGGCGAATTACTTGGTGCACACATGATTGGAGGAAATGTAACCGAAATGATATCGGAACTGGTAGTAGCTAAAAAACTGGAAATTACAGGCCACGAATTACTGAAAACAATTCACCCCCACCCAACCATGAGCGAAGCTGTTATGGAAGCAGCGGCAGCAGCTTACGACGAAGTAATTCATATTTAAAATAAATATTGTACAACATAAACCGGGAGAATTTCTTCCGGTTTTTTTATACCTTCATTTATTGTTAGAATAAAAAACTGATATGTTCGATTATTCTACAACGAACTGAAAATCAACAAAATGTTTTATCTTTTGATTATTAATTCTATTTTTGTTTTCCTGAAACTACTACCAAAGAAGAACAAATCGAAGATGAATTTCAAGATCAGAGTTTATAATTTAATCAAAAATCAAATGAAAAAACTAACATTTCTAATTGCCTTTACTATGCTTGCCGGCATGGCATTTTCGAGTGGGTTATTAACAAACACCAACCAGAGCGCGCAGTTTATCCGAATGATGTCGCGAAATGCATCGCTGGGTATCGATGCAGTTTATTTTAACCCTGCCGGGTTAATAAAGCTTCAGAATGGTTGGCACTTTGCCTTTAGTAACCAATCGGTTTTTCAAACCAAAACCGTTAATAGTGGGTTTCAGTTTTTAAATGATGGATATTACGAGGGGAAAGTTACCGCTCCCGTTTTCCCATCAGCTTTTGCCGTTTACAAAAAAAACAATTGGGCATTTTCTATGGGGTTCGGACCAATTGGAGGTGGTGGTGCTGCCGAATTTGAACGCGGATTGCCATCATTCGAAATTCCTATTTCGAAAGTTGTTCCCGGATTAGCAGGGCTAAAACAGATTAGCGACAAATACGATGTTACCGGTTACGATGCAGATTTGTATTTTCAGGGAAGTTCAATCTTTTGGGGAATTCAAGTGGGAGCTACTTATAAAATAAGCGAAGTATTCTCGGTATTTGGAGGTGTAAGATACATGCCTTCAGTTAATGCTTACGAAGGAAGCATAAAAAACATCCAACTTCAGGTTGCCGGACAAATGCATCCTGCTTCTGGCTGGTTAGACCAAACCTCGGGCGAAGTTAATGCCATTTCGCAACAAGCTGCCGGTGCAGCAAATATTTATTACGGTGGAGCACAACAAGTACAACCTATTATTGATGGCGGCGGCGGCAATTACAACCTCCAACAATTAGAAGGCGCAGGAAAAATTACTGCATTGGAGCGTGCACAAATCGAAGGTGGATTAAAATTACTTGGAATTCCTCAGGAAAATATTGATGCCATGCCAATGTCAACCATTCAAGGTACATATAAAACTGCCGGAGACACATACGATGCAACCTCTAAAAAACTTGCCGGAGTTGCAACTTCTCTTTCCGAAACAGGTGGTCAGCTTGGCGACAAAGAAGTTGATGTAGAGCAAACCGGAGCGGGAATTACACCTATTATTGGCATTAATATATCGCCAAACGAAGACTGGAATATTGGTATTAAATACGAACATAAAACGTATATGACGTTAAAAAATAAAACTAAAAAAGATGATTTAGGATTATTTCCCGACGGTGCAGATGTTAACAGCGATGTTCCCGGATTTATCTCAGTTGGAGTTGGTTACAGAGGAGTTAAAAAACTGGAAGTTCAGTTCTCGTACAACATGTATTTAAATAAGGGTGTCGACTGGGGCTTCAATATAAGAGATAAAAGCCACAGAGAAGTTGATGGAAATGGATTTGATACCGGATTAGGATTACAATATAGCATAACCGATAATTTCGCTTTTAGTGTTGGTGCATTGTATGCCGATATGAAAGTTGCCGATAGTTACCAAAGCGATTTTAGCTATTCGCTTCCTTCGTTTACTCCGGCTGCCGGAATTGAGTGGGGACTTGGCGAACGATTAGTTTTAGATGCCGGCGTTTCCAATACATTCTATTTCGACAAAGAGGTAACTTTTACCGATCCTGACGTAGGTCCTTACAAAGAGACTTATGGAAAATCTACCCTTGTATTTGCAGTAGGCTTATCGTACAGTATTTTTAAATAATCAAACGAATATTCAACCCAACTTTATAATGTGGTATAATATTACAACTCGTACTCCGGATTCTGGACTTCGCCAATAAATAAAATAGCACCGGTATCTTTTTCGGTAATGGCAAAAACAAAAGGTTTGTTCACATTAAAATAGATTTTCTTTTCCTCCTCACCAGCACTTGTAGTAGAAAAAACAACAGCAGTAACTGCTGCAGCTTCGGTACCGGTTTCGTTTACATCGATAAACGATTTGTGAATAACTTTACTAATGTACAAATCGTCATCGCTAATATTCGAAAAATCAGCTTTCTGTGCATCAAAAGCTTTTACCATTCCCATTTTTTCAAGTACCTCTTTTAATCCAATATCGAACGAAAATTTAAAGCGTGGCATTGAAACAGAAACATGTTTAACAGGAACAAATTCTTCGGTTAACTTTTGCCAAGTTTCGGCAGTTAACTGATTAATTATATCGTGCGACGTTTTCCCTTTTGCCGGGCGCATAACAATCATGTTGTACTGGCCGCTGCCATAGGGCAATTTTACCGCATCGAAAAGTTCATTTAACGTATATTCAAATTTACTCTCTTTGTGCATCGTTGCCACGTCGTTATTTGTACCGTCGGGTTTATAAAAAGGGCGCAGTTTTGTTCCTGTTTTATCGAATTTAACAGCCCAAATACCATTAAAGTAAATGGCATTTAACAAAACCATTCTTGCATCCGGAGACAGTTCTTCTAGAATTTTTTTAATTTTTTGGTGGGTTTTCTCATTTACCCAACCATTAATCGCGACAAGTGCCGAAGGTAAATTAAAGTTTAAGCTATTAACTTCTGCATCGTAGTAGTTGCTGTTTATATCTAAAAATGGCTGTTTTACATCGAATCCGGTTTTATAATAAATTGCATTTGCAATCTCGAAAACTACATCTTTGTCGAGCGATTTAAGTGCCTTAATAAGCGCTTCATACGAATTATTTATCTGTTCAGGAGTTAATCCATTTAATTGAAGTACTTTCTCAATCTCAGTTTTTGTATCTCCGGCGGCTCCGTTATATGTCATTGCCAGGGCAATTGAAACGCTAAGTGGCGAAATCATAATATTCTCCTTATTACTCATTTCTCGCACCTCTTTAAAAAGGTTTAGGCCAAAAGTATTATCAGACTCAATCAATTGCGCCGATTTCTCATCGAGATTTATGATTTTCTTTTCAGCCGGTTTTATCGTTTCCTGCTGACACGAAATTTGTGCCCCCAATAGCACTGCGATTAAAAGAAATAGAAAATTCTTCATTGTTTATGGTTTTAACTTTTAAACAAAGATACTTATTATAAACAGACGATACTTAAACCCAAAAGGTTGCGTAACTTTTTTTGCACTCTTTTTTGTTTAAACGCAACCATTTTAAAAAAAACCACATCTATTGATTGATTTGAATTATTAACACCGAAAAAGCAAAGTGCCGTATTTTTAGGTTTTGAAAGCAAAATTTATCCGTACTTTTGAGCAAACCTTTGCATAAAGATTTGGAAGACCTAAAAGAAATAATAGAGGAGTGTGTTGCCGGGAAAGCACAGGCACAGGCGAAATTGTACGAGCTTTTTGCACCGAAAATGTTTGGTGTATGCTTGCGATATGCTACCGATAGTGCCGAAGCCGAAGATAATTTGCAGGAGGGATTTATTAAGGTATTTAAGCATATCGACAAATTCAAACACAAAGGTTCTTTCGAAGGTTGGATGCGGCGAATAATGGTTAACGTATCGATAGAGAAATACAGAAAACAGCACTTTATGTATCCGGTAGAAGATGTTGAAATTTACGAGTCGAACGTTTTTTCGAATGATATTTTAGATGAAATATCGGTACAGGAACTTATTGGATTAATTCAGGAATTGCCTCCCCGTTACCGGATGGTTTTTAACCTGTTTGTTATGGAAGGGATGGGGCATAAAGAGATTAGCAAAGAGATGAATATTTCGGAAGGAACGTCGAAATCGAATCTTGCACGCGCCAGAGAAATATTACAGCGTAAAGTGAAAAATCTTTACCGCGAAGTAGAGACAAAATGAAGGAGATAAAAAATATAGACAAAGCAGTAAAAGAGAAACTCGAGGGTTTTTCGGTGGTGCCGCCACCACACATTTGGGAAAATGTGCAGGGGCAACTTGCTGCCGGGAAACGAAATAAACGCATTGCTTTTACCAGATGGATTGCAGCAGCGGCAGTAGTTCTTCTTGCTATGCTCGCAGGTTGGTATTTTAACAATTCAACCCAACCCGACAGTCAAACTACAGCACAACAACAAACCCCGGGAATTAACACCGTTGTAACCCCGAAAACTCGTTCAAAAGGAAAAGAGATTCAACAAAAAGAACTGATTGGCGAGAATACAACTCAAACTCAAAGCAATAAAAAGGAGGGAAATAGTGGCAATTCACAAAAACAAATTACTGTTCTTTCCACCTCGAATACAGTGGCAAAAAAATCATTATACAAAAAGAATTTACCCCCTGTAAGAGAAAATCAACTGCTGTTTGCCAAGATAAACCGGAAAGAGATTCGTTTTAATACTTTAACCACCGAAATTTTTCTGGAAAAACATGCAACCGCCGAACCCAATGAATTTACATTAACCAACGAAGACAAAATGTTGATAGCGGCAAATGTTGCTTCAAAAAATACAGATAAGTTCGAAAACAGAAGGTGGAAAATGGGACTCAATGTTTCACCCGGATATTCATCGCAGGTTGTTAACCATTCCGAGAGTTATGCACAAAATATGTCGTATTCGGGCGAAACCGGCAACACAAATATCGGTGGTGGTTTTGCCGTTCAATACAAAACCGGTAAGCGATTTAGTATTGAAAGCGGCGTTTATTATGCACAAAACGGACAAAAATCGGCCGCATCGATGAATTTGTTTGCCTCGAAAAACGATGTTGGCAGCAACTACTATTCAAGCAATGAAAGTGTTTCAATGGATGCCGTAAGTCGAGTATCGACACCGACATTCAGCAACACAGTAAATATTAATAACGGAACAATTTTAATGAACGGGAATGCCGGAATTGTTGCACTCGATGCCACACCCAAAGGAGCCGAAATTACAACGAATGCCGAAACAAAAAGTATGATTGCCCCCGGTACAATGGTTGCCGAAGGAGAGTTTTCGCAGGTTTTCGATTTTATTGAAATACCACTGCTTCTTCGTTTTCGCATACTCGACACAAAATTTGGAATTGAATTAGTAGGCGGCCTAAACACCGGAATTGTGGTTGGAAACAATGCATACATCGACAATAGTTACGGGGTACAAAATGTTGGCAGCACACAAGATATCTCGGAAATTAACCTGTCGGGAGCTGCCGGAGTAGGAATGAGTTATGCGCTTGGCAAGCATATTTCGGTTGCAGTTGAACCACGTCTGAACTACTATTTTAACTCTATTAACAGCAATCCTGAGGTCGATTTTCGCCCCTATCGCATAGGAATTTATACCGGTGTTTATTATGCATTTTAGTTTGAAATAAATGCAAATATTTTAAATCAATACTTCGTTAAATTTTTGTTTCTCGCAAAGCCGCAAAGTCGCAAAGGTCTAATTTTTAGCAAATTACGACAATCGCTCTATGTCTTGCAACTTTCTGTTTATGAGGTATTTATAAAAACACACCGAACTATTATTAAATAAAACAGGCCAAAAATCATGCACTTTTTGCCCGGCATAGGTGCTTATTCCTTAATGCTATTTAAAAACTCATCAGGTGTCATTACCGGTATTTGAGATTTCTTAAAGTCTTTTCCATTCCTGGTTATTATTATGTCGCATTCAGTTCTCAATGCACTAAAATATTGCAATGAATCTTCAAAGTCTGAAAAATCAGAATTTAGACCTTTTTCAATTATTAATTCATCTAATTCACATATTTCAGATATTACTTTAAACTTTCTCAATTTATCTTTTGTCTTTTCTAATCCTTCATATTTAGTCAGGAAATAACTTATGGTAGCATACGATAAGGCCGAGGCAATAATCTTAACCTCTCTTTTGTCTGCTAATGTCGCAATTTTTGCGGCTGAGATATAAAAAGGGGCACGTTCACCTAAAAAGTCGAGCATTACATTTGTATCCCAAAATAATTTCATCTCTATTTATGTTTTTCAGTTAGATGATTTAAAACCTCTGACTTATAGTCAAGGTCTGCCGGGATATTAACACCAGTCGACATGCTTTTTACAAAAGGTGAAATTTCAAAATCTGATTCATCGTCATTTTTGTCACGATGAATCAATGACCTTAGGTAAGACTCTATAATTCTCGATAAACTTCTATTGTGTGAAGCTGCATATTTTTTTGCTTGTTCAATCACAAATTTGTCTAGTTTCAATGTTAATTTTGTGTCCATGATACTAAATAATTCTATACGTACAAATATACATTATTAATCCGTATTCGCAAAATGGTTGTATTTCTTCTTCACTTACACTCAACTAAATTTCGATCTGTTTAACTGCTTTTCAGCCCCTATTAATTTCCCCATAAAAAGCTAAACGGTTGGTGCATACTCCGGAATCTCTTTTAAATAAGAAAAGCTGTTTGTTTTATAATCGATAGCACAGGCAAAATGTTGCAATCCGTTAGAAACAATAACTTTATCGACCCGCAATGCCATATTATACCGAACCACCTGGTCGAATGCATCCTGTGTAATTTTTACACCGGGAGCTTTAAATTCAACAATTAACCGTGGCTGCCCGTTACGCGAGTAAACAAGCAAATCGAACCGTCGCTGTTTGCCATTTACTTTCACCTGTTTCTCAACTGCCATTAAATTTCGCGGATAGTTTTTTTCTGAAATTAAATATTGAATAAAGTTCTGGCGCACCCACTCTTCAGGAGTTAAGACCACAAACTTCTTCCGAATTAAATCGAAAATTAGTTGTTTGCCCCTCTCCTCTTTTAAACGAAAACTGTACTCAGGTAAATTTAGCTTCTGCATAGTTAATTATAAAGCAAATGTAAATCGTCTTGGCTGCCGCGAAGTAAAAATATATATTTGTATCAAACCTTGAACGAAATCTATTTTTAATTGTTCAAAGATAAAAATAAACCGGGTATGAAAACAAAAAAGGACATTGTTGAAAACTGGTTGCCACGCTATACCGGCAAACAACTCGATGAGTTTGGTAAATACATTTTGCTTACCAATTTTCAGGATTATGTTGACAGATTTGCACAACGTTTTAATGTTGAAATAGAAGGAAGCGACAAAAATATGCCAAGTGCAACCGCCGAAGGAATTACCATAATTAATTTTGGAATGGGTAGTCCCAACGCCGCAACAGTAATGGATTTACTAAGTGCAATACACCCACGCGGCGTTCTGTTTTTAGGAAAATGCGGCGGGCTAAAGCGTAAAAATAAACTGGGCGACTTAATACTGCCCATTGCGGCAATAAGAAGCGAAGGAACCTCCGACGACTATTTACCCCCCGAAGTTCCGGCACTGCCGGCATTTAATTTGCAACGTGCCGTTTCGCATATTTTACGAAATTCGGAACACGACTACTGGACCGGTGTTGTTTACACCACCAACCGCCGGGTTTGGGAATACGACGAACGGTTTAAGAAATACCTGGGAAAAACCCGTGCAATGGCCATAGATATGGAAACAGCAACACTGTTTACGGTGGGGTTTATTAACCAAATACCTACCGGAGCACTACTGTTGGTTTCCGACCAACCCATGATTTCTACCGGGGTAAAAACCACCGCCAGCGACAAAAAAGTATCGACAAGATTTGTTGAAATACATATTGAAGCAGGAATTAAAGCCCTGTTCGAAGTTAAAAACAACGGACTTTCGGTAAAACACCTCAGATTTTAATATGGATTATTTAACGTTACTCGAGAACCTGAAAAAAGGGATTTATCACCCAATATATTTATTACAAGGCGAAGAGCCTTATTACATCGACGAGATTTCTAATTTTATTGAAAACAATGTACTTCCTGAAGCCGAACGTGGATTTAATCAAACAGTTTTTTACGGAAAAGATTCGAATGTTCTTACAATTGCCGAAAGTTGTATGCGTTTCCCAATGATGGCAAACCGGCAGGTAATTATTGTTAAAGAAGCACAAAGTCTGGCAAAATTAGAGACGCTGGTTTCGTACACCGAGAAACCTCTTGCCTCCACAATATTAGTATTGGATTACAAATATAAAACCCTCGATTCGCGAACAAAGCTGGTAAAATCGATAAAAAAGAACGGAGTTATTTTCACATCAAAAAAAGTTCGCGATTACCAACTCCCAAAATGGATTGATGGCTATTTAGAAAACCACAATTTTAAAATTACGCCTCAGGCCGCTCAAATTTTAACCGCTTATTTAGGGACCGAATTGGGGAAAGTTGCAAAAGAGTTAGACAAGCTTATAATTGCTATAAAAGATACCGATAAAATTACGCCCGAGCACATCGAGAAAAATATTGGGATAAGCAAAGATTACAATATTTTCGAGCTTCAAAATGCACTGGGTAAAAAGAATGCACTAAAATCGAATCAAATTATTAACTATTTTGCAGCTAACGAAAAAGCGCATCCTTTTCAACCTTTGTTAGCCATGTTGTACAAGTATTTCTCGAGTTTGTTTAAATACCATTTTTTAACAAACAAGTCGGAACAATATGTCGCTTCGCAAATTGGTGTTCACCCATATTTTGTAAAAGAATATGCTGCGGCATCGAGAAATTACTCTCCCACAAAGCTGTTTGAAATAATTGGCATTTTGCGCGAATACGATATGAAAAGCAAAGGTTTTGGCGCATCGGGACTGGTAAGCAGCGGCGAATTGCAAAAAGAGATGGTTTATAAAATACTACATTAAAAGAATATGATTACTTGGTTTATTATTGGCATTACTGCCTTTATTTCGTACATGGCTTTCCAAAACCGTGAGCTGATGGTGAAATTACAGTTTAATGCTGCAAAAATTATTCACGAAAAAGAGTACTACCGGTTAATTTCGCACGCTTTTATTCATGCCAACTGGTCGCATTTAATTGTAAATATGCTGGTGTTGTTCTTCTTCGGACGCAACATTGAAGCTTACTTTAACTACTACTTTGGCACCCGTACAACTGTCTATTTTTTGTTACTCTATTTCGGGGGCATTCTGGCCTCAAACATTTGGAGTTTAATGAAACAAAAAGACAACTACTATTACAATGCCGTTGGCGCATCGGGAGCCGTTTCGGCAGTTTTGTTTGCCGCCATATTTTTTAACCCGTGGGAACCGCTCTACCTTTTTGGTATTCTTCCCATTCCCGGAATTCTGTTTGCAATCGGGTACCTGTTTTACTCGTACCAAAGCAGCAAAAAATCAACCGACAATGTTGCTCACGACGCCCATTTTCTTGGTGCGCTGTTCGGGTTTATTTTTCCGGTTTTGCTAAATCC
>Ga0256831_1001921_pt1 | contig 10936 bp, 11 predicted proteins | sample 132544metaG_FD_189087 | JGI IMG/M metagenome (GOLD analysis project Ga0256831, IMG submission 189087) | Hydrothermal vent microbial communities from Lau Basin, Pacific Ocean - 132-544 | ecosystem: Environmental > Aquatic > Marine > Hydrothermal vents | place: Pacific Ocean: Lau Basin | collected... | reverse complement strand
ATTAAGACTCTAGGATATAATTCAAAATTAATACAGTCAGTAAAGCTAAACCCGTCTTATGAATATATTATTATTGGGTACGGTGGAAAATATTATAGAATAAATGAATTCCTGTGCTCTGCTATACACGCCAGATACGTAGACCAGCAGATTTACGGGGTGCCGCTTTATAAAGTTGTTACTGAAGATTATTTGGAAAATATATATTGGTCCTCTGTTGATTATGTACAGAGTTATCTACAAAACTCAATATCTAGTACTGAACTATTAAATAAACTAACAGCCTGTGCAAAAAAATATATTCAGACGTTACACCCTACAGTACGTGCTACTGTAGTTGATTTAATTGCAAAACATACAGGTGATGCGAGACTGGTTTTAGGCGAAGTTCTAGATGGATACGAGGGGTATTTGATAGTTACAAGAACTGGGGTTAAAAAGGCCACAAACTTTAAAATAAAGTATTATGCAAAGATAACAGATAGGCTCACATTTGTAGTATCGACCAAAACAAGTTTTATTATAGATATGAGATCACGCGCAGCGACACAAGCAATCAACCCAGGTATTTTTATATCAACACCAACGGACTTTAATTCCGTTTTAGCCGCACTACCAAAAGAGACAGCAAAGATATTTGTATATCCTGGTTTACATAATAACAACATAATATTCCCTGGCGAAGTCACAGAATCATATATAGCGCCGGACATACCAGGATTCAGGATGACGTTAAATGACAAAAAGGGTAATAGCCAGAAAACACAGAAAGTGGTTAAATACTTACGCCAACATAAAACTCTATCATCTACGCTTAATGAGCTATTAACTGTTATGAGGGAGAACTCCGTTGCCTTTATTGATCTCAAAGGAGAAGTAAAGCTGACGATTTTAAAAACGTTGTTTGCTATGTTGGGCTACGAATTTGAAGATCCTGTGGTATCTTTGGATGATATATTGAAAAATAATTTGCCGCATAAATCAAATTTCTTCCCGGTGTTTGTGCATATAACATCAATTACAGACTCGGTTGCTGATAAGATACTTGAAGCTAAAAACATGTATAACCAACCGCCACTTTTTATAATTTTCAGGTATAATTATATGCTTAATAATTACAGGCATATAGTGTCTTTACCAGCGGTAAAGATACGAAGTCTGCCGTATTTAAAGTTCTCAAAATTCTTATACGCTGCCGCTCAAGGCAAGGAGTTTAAAGATATAGTAGGTTATGTTATCCGACAGGATAACCTACGGGAGATACTAAAAGATGAAATTAGAAATCGAAGGCGTTTTTGGTATTCGAGGTAAAAAAGAGATACACCTCGAGAAGGGCTTTAATTTATTAATAGGCCCGAACGGATCTGGTAAGACGTCCGTTATAAAAGCTCTTACCATGTTGTTAGTTAACAGAAAGTTTGTAGCTTCTGCTGTAAACAAATTTATCGATAAGGATGTAACACCGTACGTAAGAATATCCACAAAGAAAGGCGATTATGTAGTTGCAAAAAAAGGGGAGAATACATTTCCTTCTTTAGAAGCTAATATTTACGACGAAATCTGTTTAGGAGAAGACTTTCCAAAAGAGCAAGAGATGTACTTAGCTGTTACAGATCTCACAATCAACGACGTTGACCCCAATGGTGAAATAGGAGTTGAATCTATAGAAGAGTTGCACAAGATTCGCGCTGGACTAAAACCAACAAAGACTAATACATACCATATGTCAGTAGAAGAGGCTAGTGAGGGGTTAGATGTAGCTGTAGCCGCGTTAATAGAAAAAACAGTTGAACTGAGAAACGGCGAGAAGAAAATGGTATTTGGACATAACATAGAAACAATAACAAACTTGCTTAAGAAACCTGTAAATGAGCTGTGGAGTTACTATTATCAGTACAAAAATCATCTTATTTCAGCTGCTAAAGCTAAAGGTGTTTCTGAGGCTATAGAGATATCGCAGGACGAAGTTAAGAAAGAAGCGCTCGCACTTAAAGCCCTAGTGGAAATCGAAAATAATGCCAAGAGTAAGTTAGAGGAAATGGGGTACAAGGTTATCAATGGTAAACCTAGTATAGATGGAGTGCCGTATAATTTATTATCAAAAGGGCAGAAATATTCAATCCTCATGGATATCAAGAAATTAGCTGCTAGAAAAAGTAACTTTAAAATTATAGCTCTTGATAATATGGAAACATTGAGCCCAGACCGTGCGGCTAAAGCTATAAAAGAGCTTTCTAAAAGTGAATATATAATTCTTGCAGCAGCTGCAATAACTAGGCTAAAGAAAGATTTTGGGATTAATGTTATCAATATGAATGGAGGAATTAAATGAAGACAAAAACGACTATAATCATTTTAGCTGTACTTTTAGTTATAGCTTCGATGGTGTTTACAACATACCGGATAGCGGTAACTTATCAAAAAAGAATTGATGTATTGAATAGTAAAATTGAGTCGCTGCAAAGCGCAGTGAGGATTGCACCTGGCCTAGCAGAGGCATCAAAACTTTATATTAAGGTCTTGAAGGCTATCTCTCAAAAGGAAATCGAGCCTGAACTTCAGACAAAGATAGCTAGCGCTGTGACAGAGCAAGTAACGATATTTGCAAAATATATAGATGCCCCTTTTATTCTGTCTGTCATAGAGCAGGAAAGTAACTTCAATCCAAATGCAGTCTCAGACAAAGAAGCATATGGGCTTATGCAGATATTACCATCCACAGCTATTCCATATTACAGGCTAATTACAGGTATGGATGATATTGAGAATATTAGAGAGAAGTTAAAAGACCCTGTACTTAACATCAAAATCGGATCGTATATTCTAGCAGACTTAATAAGGATGTATCTGTCAGAAGGGTATACATTAGAGGAAGCTAGGAGATATGCGTTATTTTCTTATTTCTGGGGTCCTGGCGAGCTCAGAGATAGAAAATCTAAAAAGCAGGATATCGTATCAGATTACGATAGTGCTGTTCTTAATAGATATTCAAAATGGAGGACAATATGTCAGAACGAATAGAAAAAACAGGGGACCAGATAATTGTTGAGATATATGGTAGAAACGCTTCAACATTTATACGGACAAGCAGAGCCATCCTTAGAGAAGCTCTCAAGAAAGCTAAATACTCTGACGACGAAATAGAGAAAGTTTTTAAGTCAGAAGTATTTATTGTTGAGAACGACTCCGACACAGCTAAGTTTATATTGGAGTTAGTATGAGTGTTAATGTAAGTATAGCGGCCATCAGTTATGATGGGGACCAAATAGTAATGCGAGTAAACTTTAGAGATACCTCATACGCTGTAATATTTAATAAAAAGACGAATATTGCCACACCGCTCAAATGGTCAGCCTTTGTAAAAATGGCTGCAGAAGAAGTTAAGAAGGTTTGTAACGTGTCCTCAAATATGTCGAAAGAGGACAGAGTTAGGGCAGCACTGGATACAGCATTAATGGGCGGACGTGTGCAGTTAGATCTTGTTGAAGATATTTTTAAATACTTTAGGAGGTCAGAATGAGAGGTATATCTCCATTTATAAAAGATGATAGATTTAAAGGAAGTCTTGCTGTAGAAGCATATAAGTGTAAAATTGGTATGCTCGGCAAGACGGTAAAAACCAGAAAGGGAGCCGAGATGAAGCTCCCGGTTAAATTAGACCATTTTGTAATAGTTAAGCCGACAAGAGACGCAAGCGGTAATTTTGAAAAAGCTGAAGAAATACATAAAATAATCGGCGATAAGCCAAAGTCTCTTGAGATATCGTTCCAATCGAACGACCCAAGGGATATATGGAGAACGTTTTTTGCATACTATACAAAGACAGCAAGGTATTGCTACGGCGACGGCGAGAAGGCGTTTAGACTTAATGAGAAGAGCGGACAGTACGAAGAAATAGAATGCAACATAGAAACATGCCCGCTTTTTGAGCAGGGCTTATGTAAACCACATGGAATATTAACATTCACTTTGAGGAATGTACCACTCATAGCTAGTGAAGCTGTCGTATTTAGAACAACATCTGCAAATACAATCAGAGCTATAACAGCTGTATTGGCTCATTACTTCAAGATAACAAGAGGGTTTATAGCTGGTATTCCGCTAAAACTCGTTTTAAGAAAGAAAACTCAAGTAGATAAAAACGGTCATCAGAGGGAAATAAATTATGTGTCTTTACACTTTGATGGCACAAATGATGAACTAGTAGAAGAAGCTCTTAAGAGAGCTAATAAAATGATGGCACTTGAGAAGCAGTGGAAAGAAGTTAGAAAGGTATTGCCAAGCACAGATATAATTGAGGCTGAAACAGTAGAGGAGATTGAAGCTGTAGCTGAAGAGTTCCATGAGCCGTCAAAATTCGAGGAAGGTATCGAGGACGTGGAGGAAGCAAAGAATGTTGTTCAGCCTACTATCAAGCCTGATGATGATGAAGCAACTGCCAGCGCTGACGAAGTATATATAGATGGCGACATCTCTGACACAGAAGATGTCAGCGATGACGAGGAAGATGAAGCATGGTAAGCTGGATAGAACGATATAATATCCAGCACCCAGAAAAATTTAAACCACCTTTCTCTATCTCGACACTGAGATTAGCCAAAAATTGTCCATTCGCATATAAATGTAAAATAGACCAATGTAAAGCCACAGAGAAGAAATCATTTAACACTATGGTCGGCAGAGCAATGCATGAGATGTTGAGAGAAATCGGTGTCCAAATACGTGCTGGAGCTCTTTTCCCTATTGCTAAGCAAATTGCAATGTCAACAATAGATAAGCCAGAAAAGATAGCAAAAAGAGCTGCTGCGTATATAAGGCAGATTCCACCTCTTGTGTTTGATGAAAAGACTTACTTCGAAAAGGAGCTTAATGCTAATGTTGATTTTACTTCACCCGGTGATTTCTTTGTAGGTATTTTAGACTACCTGAGAATATCAGGAGATGAAGCGCTTATAGTTGATTATAAAGCATCGGGTTGGGGAGACTATACGATACAACAGATAGCATATACAGCGCTAGTGGCTGCAAATTATCCCGAAGTGAATAAGATTAAAAGTTTTCTATATATCCCAAGAGAGAATAAAATAACAAATGAACTCGTGTTTTCCGGACCCGAGATTGATAAAGCTATTTACCAGTTGAACGTATTTATTGAAGATACATTACGTAGAATAGACGAGGAGGAAAGATGGAGACCAGCTCCTACTATAAGCTGCCAGTCTTGCAGATATAGACATCTCTGTCCTATATATACTTCTACATCAATATACGAGATGGATGAGGAGCAGCTACTGAAGAGGGCTAAGGAATTAACTGATGAGCTGCGGGAGATACGAGACCAGCTCAATAAGCTTGGTGGCATAGAAGAAACTCCAGGACCTGTTACAGAGGATTTCTCGGCAGCCGATGTAACTATGAAGTTAACTGAACTTGGGTTGCTTGAGCCATTTATTGAAGCGGGAGCTGTAAAAGTTGACAAGCGAAAATTCAAATCAATGTTAAAGAGATACAAAATAGATATTAATATGTTTATAAAGGATGACTAAAGTTTACCTAGACCTGTCTGCAGCCGATGCTGTGGAGTATGTAGAGGTAGAAGATGAAATAGCGCAGGATATAATCAACGAAATAAAATCAGGATACATCACAAAGGTTATCAATATTGATAAGCCATTGGATAAAGTCTGGTTTGCAGTTGTAAATTTGTTTGATGTGCTAAATGAAGTCACTTACGGAACAGTAGGAGCTTTAGGGAACAATCAGGAATCGTTTGCTGTAGCTTTTAAAAGACGTACGGACTTGCAAGGCCCGTTTTACAAGAAGCGAAAGGTAATTATAAAAGACGGACACGCAGAGCTCACGCTTTCTGGGCCAGAGAAATTATTAGTGCCGTACGATCCAAAGGATGATTTATCTAAAATAATTGTTGATGCTCTACATAACAGAATAGAAAGAACGGTAGAGCACAACACACTAACAACAGTATCATTTTTTATTCCAAAAAAAGATATACTTTTCAATAAAGCGGAGGCTGAAAACTTTCTCCGCTCCAATGAAATTTATGCCACAATCCTCAGCGATGCTGGGTGTGTTGTGGTATAAGTCCCTATGATGAAGAAAAAAAATATTATTAAAATTTTTGGCCGGTTACGATCCGGCCAAAGTTTCAAACTCTCGGGAAGTCCCGAGAGTTTGAAAAGGAGGGTGACCCCCCTCCTTAAAAAAGGGGTCGATTATTTAAAAGTGGAGGGTCCGGGAGCCCTCCACTATAAAATCCCAAGCTCCCGGAAGGGAGCTCGTCTGGGGCTCATACCCCAGGCGGGCTCCCTTCTTTTCGGACTGTTGATGGAGTCCATTACGGACTCCATCGCAGTCCGAAAAGAATTAAAGAGGAAGGGTTATATTAAGTAGCCCTTCCTCTCCCCTTCGGGGGCTATTTGGTTTGGGAGAGAATATTTTATCTTTAATATCAATATCAGGAGGTTTCCATGGAAACATTAAAGAAGTATATTGCTATGTTACCGCAGTGGGGACTTAAAGGAGTCACGCTGCACAAGTTTGTTAAAATGTGGAGAATCTCGTTGGATCTGGAAAATTACAGCGACCTATGGAGAATCAGATATATACCTAAAAGAGGCTCCAGTGAAAAAAGAAAGCTTGTAATACCTAATTCAGCGGACCTTAAATTAGTTCAATCTGCAGTAGCGTTAATATTCTCAAATGTATTTGAGTCTAGTGAGCACGCTTATGCTTATAAAGAAGGAACTGGACCGGCAAGGGCTGCATGGAAAGCAGCTGAATATCTGCGCGAGTTAACAGGGAACCAGAATAACGGTACGATGCTTTCTATTGATATCAGGCATTATTTTGAATCGTTCACATACAGTATGATAAAGGAGTTCCTTGAGTCAAAAGGCTGGGATTATAAATCTGCTATGATAGTAGCTACTGTTATAACATACAAAGGTAGAATGGTCGTTGGAACTGTTGCCAGCCCTGTCGTGAGTAATGTGATATCAAAGGATATGATTGACGAATTACACGATTTAGCAGTAGAATATAAAGCAGAGATGATATCATATTCTGATAATGTTTTTTATTTAGGTTCTGCCGATCATGCTGAAGTATGGCCAGAGGTATTACAAAAGGCAACAGAGATTATAAACAAATACAGCTTCAAGATTAATAAGAGAAAGACCAGGGTATATAAGAATATAATAAAACTGCTTGGTACCGAAATTGTTAACGGTTCTGTTCGAGTTGATAGCTCGATACTTAGTTACGCTAGGGCTATGTTGCATAACGTGGCCCAAGGCAAGGAACCGCATGATCCTATAACTAAAAAATCTATATCCCCAGCTAGTGTTCTTGCGAGATTCGCTTGGGCTGGTAGTGTGAACAAGAAATATTTAGAAGAATATTTAGTGAGATACTGGTTTAGAAATCTCCGCAGGAAGTTTGGAGATGAAGCATATGAATTGATTAAGCCGTATATACCCGTTAGGGTCAGGGAAAGAATCGAGGCATCGAGAAAGGGGAAAGATACTGACCCTGATTTAATGGAATTTGCGGAGGTGTTATCATGAGTAATTTATGGAATCGTAACGGGATGCCATGTTTGGTGCATGGGGCATTTCTTACTCGCTCAGATTTAGATGAAGAGCAACTTGTTAAAGAAGCTGTGGCAACATGGACGCAATTACAGATAAAGAAAGTCCCGATTATTTTTTCAGTTGTTGTTAATCTGTCGCGTAGTTTTTCTGTTAAACCGTGGGTAAACAGAGCGATAAACATAGATTATGAGAACGTGTTTGTATGTCCAGAAACTAGCACGCAAGAAGTTTCGGGGCCTGGCGATCTTAAGGCAATTTACATAGTGGATGAACTTCATTTACCATATTACGAAAAGCTAATATTGGTATTAAGTGACAGATCTCCGAGTAATTACGTAAGTATATTTGAAGTGAAAGGCGACAGTGTTACAACTGTAGATCTATGTAAGAACTGTGCTAACTTAGTTAAGTGTCTAATGGACAAAAACTTCGAGGTTGTAAATGTATGTCGTAAATTTGAATTAAACCAAGAGTTTTATAAAGATTCACAAGAAAAACATCTTGATGAGTTTGATAATTATATTGGAGGTATTGAATGGTTACTATCAGAGAAGTAAAAGAAACGCTAAGTCTATTAATCAAGAAAGCCAAAACAGTAAGCCCAAAGGGTAGAAGGGAAATACCAGCTTTAAAAATAATCGGTCCTCCAGGGATCGGAAAAACATCTATAATTAGGCAAGTGGCCAAAGAGAGTAATTCTAAGTTAGTTGAAATGGACCCCCAAGACTTCACCAACCCAGGTGACGTCGGTGGTGCACTTACAGTTAAAGATGGGATGACATTTGTTGCCTTAAGGCATGAGTATAAACCGCTTATGAATATTAAAAAAGGCCAGGCTGGTATTTTAGTAATTAATGATTCTAACAGAATTGCAGACGCTTTACAAAACGAGCTGATGTCATTAGTGCAGTTCGGTAAAATAGGTCGCGATACATTGCCAGCAAACGTACTAATAGTGACTACCGACAACCAAGAGTCTCACAACATGAATGTTAGGAGATTGGACGCAGCGCAGAAAACTAGATCTATTAAAGTCATGGTCTCTGCCGATTTTGAATCTTGGATTGTCTGGGCCGCAAAAAATAAAATCGACTGGAGAATAATTGAATATTTAACAAGCTTCCCAGACCAGTTCCTTGATGCGTCAACTTTTGATCCGAATCCAAGAACATGGGAGATGATCTCACGTGCTGTGTCATTAGCTGCTGTCGATAAGGATAATCTAAACGAAAAAGCTCTTAAGGTTCTGTTGGATGATTATCCTAATGTGATGCAGTATATTCAAGCTGCTAAGAAAAACGATGCAATTAATATAGTTGACATAAAGAGGTATTTAACAGGAGCACAAATATTACAAAGTGCGCAGTCGGAATCAGTTGCAGATTATGTTGCAAGAGTAAAAGCGGCTGGAAAATCTTACGCTCCTGATGTCCCGTTTGTTTTAGATGAATCATCTCTGGCTGAACAGCACAGGATTTTTAGGCTAGCTGGATATATGATAGTAAACTCAAAGTCAATAGTTCCTGACAGAATAGAGTCACTATTTGCCGATACAACAAAGATTAGCCCAGATATGAGAAGAGCTTACCTATTGTTCTTAAAGAACAGCAAATACTATGACTTGTTCATTAACAGCAGGAAGCTCAGAGAGGCAATAGTTAACGAGTTGTGGTGATGTATAAGTACGAGGATTTCTTAGCGGGACTAAAACAATTAAGACTATCTCTTAATAGTTTTATATATAGCGTTGCATTGGCATCGGCTATTATAGAAAAGGATGAAAACCATAGCTCACCATATATAACATTGACCCATGACGGGTTTTACAAAATCGGTTTGCCGGCGGAAACTGATCTTGATGTCGAGCCGATAGATCTAATAGTTCATGAACTGCAACATTTACTACGTTTACATTTGTATAGAGGAGCTCTTATGATATCTCGTAGCGATGTTGTAAAGAAATTCGGGAGGCAGACTGAACGTGTGATGGCTGAAATAGCAAATATAATTTTTGATCTATATATTAACTCTGAAATTGGTATTTACTCAGACAAATTGATAACGCGTGATAATTTTCTTAACGAGATAGAGCGTGCGAGTGGAGTTGAGTTTACAGACTTGCAACGCACAAAGTTATTAAGAGATGTAAATACAGCCCCGGAAAAATTGTTCAGAAATGTTGATGCTATGTTAGTATCGAAGCTAAACCCAGAAACTACTTCTACTTCTAGCCACGCAGACATAGCTGACGCCATATTGGAGAGGGTGAAAAATCTAGGCAGCTCTGTTACAGATTCATCTTCTGATATGAGGTTGTTGTCACAAGTAGAAAATAATATATTTGAGGTACAGAGATCAGCTGGGACAATGTCTGCAGCGTTGCAAAAGATAGCGCGTGAATTATTCCGTGTTAAATATGATATTTTATCGTTCCTGAAAATAATTATGTCGTACGGAGTAACGAACAAGTTTTCGTTCACTCGACGTAAACCTCCAAGAAGACCAAATTCTATTTATGGCATAACGAATTATTCAGAAGCAGCTAGAACAGCCATCGCTGTGGACTCGTCAGGCTCTGTTGATATTAAATACTACGTAAAGTTCATGGAGATAGCTGACAATGTTGCGTCTCAAGACGATGCGGACATATTGTTTATGATATTTGATTCTGACGTTGTGTACTCGTCAAAAGAAGTACCAAGAGAAATAAAGAAAACAAATGGTGGGACAAGGTTTATGCCAGCTATCAACTATGCTATCGAAAAAGGTTACGATAAACTTATAATGTTAACTGATATGGCCAACTTCGATACAGTAACTGCTAAGGCGCTGCGAAAAATAGAGATTATATATATTATGATGAAAGACGGGCAGCAGAAAAACCTTAGTAGCGAAGAAAAACCAAATAATTTATTTTATATTGACGGCAACACTATTGTTGCTTCGTCTATGGAGTAAAGTGATGAAAAAAATAATCGCAATCGTGGTTGCTGCTGTTATACTTGCAGTGGCAGGATGGCTTATATTAAAGCCTGAAAAAGATGTCGAGTTACCCTATTGCAAAAACAGGAAGGCTATGCTCGGTCTACTTGGGGTTCCTTCTGGAATGTTAAAGGGCCTCGATATAAATATCGCTAAAATACAGAAAACCCACGGAGTTGAAATATACGGGTGTAAGGACAATGAGCTTTCTAAGATATATTTATATTGTCATAATGGGAAAGTAGCAGCCGTAGAGAGTAGTATATTCGACCCTGACATGACTGTATTTTACGCAGCTAAGAAGAGCACCAGAAATTTTGAGATGATAAACTCATCTGATA
>Ga0256831_1001920_pt1 | contig 10939 bp, 8 predicted proteins | sample 132544metaG_FD_189087 | JGI IMG/M metagenome (GOLD analysis project Ga0256831, IMG submission 189087) | Hydrothermal vent microbial communities from Lau Basin, Pacific Ocean - 132-544 | ecosystem: Environmental > Aquatic > Marine > Hydrothermal vents | place: Pacific Ocean: Lau Basin | collected... | reverse complement strand
CCCCTCCCCAGCCCAGGTAAATGCAGATTTCAGGTCTCAAACATAACCGGCATCCCGAAAGCCCTGCCGCCGAGAGGTCCAGGTCGGCCTCTTTTCTCCCCACCGCCAAGAAGGGCCTGGCCCCGCGGGGAACCCCATCCAGGACCAATTCCAGGGCCCGGCCCGCCACGGGCGGGGCCGCGGCAAGGAGCCTTGGGGCTTCTTCCAGGTCCCCCCGGCACCCCTGCCCTGTTTTGACGGCCGAAGCAAAGGAAGGGTGCCTGGAAAACTCCAGGATGCCCGGAAGAAGGGCGTCACCCTGCATGAAACCGATCTCAGGGATCACCTCGGGGTTTTCCCCGGACACGACGGACCCCCTGAGGAAAGGAAAAAGCCCTCCCTTTTCTCTTCCCCCGACCCAGAAGTCCGCATGGCCGAAGGTGAGAAGGAACCAGCGCCGGATCCAGCGGTTTTCCGCCGAAGCGAGGCGCGCGCCCCACCGCCGGGCCAAGGCGGAGGCCGCGCTCCGGGTCATGGGACGAGGGGTGAGAAGATATTCATGGCGGGGCGCGTAAGGGAACTTCCTGAGCGGCTGACCTCTGGCCGGCCTGGTCACCCGTATATCGTCAAACCACGTCTCCCCGGATCCGGAATCTATCGTGATCCAAACGAGCTTGTCCTCGAACGGAAGCGCCTTCCTTTCCAGGACTTCGGGCTTCCCCCCGTCCAGGGAAAGCGTCATGCGCACCATCCCGGGGCAAATCCTTTGGTATTGCAGGCGAACGTGATGAAACCTTATACCTTCCTTCGGGAACCGGGTCCTGAAACGAGCCCCCCCCGCCGTCTCGATTCTCCAATCACCATCGACGGTAAAAAGGGGTGCCGATTTACCGCTCCAGTGGGGCCTTGTATTGAGGTCTACCCCGCATCGATCGTTGGGGTCTTTTTTAACCGGGCCTTCGTAGGGACGGACCCAGAACTCCACTGTAAAATCGGCCAGGTAGGACCGGCTCGACGGATCCAGGGGCGTGCAGAGGACCACCCCGTCCGGGTAGTCGTTGCGTCCCACAAGCTCCAGGCACTTGCCCGTGCCCCTGGGAAACCCGGGAAGGGTTACGACCCAGGCTTTCTTGTTGTCCGCCCCCAACCGCCACCTGGATTTGAGGCGGGGGGAACAAATGTAGGAGCCCTCCGGATAGCTTTCGAAGTCCTCGGTCCAAAGAACTTCCTCCGCGCCCCGGGCTTCCTTTTGTTGGATCGCCGCGACGGCAAGCAGTTTGTCCGTCGTGTCCCGGGCGCTGGCCATGGCCCTCTGGAGGCTCTCCCTGAGGGCCTTTTCCCTCTGGGCCTGCTCCTGGGCCATCTTCCGGTTCTGTCTTTCCACCCGGATCCTGGCCCTGGCCTCCTGGAGGGAAAAGTAGAGAGCGCCGAAGACAGTGAGGAGAACGGCCAGGACAGCCCCGGAAAGCAGGCCGTGCTTGCGCAGGAACTTCCAGCTTTTGTAGGCCAGGGAAGGCGGCCTGGCGGTCACGGGTTCCCCCTCCAGGTAGCGCTCCAGGTCCTCGGAGAACTCCGCGGCGGTCTGGTAGCGCCTCTCCCGGTCCTTCTCCAGGGCTTTCATGAGAATCCAGTCCAGGTCTCCTTTGAGACGGCGGGCCAGTAACCTTGAGTCGAGGCCGGGAATGGGGGACTTCCCCGCGGGAAGGCGGGCCGCCCTGGTGCTCGGCCGGACGGGGTCCTCCTCGAACAGCTTCCGCTGGATCTCAAGAACGCTCACCTTTCTGAGATCTTCCCCAGGGTAAGGGAGAGACCCGGTCAGGAGTTCGTAGAGGACCACCCCCAAGGAGTAGATGTCCGTGCGGGTGTCCACATCCTGGGATCTCCATCCGGCCTGCTCGGGGGACATGTATTCGGGCGTCCCGATGACCTGCCCCTCGAGGGAATAGATGCTTCCTTCCACGAGCCTCTGGCCCATGGCCCGGGCCAGGCCGAAGTCGATGATCTTCGGGACGGCCTTACCTTCTTTTTCGGTTACAAGGATATTCCCGGGCTTTATGTCTCTGTGGATGATCCCTTTCTGGTGTGCGTGCCGGACGCCGGCGCAGACCCCGAGGAAAAGACGGATCCTATCCTCCAGACCCAAGCCCTTCTTGCGGCAATACTGGTGGATGGGGAGGCCGTCGATATATTCCATCAGGAAATAGGGCTGGCCCGTTCCGGCGGTGCCTGCGTCCAGGATCCGGGCGATGTTGGGGTGGTCCATCATGACCAGGGCCTGGCGCTCGGCGTCGAACCGCTGGAGGACACGCTTGCTGTCCATGCCCTTCTTGACCAGCTTTAGGGCGGCCAGGCGCCGGACGGGCTCGGTTTGTTCCACCAGGTAGACGGCCCCCATGCCTCCTTCCCCGAGGAGCCGGATCACCTTGTAGGGACCGACCCTCTCGGGAAGATCAGGCTCCAAGGTGGGCGGGGGAGGAGGGGTCCTTGTGTCCACCACCCGCGTCCCCTCGGGGTTTTCGCCCATTTCCCTGGCCACGAAGAGAAAATCTTCGATTAGGCTGCGAAGTTCCGGCCCCGCTTCTGGATGGGCGGCCAGGAATTCCTCCAGGCCAGGTTCTTCCCCTCGATGCCATGCGGCCTGGAACTCCAGGAAAGCAAGGCCTTCAGGGGATTGGGTCCCGGGGATCTCGGACCGCAAAGAGTCAGACTCCCGTTCTTCCGGTCCGGATGGATGGCCCTCTCCTTCCGGGCCTTTTTCTTGCTTCACGCCCACGAAAAGTTTCTGAGAAAAAACCTGAAAAAGGAAAACTCGGCCTTTTGGCGACGGGAACCGCCCGGATGGAAAGGCTTTGCGCCAACTTCCACCGTTTAGCGGAAGGTCTCAAAATACCTGTGAAAATGGGGACATCTCAAGAGGCAAATTGGGAAACCTGACCATCTTTTCCCGGTTGGCAGGAAAACCATGCAGGGGAAGCCCGAGGGTCGGCGCGCAGCGCCGGCCCGACGGTCGTCCCGCGATTCCCCAGACAGCGGGATGATTCGCGGTTTCCTGAACCATCCCGGGCCCACGTTCGGCGCCGAAGACGGCGCCCCCGGCGTCCCCTACGATTTTTTTTGATGGTTGAAACCTCGGGCGGGCCGAACCATTCTAGGAGGCTAGTTAGGACTAACTAACCTGCCTCACGAAAGGTCGCCTCGTGTCCAGCCGCCGCGAAGAAATTCTCCAAAAGGCCATGGAGGTCATCGTAGAGGATGGCCTCGCCCGTCTCACAATGAAACGGGTGGCCCTGAAGATGGGCTTCTCCGAGCCCGCCATGTATCGCCACTTCAAGGACAAGCAGGACCTGATGAGGGGGATGATCCGCCGGGTCCGGGAGAGGTTCTTCCAGATCGTGGACCAGGCCGACTTCCAGGCACCTCCCCGAGAGTTCCTGGAGCAGACCCTTTGCGGCCTCATGAGATACCTGGAGGAAGTAAATGGAGTCACGATCCTCTTTCTGTCGGATTCCACATACAACCGCGACGAATCCCTCCGGGAGGAACTCCTGGAATGGTTCCAGGGGATGGTGGAACGTTTCACGCTTTTCCTGGAAGGAGCCAAGTCGCGGGGGGAGACCAAGCCGGACCTTCCGGTCCGCGGCGCGGCGCTTTCCATCGTCGGGGCCATTCAGTGCCTCACGATTCGTTTTGTCTTAGGGGGGGGGAAACTCTCCATCACCGGACCTTGCAAGGAAGTCGTGGATTTTCTTTCCCTGGGAGTCTCGGGATGAAAGCCTTCTTGAAAACATTTGTGAAATTCTTCTTCGTAATCGTCGTGGGGGCGGCCCTGGCCGTGGGCGGCTACAAGCTCGTGAAGCTCCGCAAGAAGCAGCTCGCCTCCATCCGGATCGCCCCGGTCCGCTCCGTCCCGGTGAAGACGGGAAAGGTGCGCTCCGGCGAATTCATCCTCTGGAGGCCGTACATCGGCCACCTGGAATCCAACCGGCAGGCCCTGGTGAAGGCCCGGGTATCCGGGACCGTTTCCAGGATCCTGAAACGTGAAGGCCAGAAAGTAAAAGCCGGCGAGCCCCTCGTGGAGCTGGAAGGGACCCCCGGGAAACCCATGGGTTCCCGCCTGGCCCTGGTGGAGACCATCCGCCGCCGGAAAGAGGCCATCCAGGACACCGAGAAGACCCGGGAAAACCTCCTCTCCATCCTGAAACGGACCCGGGACCTCTTCGAGAAGAAGATGGCCTCCCTGGACCAGGTCCAGATCCTGGAGAACCAGGTGGCCGCCGCCCGGGCCAGGATCGCCGACCTGAAAAGGGGACTCGCCTCCTTCGAGGAGAAGCTCTCCTTCTTTACGGTCCCTGCCCTCTTCGACGGGGTCGTCTCCCGGGTCAAGGTCAACCTGGGCGACGTGGTCATGCCCTCCCAGCCCCTCCTGGAACTGGAGGACCCCTCGCCGTGCAAGGTCCGGACCACTGTATCCACCGAGGACCTTCGGCTCCTCTCGATCGGCGCCCCCGTCCGGATCGGGTTCGAGGGAAAAACCATCTCTGCGAAAATCACCAGGATCTACCCCTCGGCCCGGGACCTGGGAGTGGGCACCGTGGAAGCGGCCCTTCCCGGGCCGCCCTTCGGCCTTCCCCTGGGCGCCACGGTCGCCATCGATATTCCCGTCAAACGGATCCCAAACGCCCTGATGGCCCCCATGGGGTGCGTCCTCGCCGGGCCCAAACTCAGCACGGTCTTCAAGATCGTGGAAAGCAAGGCCCGGGTGGCGCGGGTGAAGATCCTGGCGTCCTCGCCCGAGGAATTCGCCCTCCAGGGCGACCTCAAACCCGGGGACCTGCTCGTGAAAGGAAGCGACTCCCTTCTCATGCGCCTTGCCGGCGGCACGGCGGTGACTCCCGTTGGAGAGAGCCATGACTGAGGAAAAGAAGGACTTCGTAGGGTTCGTCTTCAAGAATCCCTACCTGGTGATCGTCCTCTCCCTCCTGGCCCTGGTGATGGGCTACTACGGGAGCTACGCCATCAAGACGGACCTCTTCCCGGACGTCAACCGCCCCACCGTGGCCGTCCTCGTCATGGAGCCCGGCGCCTCGGCCAAGGACGTGGCCGAATACGTGGCCCGCCCCATCGAGCGCCAGTGCAACGCCTTGAGCGACATCCGGAAGGTCTCGTCGGTGAGCAAGGACGAGATCGCCGTCGTGACCGCCGAGTTCCAGTATGGAAAGGATCTCCAGGCGGCGGTCACGGACGTGATGACGGCCCTCCAGAAGACCCAGTCCAAGCTCCCCCGGGACATCCTTCCGCCCCAGGTCTTCAAGATCGGGGATTTCGCCAGGCCGGTGCTGACCCTGGCCGTCCAGCCGGCGAAGGGAAGCCAGTACGACCTGGCCCTGGCCCGCCAGATGGCGGACAACGACCTCAAGGATGCCCTCCTTGCCATCCCGGAGGTCTCCGACGCCGAGGTCTTCGGGGGCTACGTGCGGGAACTCTCCATCCAGGTGGACCCGGTCAGGCTGGCCAAGCTCCACCTCCCCTTCCAGGCCGTCATCCACGCGATCCAGGCCAACAACCTGGACATCCCCGAGGGGTTTCTCCTCAATCCCCAATCCCAGGTCATCCTCAAGACCAAGGGCGAACTCCGGCACATCCAGCAGTTGGCCGACATCCCCATCGCCTACAAGGGAAGGGTGATCCACCTGCGGGACGTGGCGGTGGTGAAGAACACCGTGGCCGACCGGTTTTCGGCCTTCCACTGGAACGGAAAACCGGCGATCGCCATCAACATCACACGCCACGAGGACACCAACACGGTGGACACGATCAATGCGGTCAAGCGCCACCTCCCGGACCTGCGAAAGCGGTTCCCCCAGCTTGCGATCCACATCGCCGACACCCAGGAGCGGATCATCGATCTCTCCATCTCCAACCTGAAGGACTCCCTGAAGGACGCGATCCTCTTTACGGTCCTCGTCATCTTCCTGATGATCGCCGACCTGCGGTCCGCCCTGATCACGGGCATCTCCATCCCTTTCACGTATTTCTTGACCTTCGCGGTCATGCTTCTGGCGGGAATGCAGTTCAACATGGTCACCCTGACCGCGGTGATCCTGGCGGTGGGGATGCTCGTGGACGACGCCATCGTGGTGGTGGAAAACATCGACAGGCGCTACAAGGAGGAAGGAGGCGACCTCGAGGAGGTCTCCAAGTCGGCCACCCGGGAGATCATGCTCGCCGTCTTCTCAGGCACCTTCTCCACCGTGGTGGTGCTGGTCCCCATCATGTTCGTCGGCGGGTTCGTGCAGAGGACGCTCCGGCCTCTGACGACCACCTTGAGCATCGCCCTGATCTCCTCCTACGTGGTCTCCATCACGCTGATCCCCCTGCTCGCGCCCTGGATCATCAAGAGCACGGGCAGGAAAGAATATCTTGTCATCCGGGCCCTCAACTGGATCGCCCGGATCTTCCAGGTCCAGTTCGTGAACCGGCTGAGAGATTTCTTCATCGGCACCTTCGAGTTCGTCCACAGGTTCAAGTGGATCTTTCTCCCGGCGCTCTTCGTCCTCCTGCCTCTCTCCATGAAGCAGATGAAAGTCGTCGGGCGGGACCTGATGCCTCCCATGGACACGGGCATCATCAAGATCCGCGTGGAGACCGAGTCCGACTCCTCCATCGAGAGGACCGAGGCGGTCCTCTCGGAGATCGAAAAGAGGATTCTCCGGGAAAAAGGGCTCATCTCGGAACTCGGCTACATCGGGTCCGAGCCGGGGCTGATCACCTTCGGCAAGGGCAGGACTCCACAGCAGATCGATTTTACGGTCAACCTGGTTGACCGCTTCCACAGGAAGAAGAAGATCTGGGAGATCGAGGACCGGCTCCGCGACGCCATCCGGGCCATGCCCGGGGTCAAATACGCCGACGTCTACGACTTCGGCGCCACGCCGCTTTCGAGCATCTCCTCCACGGTGGACGTGGAGATCGCGGGCAACGATTTCACGGCCCTGGACCGGGCGGCCGAAAAGGTGGCCGGGGAACTCATCAAGCGGCCCGGCTTCAAATCCGTGAGCCGCACGTGGAAGATGGACCGGGAGGAATACCACCTCTTCTTCGACAGGCAGAAATGCGCGCGCTTCGGGCTCACGCCCATGGACGTGTCCGCCCAGCTCGGGACCGCGGTCAAGGGATTGCCCATCAGCGTGTTCAGGATCTTCAACCAGGACGGGGTGCGGATCCGGTTCCGGTACGATTCCGGGCGGAGGGACCGGATCGACAAGATCATGACCACCGAAATCCTGACGCCCAAGGGGTTCTACGTGCCCCTCCGCGAGCTGGCCCGGGTGAAGAAGGTCTACGTCCCCACGGTGATCACCAGGGACAAGCTCGAATACACGGCCAATGTCCACGGCTACCGGGCCACGGCGCCCGTCACCTTCCTCTTCAATCAAAGGAACATCGCCGTAAAGAAGGCCAAGGTCTCCCCCACTTTACGGGTCACCGAGGAAGGGGAGATGGCCCAGATGAAGGAGTCCTTCGGGAGATTGGCCAAGGCTCTCATCCTCTCCCTCCTCTTCCTCTACCTCACCTTCGTGGTGACCTTCAAGTCTTTCGGGGACCCCATCGTGATCATGCTGGCCATCCCCTTCGCTTTCATCGGGGCCGTCTGGGGATTGATGATCGCCGGCAAGCACGGGTGCATGCCGGCCTTCATGGGCTTCATCCTGCTCGTGGGGGTGGTGGTGAAGAACTCCATCCTCCTGATCGATTTCATCCAGGCCTACCGCAGGCAGGGGCATCCCATGCTGGAGGCGGTGCGCATGGCCATCCACGTCCGAACCCGGCCGATCCTGATGACGGCCATCACCACCATCGTGGGCATGATCCCCATCGCCATGGAGTGGGCCGTGGGCCTGGAGCGGCTCTCGCCGCTCTCCATCGTGGCCATCGGCGGGCTCACCATCGGGTCCTTCCTGACCCTGGTGTTCATCCCGACCTTCTACGTCATCAAAGAATGGATCCTGGGGTTGTTCCGGCGTTCGTAGGGGACGCCGTTCGCCCCCCCAAAACAAGTGAAGAGCACGCCGCAGCGGCGGAGCGAAGCGACGCCACGAACGTCGTGCAGGGGATCACCCACGAGCTTGGGATCCTTCGAAAACTTCAGGATCCTTCTTGTCCGACGTTCGCCCCCCCAAAAACAAGTGAAGAGCACGCCGCAGCGGCGGAGCGAAGCGACGCCACGAACGTCGTGCAGGGGATCACCCACGAGCTTGGGATCCTTCGAAAACTTCAGGATCCTTCTTGTCCGACGTTCGCCCCCCCAAAAACAAGTGAAGAGCACGCCGGAGGGGCGGAGCGAAGCGACGCCACGAACGTCGTGCAGGGATCACCCACGGGCTTGGGATCCTTCGAAAACTTCAGGATCCTTCTTGTCCGACGTTCGCCTGCGTCGCTAAAGCGACGCAGGCTCCGGCGGACTCTTCACGGCTTTAGGAAGCTTCCGGAAAGTTGTGTCCCCCCCTCATCTCGTGAAGAGCACGCCGCAGCGGCGGAGCGAAGCGACGCCACGAACGTCGTGCAGGGATCACCCACGAGCTTGGGATCCTTCGAAAACTTCAGGATCCTTCTTGTCCGACGTTCGCCTGCGTCGCTAAAGCGACGCAGGCTCCGGCGGACTCTTCACGGAAAAAAGGAATCCTCCGGCGGTCTCTACGGGGTTGTTTTGCCCGGGCTTTTCATCATGATTCTTCCGTGATGACCAGATCCCTGCGCGTCCAGACCGGGAACCCTCTCTTCGACGGGTTCCCCGACCGGGTGGAGGCCTTCCTGGAAAAGGACCGGGTGGACCTGGTCGTGGACGGCCGAAGGGTCCACGGCTACCGCAGTCCCGACGACCCGGGGCTCTGGATCCGGGACCACTCGGACATCCTGAGGGGCGCCCGCTATTTCGACCGGGAGTTGAAAAGCGCCGTGGAGTTCTTCGCCCGCCACAGGCTCCCCACCGGGGCGGTCCTGGACTTCGTGAGCCCCGCCGACGGCCGTGAAAACTGGGATCGCTTCGTCCGGGTGCCCGTGGAGGCAGACGTGGAATTCCGCCTCGTCAAGGCCCTCTACCTGGCCTGGCAGGCCTGCGGGGACGACGAGTGGGCGGGCGGACTCCTTCCCGCCGCCGAAGAGGCCCTGGCCTACACCATGAGCCATCCCTGGCGCTGGGACCCCGAAAGAAGACTCGTCAAGCGGGCCCTCACCATCGACACATGGGACTTCACCATCCCCCCGCCCGGCCGGGACTGGCTTCATTTCCGGATCGATGAAAATACAAGGTGGGGGATCTTCCACGGCGACAACACCGGGCTCTTCGAAGCCTGCCGCCTCCTGGGAAGGATGTGGAGGGCCCTGGGCGAAGAGAAGCGGGCGGCCCGCTGGGAGGAGGAGGCCGCCGGGCTGAAGGAGCGGACCCACCGGGTCTGCTGGAACGGCCGATTCTATTCCCACTGGACCCCCATCGACGGGTTCCGCCCCGAAGGAGTGGACACAGAGGCCCAGCTCTCCCTCTCCAACCCCATGGCGATCAACCGGGGCGCCTCCGGTCCCGCCCGGGCCCGGACCATCCTGGCCGAATACAGGCGACGCGAAACGAAAAGCCGGGCCTTCGCCGGCTGGTTCTCCCTGGATCCTCCCTTCCCGGGCGGCTTCTTCGGGGAGGAGAAACTCCTTCCCGGCGCCTACGTCAACGGCGGAATCCTCCCGTTGGTGGGCGGGGAGCTGGCCCGGGCGGCATTTGAACACGGCATGGAAGAATACGGGCTCTCCATCCTGAAACAATACGAGGAGATGATCCGCGCCACGGGCGAGACCTACTTGTGGTATTTCCCGGACGGCCGCCCAGGGCGGGAGGAGAATTCCACCAGCCCCGAGGCGACCGCCACCGACGGGTGGGGATCGTCGGCCATGCTCTGGGCTTTCGTGGAAGGCCTTTGTGGAGTAGCGGACGAAAACAAGCTCTTCCAGGGTCTCAGGCTGAGCCCCAGATGGGCCGCCGCGGGCGTGGAAGAAGCCAGGGTGGAGGCGGCCTACGCAGCGAGTGGCGCGCGGGTCTCCTACACCTTTGCCTGGGACAAGCGCCGGCGGCGGATGGATCTGGAGGTTGAATCCCCGGCGGGGGGAAGGCTCCGCTTCCTCCTGCCCCGGGGAGAAGAACCGGCCCGGGCCTTCCTGGAAAATAAGGAAGTCCCTTTCACCCGTGAGGAAGCGGGTCCTTCCACCTACGCGGCCCTGGTTCTCCCCGGGGAAGGAAAGATCCGGGCCGCCCTGGAATACTGACCCGGGAGCCGGCCGAAAAACGGGAAGGCGTAACCTATCGCCTCTCCCCCGCCAGAAAGAGAACGCACTCCGGGTCCAGGACCTTGATCTGGTGGGCAACTTCCCGCGGGACCAGGGCGAAGACCCCCTGGCGCTCCCAGGGAAGCTCCACGATGCCCAGGTTTCCCGCCTCGAGCAGCCGGGCCGTTTCCTGTCCCATCTCCAGGTAGGGCACCCACCCGGCCCGATCGACGAAGAAGAACTTCCGCTCCCGCCCCCGGTCCACAACCTTCCGGCTCTCCACCAGCGCCTTGAGGCGGGCCACTTCCTCCTTCTTGCGGAGGACCTGGTTCCGCTTTTCCTGCAGGGCCCGGTCCCGGGCCGCCTTTTCCTCCTGCTTTTTGCGGAAGGCCTCGCGGGCCTTGGCCTTCTCCCGCTCCGCGGCATCCCGGCCCTCTTTCTTGCGCTTCACCCGTTCTTCGTGGGCCAGGCGCTTCAGGTCCTTCTTCCCAATCAGGCCCGCCTTCTTGAGCTGATCTCTCAGGTCTCCCATGGGACCTCCAGAAATTCCTCGAAAACCCGGGGGGACAACTCCTTCAAGGAGGATACCACCAGGTCCGCCTCCCGGAGAACCTCCCGGTCCCCGCCGGCCGCCACGCCCACGACCTTCATC
>Ga0256831_1001919_pt1 | contig 10939 bp, 10 predicted proteins | sample 132544metaG_FD_189087 | JGI IMG/M metagenome (GOLD analysis project Ga0256831, IMG submission 189087) | Hydrothermal vent microbial communities from Lau Basin, Pacific Ocean - 132-544 | ecosystem: Environmental > Aquatic > Marine > Hydrothermal vents | place: Pacific Ocean: Lau Basin | collected... | reverse complement strand
GATTTTTATCTGACCTTTTTTATTGTTTATAATATTTAATAGAGCCAATATGAAATATGCACTTTGTGTAGAATATGATGGAACACCCTATTGTGGTTGGCAAAAACTATCGCATGCACCCTCAGTGCAAGAAGAAGTTGAGAAATCATTATCAAAAGTAGCAAACCACTCTGTTGAGGTTGTCTGTGCGGGTCGAACAGATAGCGGTGTGCACGGAATAGGTCAGGTGATACATTTTGAATCTGACTCTGACCGTAATGATAAAGCATGGCTATTAGGTGGAAATACCAATCTTCCATTCAGCATTTCTTTTCAATGGGTAAAAGTAGTTGATAATGATTTTCATGCACGCTTTTCAGCCTTGGATAGGCGTTATCGTTATATTATTTTAAATAGAAAAGCACGTCCTGCATTGTTGCATCAGCGTGTGGCTTGGTTTCACTCCTTGTTGGACGAGAGAAAAATGCAACAAGCGGCAGATAATCTCATTGGTGAAATGGATTATTCCAGCTTTCGCGCTTCGAGTTGTCAGGCAAGGCATGCAAATCGTGAGATTAAAGAAATTAAAATAACTCGCAATGGTGATTATATTACTATCGATATTTGTGCCAATGCCTTCCTGCATCATATGGTAAGAAATATTGTTGGTAGCTTATTTGATGTGGGGCTGGGAATAAAATCACCGCAATGGTTTGTAGAATTATTAGCAATAAAAGATCGTACTAAAGCGGGTGTAACTGCACCAGCCTGTGGATTGTATTTTGTCAGCGTCAGTTATCCCGAAAAATATCAAATTCCCAAAAATAATCAATCTCCAAAATTTGTAGTGTAAAAATATAGGCTAGCAACTTAAGGCAGGATTGCTACGTCCTTTGGATACCAAAAATAGTTCTCTCACAAAGACATAAAGTACACAGAAGAGGTTTCTTGTCTTTTCTTGGCGTACTCTGCATCTTTATGAGATGAAATTGTTTTTCTTCAGTTTCTTCGTGTGCTCTCAAGGTAAGTTATCTTTTCTTGGCATGCTCTGTATTTTTACGCAATTATTGTTTTAAGGGTTTATTCGTAAGGTTATCCAGCAACTCCAACAATGGCTTACCTTTATCAAATGTCTCCTGATATTCCGCGTCAAGTTCAGAATCATGGACAATTCCACCCCCAACCCAAAAGCGAATTATATTTTGATTATAAACCAAGGTGCGGATGGCAATATTGGTATCCATATTGCCATTAAAATCAATATAACCAATTGATCCACAATAAATCCCACGTCGATCAGGTTCTAATTCTTCAATAATTTCCATTGCGCGAATTTTAGGTGCGCCTGTGATAGAACCTCCAGGAAAACAGGCTTTTAATAGGTCAATTGTATCTTTATTGTTGGCTAGCGTTGCTTGTATGGTGCTAACCAAATGATGTACCGTGGTATAATTTTCAACTTCAAATAAACGCGGTACGCTAACACTACCTATTTTGCAAACACGACTAATATCATTACGCAGTAAATCAACAATCATAATATTTTCAGCGCGGTCTTTAAGGCTTGCTTGAAGGCTTGTTATTTGTTGTTTATCTCGCATGGGATCATCTGATCGTGGGCGCGTGCCTTTTATTGGCTTAGCTTCAACCTTATTTCTCTCTACTTGTAGAAAGCGTTCGGGTGATGAGCTAAGAATTTGCCCAAAAGGGGTGTTAATATAAGCAGAAAATGGAGCAGGGTTTAGCTTTCTTAATTGCTGATAGGCATCCCAAGGATTGCCATTAGCAGAAGCTGAAAAACGTTGGGTAAGGTTAATTTGATAGCAGTCACCCGCAAGAATATAGCGTTTTATACGCTTAAAAGCACTGCGGTACTGTGCATAATCAAAATTAGATTTAACTGCGCTAGTGACAATGAATTTATTATTATCCGCCTGAAACATCGCAGGAGGCTGGCTAAATATTTTAATAAGCTGTTGCCAAGACCAGTGTGGATTTTTCCGTTTTACCTCCCCCGTCAAATAACTTTTTTTTTGTTTATGATCAACAATAACCGCCCATGTGTAGATACCTATTGCCATATCGGGCAATTGCTCATTATCGTCAGCAAGATTGGGGAGTTTTTCAATAGTGCGTGCTAAATCATAGCTTAAATAGCCCAGTGCCCCTCCCTGAAATGGTAGATAACTATCGCCATTATTATTGTCGGGTGTATAGTGTTTAATGATGGAGCGCAATACATCAAATGGAGACGTAGAAGAGTACTGTTTGTCGGATGAGCCGCTTGATACAATGCTTGTCTTTGCATCACTAATAATAGTAGCAATAGGTTCGCTAGCTAAAATATCATAACGACCAGCGCTTTCAGAGGGGAAGCCACTATCTAAAAAAATACTCCATTCACGATCAGCAAGTTGGCTGAATAAGTCAGCAGAATTTTCAAAATAGGGAAGATTAATGGTTTGGGTCATTATACTACTTCTTGATTTATCGCAATGTGTTATGACTGGAATTTCGTTGGTATTAATAGCACAGTTTGATAATTAGGAGGAGTTTGTTATGAGTTTTACGACCATACAGATGCTTTTTTTGACTGCATTTAGGTCATATCGTTACCCACACCTTTGATTATTCCGTACTCATTCCTAACGATATAGCCTTAGACACCTCTTCAGATAATCCGACCAGAAATAAAAAATCTGCGTAATATGACCAACGTTATTTCTTAAAACTCCCTTTGCCACCATCGAAACAAGGATGTATATATCTTACATATAGCCTATCATTTTATCGTTCCCGCTATTATAGTCGGAATATTCTTCCGCTCAGACTGGAAGCTTGCCTATTTTTTACTAATAGCAACCATGCTAGTTGATGCAGACCATCTTCTTGCTACTCCTATCTACGACCCAACACGCTGTAGTGTTGGCTTTCATCCCCTGCATAGCTTTATCGCTATTTCAATTTATCTATTTATGTGTTTTTTGCCTAAATTACGCAATCTGCGAATTATTGGTATTGGCTTAATCATCCATATGCTACTGGACTCTATAGATTGCCAGATAAATAATGGTGTTTGGTATCACGCTTACCTGCCATAAGATTACTCTATTCTCTTTGGGATATAGTAGACTTCTTTATGTGCTTTTTGTGGGTGAGTCAAAGATTACATCTTGACCTTACTGGCAACATAAGCGAGGATACCAGCCATTTAAGCGGTTACTTATATGCTTAAGAAAAAGGCTGATTTTTAAGCTGAATTAAGGAATGTGAAGGAAGTAATGCTGATACGCTAACTTGCATTATATATAGTTATCGACATTATTTTTCTAAGCCCTGCACCAAAAGCTCAATTGTAAATAAAAATAAAAAGTAATTGTCTTTTTTCGTATTATTTTGATTGCAGATAAGTCGTACAATTTTATGATTCATATGCAATTATTCATTTTTATTAATTTTCGGGAGTGAGTCTTAATGGCAAGTTCAAAAGTAGATAAGGGTCGTCGACGCTTTCTTGTTGCAGCAACCTCGGTAGTGGGTGCAGTAGGGACAGCGGCAATGGCGACCCCCTTTGTCATGTCGTTGACACCAAGTGCGCGCGCCTTGGCGGCAGGTGCACCTGTAGAGGTCAATATTTCTAAAATTGAGACAGGTCAGCTGATTACTGTTATTTGGCAGGGTAAACCCGTTTGGATTGTCAATCGCACGCCAGAGATGATTGCGAAACTTCCTAGTGTTGATTCTAAATTGAAGGATGCTGATTCAGAGGTCGAGTCACAGCAACCCGCTTATGCACAAAACATTCATCGCTCCATTAAAGAACAATACTTAGTACTGATTGGTATTTGTACTCATCTGGGATGCTCTCCAAGCTATCGTCCTGAACTTGCACCCGCTGACTTAGGCGCTAGCTGGCCAGGTGGTTGGTATTGCCCTTGTCATGGTTCACGCTATGATATGTCAGGGCGTGTCATGAAAGGTTCTCCTGCTGGAACAAATTTGGAAGTACCGCCTTATTACTACAAAAATGACACCACTATTTTAGTGGGCGAAAGTAAGGAGGTTGCATAATGAGCCTAGTCAATTGGATTGATGATCGTTTCCCTTTAAGTAAAGTATGGAATGAACATCTAGCGCAATATTACGCACCGAAAAATTTTAATGCTTGGTACTTTTTTGGCTCATTAGCCATGCTGGTACTCGTTTTACAAATCGTCACAGGCATCTTGCTCACCATGCACTATAAGCCTGACACCATGCTAGCCTTTACTTCCGTTGAATATATTATGCGGGATGTACCAGGAGGCTGGTTTATACGCTATATGCATTCCACAGGGGCATCATTATTCTTTGTTGTCGTCTACCTGCATATGTTCCGAGGATTACTTTACGGCTCTTTTAAAGGACCGCGTGAATTAGTTTGGTTAATTGGTATGGCAATTTACCTTGCCTTGATGGCTGAAGCCTTTATGGGATACTTACTTCCTTGGGGTCAAATGTCTTTCTGGGGAGCTCAGGTGATTATCAACCTATTTAATACCGTCCCTTATATTGGTGATTTGCTGTCTACCACCATTCGGGGTGACTTTGTTATCTCTGACCCTACGCTAAACCGTTTCTTCGCATTCCATGTTATTGCTGTACCATTGATCTTGGTTGGTTTGGTTTTTGTACATATCGTTGCATTGCACGTTGTCGGTTCTAACAACCCAGATGGCGTTGAAATAAAAAAGCAGAAAGATAAAAATGGTATTCCTTTAGATGGCATCCCATTTCACCCTTACTACAGTGTGAAAGACATTGCAGGTGTGATCGTGTTCTTAATGGTGTTCTTTGCTATCTTGTTCTTTATACCAGAAGGCGGTGGCTACTTCCTTGAACATGCTAATTTTGAACCTGCGAACCCATTGAAGACCCCTGAGCATATTGCTCCAGTCTGGTATTTCACTCCATTTTACACCGTACTACGTGCCGTTCCTGATCCTTGGTATGGAACCTTAGCCATGTTTGGTGCAATTGCGGTATTATTTATCCTTCCTTGGTTGGATAAAAACCCAATTAAATCGATTCGTTATAGAAACACAGCACACAAGCTTAATATTATCTGGTTTGCCATTTTCTTCTTGGTCTTAGGTTATTTGGGTGTAATGCCTGTCACGGACTTTTTCCGTGAATTAGGGACACGCGCAACACAAATATACTTCCTCTTCTTCTTGGTGACGATTGCACATAGTTACCCTAAAAAGAGAGCGATGTATCTTATTTGGTTTATTGCACTTGGAGCGCTGGTTCTATTAACAGACTCGTTACGTTGGAGTGAGAGCTTCACAGGACCTCAACGTTATTATTTCTGGATGATGCTAGCAATACCAGCAACTTATTTAGCATCCACTTTGTTATTGCCACTACTCGTTGGTCGTTGTAATACAGAGAAAGAGGTTCCAGCGAGGGTAACAGGATGAAGGTTAATACGATGAAGAAAATATTTATCAAAATGCTTTTTACAGGAATTATGGCAACTTTTATTGCCTCTCCTCTAGCAAATGCAAATAGTGCGGGTGTTCATTTAGAGCCCGCTGATGTTGATGTTCATGATAAAATGAGTCTTTTGCGTGGTGCAAAATACTTCACTAATTATTGTCAGGGATGTCATTCTTTAAAGTTCAGTCGCTATAACCGTGTCGCTGCGGATACAGGCGTTACTGTTAAAGATATTGAGGCTATTATCTTTACCCGTGATGAAGATGATGAACCCACTAAAACGGGCTCTTTAATGACAAACGCTATCCCCGCTAAGGATGCCGCAAAGTGGTTTGGCACAGCACCTCCAGATTTGTCACTCATTGGTCGTTCACGTGGTACTGATTGGATTTATAATTACCTAAAGGGTTTCTATACGGACAGCTCACGTCCCTTTGGTGTCAATAATACGGTCTTTGCTAGCGTTGGTATGCCGAATATATTGTCTTATCTGCAAGGTACTCAAAACCCTGTTTTTCGTTATGATCTAATACAGGGTGGCCATGCCCATGAGTCATTCACTTCAGAAGAAGCTGCTAACAAAGCGTTAGAAGAAAAGCTAACGTATAATGTCCTTAAGTTAGGCCTGATGGGTGAAAAGATCGTTGAAAAATACCCAACGGAAAAGGAAGCGACTGACTTTGTTGCATCAAAGACAAGCTATAAGGTGTTGCTAAATAAATCTGAAGTGGCTTCTTTTAACACAAAAGCAGAAGCCGATCGCTACGTTAAGGCAAACCCAGTGGATGGTGGTAAATATAAAGTTACCCCTAAAAGTGCTTATTCTGTCGCTAAGTCTCACAAGATAGCTAAAGTTGTTGATCATTTAGAATTAGTAAAACCTGGCATGCAATCACCAGCCGAGTTTGATCGCACCGTTCATGATCTCACTAATTTCCTTGCTTATATTAGTGAGCCTGCCCAGTTACATCGTAAAAGCTATGGTATTTTTACCTTGATATTCTTACTCATATTCTTCGTATTTGCTTATATGTTGAAGAAAGAATATTGGAAAGATGTTCACTAAAAGTAATAATACTCCTGCCAGATTGACAGTTTGAACTGGTTGGTGTACTAGTGTAATATCCACAAGCTATCCATCTATCCGATGGATGGCTTTTTTTTTTGGGAGATTATAAATGAGTTCAGTTGCAAATCGTCGCTCTGTAATGACGCTATTCACTTTGCCAGACTGTATTGATTGCCATCGAGTGCGCATCGTATTGGCGGAGAAAGATATTGCTGTCGATATTATAGAAATAAACCCAGAGGAGATGCCAGAGGATCTTGCACAATTAAATCCTTATAATACAGCGCCGACCCTAATAGACCGTGAGCTGGTACTTTATGATGCGCGAGTCATTATGGAATATTTAGATGAGCGCTTCCCACACCCACCCTTAATGCCTGTTGACCCTGTCAACCGCGCTCATTCTCGCCTAGCATTATTTCGCGTCGAGAGAGACTGGTACACACTAGCCAAAGATTTAGAATGTGGAGAACAAGAGCGCATGGATAATGCACGCAAAGAGTTGCGCGATAGTGTTATTTCAGCGGCAGAAGTCTTTGAAATAAAGCCCTATTTTTTAAGCAATGATTTTACCTTGGTAGATTGCACCATTGCTCCCATCCTATGGCGTTTACCACGCTACAGAATTGACTTACCTGCCTCAGAAGCCAAGCCAGTAATGGATTATATGGATCGAGTTTTCTCTAGAGAAATGTTCCAAAATGCTTTATCTGATGCTGAGAAAGCAATAAGACCATGATGACATCGAACCGTCCCTATTTGGTTAAAGCCATTTATGAATGGATTATGGATAACGGTGTCACACCGCATGTTGTTATCAATGCGATGGATGAAACCGTATCCGTACCACAGCAATATGTGGATGATGGACAGATTATTCTCAATGTGAATCCATCCGCCGTACAAAATCTGGTGATCGATAATGAATGCATTATGTTTAACGCACGCTTTGGTGGCAAGCCCTATAATATCTACGCACCCATGCATACCGTGATGGCAATCTATGCTGCTGAAAATGGTCAAGGCATGATGTTTAATGATGAGCAAAATGGTGGACCGCCACCGAATAATAATGATGGTAGTAACTCAGGCGGTAGCGGCGGTAATAAACGACCACCCCGCAAAAAACCTAATTTACGTGTTGTAAAATAAACGAGCTAGCAGTGAAAATATCAATGATTGCCGCAATGTCGGAGCAACGACGAGTCATTGGCAAAGATCAAGAAATGCCGTGGCATTTACCTGCCGATTTAGCCTTTTTCAAAAAAACTACATTAGGTAGCCCGATTATAATGGGGCGAAAAACATATGAATCTATTGGAAAACCATTACCAGATCGCTTAAATATAGTCGTTACACGCAATCCTGAGCTCAAAATAAGGGGCTGTGAGGTTGTCACCTCGCCTACTCAGGCATTGCAGATTGCTAGAAAAGAAAGCAATCAAAGTAAGGAATTATTTATCACAGGTGGCTCGCATCTTTATACCCACTTTCTACCACAAGCAGATCGCTTGTATTTGACGTTAATTGATGCAGATGTTGAGGGCGATACTCTTTTTCCAGACTATAAACAATACCAATGGCATCAAGTAGAACGGATAGATCATCGGGCGGATGATAAAAACATCTATCCTTATTCTTTTGTTACTCTAGACAGGCTTAACAAATAATCTGAGACATACCGTAGTGACATCAATAAAAAAAACACACTCACACCAGCACTCTCATCAATCCTCTGAAAAAGACACACTCTCGCAGACACATTTTCCTTGCGAACAATGCGGTGCGGACTTACTTTATTCGCCTGATGAAGAGCAGCTCGTCTGTGACTATTGCGGATTCAAAAATAGCATTCCCGTTAGTTATCAAGAAATCAAAGAATACGATTTTAATACTGCACTCAATGAGTTAGAGCGTCTAAAACATGGGGGGGATAACTCAACCATCAGTATTATTCAATGCCCTTCCTGCGCCGCAGAATTTTCACTAGAAGAAGAGTTTTCAGCCGACTGCCCCTTTTGTGGCACCCCTGTTGTCACCAGCACCGACCATGCGCGTTTTATCCAACCAGAATCCTTACTACCATTTAGAATAACGGATAAACAAGCAGTAGCCGCCTTTGATCAATGGGTAGGTAGCCTATGGTTTGCACCGTCTAAACTGAAAAAAATATCTCGACGTGATGAAAAATTAACAGGTGTTTATTTGCCCTATTGGACATACGACAGCAAGACTGAGAATCGCTATCGTGGGCAACGCGGTACCATTTATTATGAGCGCCAAGTTTACTATGCGGTTATAGACGGTCGCAGAGTACGCCAAGTACGCTCTATTCCCAAAGTACGCTGGAGACCCGTTTCTGGTCATATTTCACAGCATTTTGATGATATTTTAATTGGCGCAAGTAAAACACTGCCGCGTACTATCATCGACCATTTAGAACCATGGGACTTGCATAACCTTGTGCCTTATTCAGAAGCTTATCTTAGTGGGTTTCATAGCGAACTCTATCAAGTAACTGTTGATAAAGGCTTTATGCAAGCTAAAAACATTATGAATCGGCAGATTGATCGTGCCGTTCGACGCGATATAGGCGGCGATCAACAACGGGTAGCGCAGATTGATACGCAACATTACAACACCACATTCAAGCATTTATTGCTTCCTATTTGGTCTGCTGCATTCAAATATCGAGGCAAAACCTATCGCTACGTGATTAACGGACGTAATGGAAAAATTCATGGTGAACGTCCCTATAGCTTTGTAAAAATTACATTAGCAGCCATTGCCTTCGTCATTGCTCTTGGTACTGGTTTGTACTTTCTGGAAAAATCTGGCGCATTTAAGCAGGTGAATGTGCAGTATCATTCCAGCCCTTATTCAAATGATCTGTATTATTAAATAGACAGGCATTAAATTTAAACTGGCTACCAACTTAAGGTGGGACAAGTAACGTCATGGCAAATAACCCGCACCCTTCGACAAACTCAGGGAACTAGCCCTTCGGTAGACTCAGGACACCGCTTCCTGAGCTTGTCGAAGGGTGTGAGTGAATAGCAGAAACATGAACTGTCCCGCCTTAAACTGGTAGCCCATTTAAACTCAATCTCTTGCCACACCAAACGCTCAAGACCTATCGCAATAACCACCAGACAATGCAAACGCTCTGGTTAATAATGAAGAATAATCCGACTATTGGTTCTTAGCGCACCTTCCCTCACGAAACGCTAAAAACCTATCGCGACAAACGCCAGACAATGCAAACATTCTGGATTAATGCCGAAGATAATCCGACTATTCTTTCTTGCCATACCTTGTGTCTTTGCGAGAGATTCTTATTATTTTCTCTTTTTTTCCAAGGAAATTGTTGTGAAAAACTATACCTACCCATTATCACATCAAGTTTATACCGCAGAGCAAGTTAGGGAGTTGGATCGTCTAGCAATGGCATCAGGCAGTAGTGGGCTCTCATTAATGATTCGTGCTGGGCAGTTTATGTTCGATAGTATTCGTCAATCACGCCCTAATGCGAAATCTCTACTTATCTTTTGTGGGGTGGGGAATAATGCAGGTGATGGCTATATAATTGCGCGTTTGGCATTAGAAGCCGATATGATAGTGCAGGTAGTGCAACTAGGAGGGTCTTTACAAGGCGATGCCTTACTCGCACAAACGGAGTATTTTTCTCAGGGTGGAAAATATGAAACATTTGATTTTACGAAAAAATATACAGCTGAGATTATTGTTGATGCTTTATTGGGGACAGGGTTAAGTCGTAATGTAGAAGGAGAATGGGCGAAAGCAATTGCTGCAATAAATGCTTGTAGCACTTCAGCTTATATCACAGCGGTTGATATTCCATCAGGCTTAAATGCTACTACAGGTGCGCTCATGGGCGATGCGGTTATTGCCGATGAAACCGTGACGTTTGTTGCTAGGAAGTGTGGTTTGTATACAGGCAAAGCGCGTGATTATGTGGGTAAACTACGCTTTTCTGACCTTGCTATTGCAGATTCAATAAAGCAACAGTTTAAGCAAACTATCAGCAAAAAAAAATACTATCTATTGGATCACACTATTAACCTGCCAAAAAGAAAAGCCACTGCACATAAAGGTTCATATGGGCATGTATTATTTATTGGTGGCACAGTAGGAATGAGTGGTTCAATCCGTATGGCAGCAGAAGCGGCATTAACCGTTGGCGCGGGTTTAATAACGGTACTAACACATCCTAGTCATGCAGCATGGCTTAGTCTCAATCGCCCTGAGTTAATGGTCAATGGAATTGAATCCCCTAGCGAGTTATTACCTTATTTGCACCGTGCGAATGTCATCGCCATTGGCCCTGGTTTGGGGACTGATCAATGGGGACGGGAACTATTCAATGCTTGTCTTGCAACAGAGCATGAT
>Ga0256831_1001918_pt1 | contig 10940 bp, 9 predicted proteins | sample 132544metaG_FD_189087 | JGI IMG/M metagenome (GOLD analysis project Ga0256831, IMG submission 189087) | Hydrothermal vent microbial communities from Lau Basin, Pacific Ocean - 132-544 | ecosystem: Environmental > Aquatic > Marine > Hydrothermal vents | place: Pacific Ocean: Lau Basin | collected... | reverse complement strand
AGAATAGATATTAAAAATAAACAGGAATATTTATTAAAAAATACAATACCCACCCCGCCTGTTTTTACATATTTTTTTCTTATACGCTTACACAAGGTATTTATTTACTCACCATATAAACGGCGATACAAGCCATCATTTTTTAATAGTTCTTCGTGTTTACCTTGTTCAATAATATGACCACCATCAAACACAAAGATATGATCAGCTTGACGTACAGCGCTGAGTCGATGTGCAATAATTAATGTGGTGCGGTTTTTTAAAAATTGATTTAAAGCCTGATGCAGTTTCTTTTCTGTTTCTGTATCAAGTGACGAGGTTGCCTCATCCAGTATCACCACTTTTGGCTCGCTCAATATCATTCTGGCAATTGCCAAACGTTGTCGTTGCCCACCAGAAAGTCGCACACCTTGCTTACCAACGAGCGTATCCAGCCCATCATCCATCGCCTTTATTGTGTCATCGAGCTGGGCTATTTTTAGCGCTTGCCAGAGTTTTATTTCGTCAATTGATTGCCCCAGTGTAAGATTCATTCTAATGCTGTCATTAAACAAGGCGGGTTGTTGTAAAACAGTGGCAACATTTTCACGTACAACATCTAGCCCAATTCGGTCTACCGGTTCATTATCAAAATAAATCATGCCTTGTTGCGGTTGGTATAGACCTAATAGAACCTGCACAAATGTTGATTTTCCACCACCACTTGCGCCCACTAAGGCTATTTTCTTCCCTTCATGAATGGTTAGATTAACATCTTTTAAGACGGGACGATTATTTCCATAAGAAAAGTTAATATTCTCGGCGCGAACACTGACCGTATTTTTATTTTCAAAAGGATTAACCTCATGCGGGTATTGTGGCTCTGTTTTTAAGTTTGCGATTGAATCAATTCTGGCTAAAGCAGCTTTTGCACCAAACCAGGCGTAATTGATATTCAAAATATCTTGAATTGGATTCATTAAAAACCATAGATAACCAAATACCGCGAACATTTCTCCAATTGTTAAATCAGAAACAACCACAACGAGCATGGCAACAGCACGAAAAATATCAAAACCCATTACAAAAATAAGAAATGAGAGACGATTTGCTGCATCACTTTTCCACGAAAAACTGGCAGAATGATCACGCACTTGTTTAGCCTGCTTAGACAAACGCTTAAAAAAGAACTTTTCACGGTTGCTGGCACGGATTTGCTGAATAGCATCTAGCGTTTCTGCTAATGACTCTTGAAAGACACTAAAAGCACTATTTTCATTTTTTTTAAGGTCTTTAACCTTTTTTCCCATGCGGATAGAGGCAATGATGACTAACGGATTCACTAAAAGAATTAATAGGGCAAGCTTCCAGTGCAACCACATTAGCACTGAAATAATGCCAACTAGCAATAAAACACCAACAATAAATTTACTTACTGTTTCAGCAATAAATTTATCAATGGTTTCAATATCAACAACAAAATAAGAACTAATCGCCGCACCGCCTAAGGTCTCATACTCAGACATTGAAATTGATTTAACTTTTTGTAATAAATTTTTACGAATTTTGTAGGTCACATCTTTGGCAACCAGTGTAAACGCCCGCGCCTGTATGACGAGCAATATCATCCCACTAATGCGTAAAAAAATCGTAATAAAGGTGAAAAGTGCAATAAAAAATATGGCACTTTGTGCGGTTAATGATTCTGAGTTATTGATAAGTATTTCATCAATCAATAAGGGCATTAAAAGCGGAATAGGAACAAGCAGTAGCGTTGCCAAAACAGCAATGACATTTGCAATGATTAATTCTTTTTTATGTTGAAGTACAATCTTCTTTAAATACTGCCAAGTGTAGACGGCTTTTTTTGCTTGTTCCGGCGCTTGCTTTTGTTCTTGCTTGGCTGATTGCTGTTTTGATCTATTTTGCATGAGCGCGTACCAAAAAGCTTAAAGAAGTGTATCCGATGTCGGCGGTTTTAAGCCAAAATGTAACCAGGATTGCCGAGTCGCAACTCTGCCACGTGGGGTGCGCATTAAAAAACCTTGCTGAATTAAAAAGGGTTCAATGACATCTTCAATTGTGCCACGTTCTTCACCAATGGCGGCGGCGATACTTTCTACACCCACTGGCCCGCCATCAAACTTTTCCATAATGGCGAGCAAGACACGTCTATCCATGTGATCAAAACCCTGCTCATCCACATTCAGCATATTGAGTGCTTTATCGGCAATTTCTTGGGTAATTCGTCCATCACTTTTTACTTGCGCATAATCTCTCACCCGTCTTAATAATCGATTAGCAATACGAGGCGTACCGCGAGAGCGCTTAGCAATTTCTTTTGCACCTTTATCATTAATTTCAACGTGAATAATGCCTGATGCACGTTTAACGATATGAGTAAGGTCTTCGACATTATAAAATTCAAGTCGCTGCACAATTCCAAAGCGATCGCGTAATGGTGAGGTTAGCAAACCTGCACGCGTGGTTGCACCAACCAGCGTAAAGGGAGGAAGATCAAGTTTTATCGAGCGTGCGGCGGGGCCTTCACCGATCATAATGTCTAATTGAAAATCTTCCATAGCCGGATAAAGAATTTCTTCAATAACGGGGCTTAGCCTGTGAATTTCATCCACAAATAAAACATCTTTTTCTTCAAGATTTGTGAGTAAGGCGGCAAGATCACCGGCTTTTTCTAATACGGGGCCTGAGGTTTGCCTTAGATTGGCACCGAGTTCATTCGCAATAATGTGAGAGAGGGTTGTTTTTCCTAGTCCGGGAGGGCCAAAAATTAACACATGGTCAAGTGCTTCACCTCTTGCTTTTGCAGCGGGGATGAAGATTTCCATCTGCTCGCGAACGGCAGGTTGACCGACGTAATCCTTTAAAAATTTGGGGCGAATTTGCTCTTCAACATCATTGCTAATATCATCTAGCCCAGCAACGGGTGAGATAATTCGGTCATCATCAATACGATCACTCACGTTAAGCTTGCCTTGAGCGCATTGCGAACAATTTCTTCAACAGACAAGTCTTTTCCAGTATAAGAAGCGACCATTTTACTTGCTTGCACAGGCTTATAACCAAGGGCTAACAGGGCTGCAATGGCTTCATCCTCAAGGTTTCTTACTGCCTGAGGGCTAGTTTTTCGCGTATTTTCTTCACCTTCAGGAATATCATCTGGCTCTGGTAGGCGATCACGCATTTCTATAATTAAACGCTCTGCTGTCTTCTTGCCTACACCCGGTAAACGGGTTAAGCCAGTTACATCATTTGCATGAACTAATTGAGCAAACTCATCTGCTGTCATGCCTGAGACGATGGCTAGTGCCATTTTTGGCCCAACACCATTCACTTTTAACAAAGTACGAAATAAAGCCCGTTCTTTTTGTGAACTAAAAGCATAGAGCGTGTGTGCATCTTCACGAACGATCAAATGTGTGAATAAGGTCACTTCATTATTTAATTCAGGTAGATCAATAAATGTCGTGATGGATGCGAGCAGTTCATAACCAACGCCAGCAACGTCCAGCATTAGGTCTGGAGCTTGTTTATGGATAAGAATTCCACGCAATTGTCCGATCATTCAAACGCTCATAAAATGTAAATAGGACTTATTTTACTTGTTTATGCTGAAATAGTATTCATTTGATGAGTTTTTGATCATATTTTATCCAGTGCAGCTTGCAAGCGTGCTTTTGTCGCCCCAACGTGTGCGTGGCTCAGGGCAATGGCAAGCCCATCTGCGGTATCAGCCTGGAGTTTTCCTTGCAGATTAAGCAGTATTTTCACCATTTGCTGAACTTGGGATTTATCTGCGTTTCCCTTTCCTACAACAGCCTGCTTAATTTCTCTGGCACTATATTCAAATACAGGAACACCTTGCATAACGGTAGCACAAATTGCTGCGCCTCTAGCTTGCCCTAACTTTAAAGCAGATGATGGATTATTCGATAAAAAAACATCTTCTATCGCCATTTGATGTGGCTGATAGGTTTGAATAATTGATTCGATTTCTTTATAGATAATACCAAGTCGCACAGGAAACGGCTTGTTACCGAGGCGAATACAGGTGCTAAAGATATGTTTACTATATCGCCCATCACTTTCAACAATTCCAATACCTGTGATTCGTGAGCCTGGATCAATGCCGAGTATTTTCATTGTTTGTGTGAACGATTAACTAATAGCATCTAAAACATCATCAGGAATATCGGCATTAAAATAAACTTCTTGAACATCATCTAAGTCCTCCAGGGTATCGATCAAGCGTAATAACTTTTCCGCCGTGTCGTTATCAACACCTGTTAATATATCTGCCCGCATGGTAATTTCTGCGGCGATGGGTTCATGCCCTGCATCTTTTAGCGCATTGTTTACAGCAGAAAATGATTCAGGCGTTGTTATGACTTCGATTGAGCCATCATCTTCGGTGGTAATATCTTCTGCACCAGCATCAAGAGCGACTTCCATAATGGCATCTTCATCAACACCTGCCGCATAAATAATCGTACCAATTTTATTAAACATATAAGAAACTGAACCATCAGTACCTAAGTTTCCACCTGCTTTGGTAAACGCATGGCGTACTTCTGATACGGTTCGATTCCTATTATCTGTCATACAATCAGCAAGAATAGCTATTCCACCAGGCCCATAGCCTTCATAACGAATTTCTTCGTAATTTGCACCATCAGTTTCACCTGCGCCCCGTTTACACGCTCTTTCGATAGTATCTTTTGGCATATTAGCACCCAATGCCTTATCAACTGCCAAACGTAATCGTGGATGAGCATTTGGATCAGAAGTACTCCCCTCTCTGGCAGCAACTGTTATCTCACGGATGATTTTTGTCCATATTTTGGCGCGCTTTTTATCATTCGCTGCTTTTTTATGCTTTATATTCGCCCATTTACTATGACCAGCCATTACTTACCCTAATATTTCACAAGATATTTAGATAATACCACAGGAATGAATGATAAATTAATCTCGAATTAAACGCATACCGATTATCCAGAGAAGCTATCAATTATAAATATCTACGCTTAAAATATCCTTTGAGACACATAGGGGCATCTCCTAAACCAGAATACCAAACCAGAATTAATAGAGACACCATAAGACTTTCGAGTCCTAAGCCCTTAAAAAAACAATACAATAATAAATATAAGCAAATAATGTCAAAAATTCTAAACAAGAGTTTTCCTTCTATTCTTAAGCAGTTTGTTTCTGATGGCAAAATGACAGCAGAAGTCGCTGAAAGTGCCTATGAAGAAGCAAAAGAAAGAGAAACCTCAATTACAACACACCTGGCTCAAAAGCAGCTGGTTTCAGAACAAGATTTGGCTCTTTATAACAGTAGAGAGTTTGGTCTGAGCTTCGTAGACCTTGATGTTGTAGAAATTCCTTTAGATGTTATGTCGATTCTTTCGGCAGATTTACTTAAAAAAACCCAGGCTGTTCCTTTATTTCGCATGAGTAAAGCGCTGACTGTAGCGGTTGCTGATCCTATCTATCTGGGTCAACTAAGTGATATAAGATTTGCGACTGAACTTGTTCCTGAACCCGTTATTGTTGAATATACAAAATTACAAAAACTCTTAAACCCTGAATATGATGAAACATCCGTTAGTGCGGGTTTATCAATTTCTTCAGATGCGCAAGCACAAGACCTTGTTATTGAAACAGAAGAACTTGAAACAGAAGAAGATGAAGATGATTCAGGCGTTGATGTTACACAGTTTGTTAATGAGCTATTAACTCATGCTATCAAGAAAAAAGTATCAGATATTCATATTGAACCTTACGAGAAAATTTTAAGAATACGTTTTCGTCTCGATGGCATATTACAAGTTGTAAGTATGCCACCCAAATCGATCTCTAGAAAAATGACCTCGCGCATCAAAGTTATGGCGCAGTTAAACAGCTCTGAAAGACGTATACCTCAAGATGGTCGAATACATTTTAGGTTTGGTGAAGATAAACATGTTGATTTTCGTGTCAACACACTTCCAACGCTTTATGGTGAAAAGATTGTAATGCGTATTCTGGATTCTGATACAGCCGCATTAGGTATTGATAATCTTGGTTTTGATGAAAAGCAAAAGAAAGATTTGATGGCTGCCTTATCAAAACCTGATGGGATGATTCTTGTCACTGGTCCAACGGGTAGTGGTAAAACGGTTACCTTATATGCTGGCTTGAACATCCTGAACACCTCTGAAAAGAATATCTCTACAGCAGAAGATCCGGCTGAAATACAAGTACCTGGTATTAATCAGGTCAATGTTAATAACAAGGTGGGTTTAACCTTTGCCAGTGCATTAAGAGCCTTTTTACGACAAGATCCAGACATCATCATGGTTGGTGAGATTCGAGACCTTGAAACTGCTGAAATTTCAATTAAAGCAGCACAAACAGGTCACTTGGTTCTATCAACCCTGCATACAAATAGCGCACCAGAAACATTAACACGTTTAAATAATATGGGTGTACCACCTTTTAATATTGCTTCTTCTGTTCACTTGATTATTGCTCAGCGTCTTGCTCGACGTTTATGCAAACACTGCAAAGTTCTGGTAGAGGAAGAAATACCTAAAAACGCACTAATCCAACTTGGATTTAAAGAGGATGAACTTGATTCACTTGATCTTTATGAGCCAAATGGCTGCGGCAAGTGCTCCAATGGCTATAAAGGTCGAGTGGGTATTTATCAAGTGATGCCCATTTCTTCTGAAATGGAAACAATGATAATGAATGGTGAAAACTCACTGGAGCTTGCTAAACAAGCTCAAAAAGAAAATATTAATGATTTAAGACAATCAGCTTTAGAAAAAGTACGACAAGGAATAACGTCTTTGGCTGAACTTGAACGTGTTACAAAAGATTAAATTATAGGAAACGATCATGGCTACCGTTGCTGCAAAAAAAAATATTAAGAAAAAAGAAGCACCTACTTTTGTTTGGGAAGGAATTAATAAAGCAGGGGTTAAAATCCGTGGTGAAACCCAGGCAACTAACGAAAACTTCCTGAAAGCAGAACTTAGAAGGCAAGGCATTAGCCCTAAATTAATCAAAAAGAAAAGTAATCGAATCTCTGGTGGAAGCATCGTACCAGGCGATATTGCATTATTTGCACGTCAATTAACAACCATGATGCGTGCGGGTGTACCGATGGTGCAATCACTTGAATTAATTGCAGCAGGCCATGAAAAACCTGCCATGCGCCAACTAATAATAAAAATCACAAAAGATATTGAAGGTGGTTCTGATTTTGCTGGCGCACTCTCTGCTCATCCAAAATATTTTGATGATTTATTTGTGAATCTTATTAGGGCTGGTGAACAAGCAGGTACGCTCGAAGATATGATTGACAAAGTTGCAACTTATAAAGAAAAAACAGAATCAATGAAGGCAAAAGTTAAAAAAGCGATGATGTATCCTATTATGGTCATTATCGCTGCAATGGTTGTTTCAACCATCATGCTTATTTGGGTTATCCCGACCTTTAAAGATATTTTCGCAGGTTTTGGTGCTGATTTACCCGCATTTACACTCTGGGTTATTAGTTTATCTGAGTGGTTACAGGCAAATTGGTATTGGCCATTAGGTATTATTATCGGTACGATAGTTGCCTTTAAAGAAGGCAGGCGCCGTTCAAAGAAATTCAACCAGTTTGTTGATAAAGCAGTTTTAAAAATCCCGGTCATGGGGATGATTATCAATAAATCAGCCGTGGCGCGTTTTGCCAGAACGCTCTCAACGATGTTTGCTGCGGGTGTGCCTCTTGTTGAAGCAATGGATGCCGTTGCAGGTGCAACCGGTAATATTGTTTATGAAAATGCTACAATGCAAATGAAAGATGATACAGCTAAAGGTGTGCAGTTGCATGTAGCAATGACAACAACTCAACAATTCCCTAGTATGGTTGTGCAAATGACAAAAATAGGTGAAGAAGCGGGTCGTCTTGAAGAAATGCTTGAAAAAGTCGCCGATTACTTCGAAGAGCAAGTTGATGATTTGGTTGATAACTTATCCAAACAAATTGAGCCAATGATCATGGCAATATTGGGTGTTCTCGTTGGTGGTCTTGTGGTTGCAATGTATCTACCAATATTCAAAATGGGTGCTGCAGTCGGTTAAAAAGACGCATAGCACAAAAAGTAAAACAATATGCTTAACTCAGAGGGGATCTGGGTTAAGGGAAGGCGCAATAATAAACCTACCAATTATTACGTAGGATTTTTGCTTCTAATCAAATGACCTCAAGAGGCGCATAGTTATTCTACGCAACGATTTGAGATCATTTGAGTAGGAGTAAAAAGACAAGTAAGAATGGTGGGGTTGTTATTGCGCCTTCCCTAACTATTTATGTATCTGAACCCGCAGGCTCGCACCGTATCAGCCTCATGGAATCAGTATCTTATTAAAAGGGGAATATGGAATGGAGTTAATCACAGCACTTAGAGAAAATGCTGGCTTTTTTTTGGTCGTCGTTGGGCTATTTTCTTTACTCATTGGAAGCTTTCTCAATGCAGCCATTTATCGCATTCCTATTATGTTACAACAGGAGTGGCGTGAACAGTGTGAAGACATTTTTGGCGGTGAAGAAGAGCAAGCAGCAAAAAAAGAAGCCTTTAATTTATTTATACCCAGATCACAGTGCCCTCACTGTGGGCATACAATTACGGCATTAGAAAATATACCTGTTTTAAGTTACTTGTTTCTTAGAGGAAAATGCTCATTCTGTAAAACAGGTATCTCGATTCAATACCCTGTTTTAGAAGCGTTAACTGCATTAATTTCTATCTTTGTAGCCTGGAAAGTAGGCTTTGGCTGGCAAACACTCGCGGCACTTATTTTTACCTGGACATTGATAACACTCTCAATGATTGATGCCAAAACAATGCTTCTACCTGATAACTTGACCTTGCCATTGATGTGGCTTGGTATCGCTGTTAACTATCAACATTTATTTGTGGATTTACAAAGCAGCGTACTTGGCGCAATGATTGGTTATTTATCCCTCTGGACGCTATTTCATGTTTTTAAGTTGATTACGGGAAAAGAGGGAATGGGATACGGTGACTTTAAGATTTTAGCCGCAATTGGCGCTTGGGGTGGCTGGCAAATATTACCATTTACTATTTTTACGGCATCAACACTTGGCGCTGTGATTGGTATTTTAATGATTGTATTTCAGGGAAAGAAAGAGAGTCAGCCTGTTCCTTTTGGCCCCTGGTTAGCACTTGCTGGCTTTATTGGCTTTATTTGGAGAGATGAAATTATTCCCATAATGAGCAGTTACTTTGGTCTATCTTAAGGAAATCCTGATTAAGTCCAATTATTTTAAGCTTCAAAACTGAAAAAGTATTAAAAATAGGCGGGGTGGGTATACTTCTTCCCCACCTGTTTCTAATCTGTTTTATTTCATTGTTACCAGTTCTTCTGCGCTGACTGGATGAATTGCAATGGTATCATCAAAATCTGCTTTGGTTGCGCCCATGCGAATAGCAACAGCAAACCCTTGTAACATTTCATCTGCACCTAAGCCAATGATATGACAGCCAATAATTTTTTCATTATCGCCCTGCACAATCAGTTTCATATGAGTTTTGACCTTATGGCGAGTCATTTGATGGTACAGCGGTACGAAGTCAGTTTGATAAACTTTTATATCATCACCATAGGTTTCGCGCGCTTTTTCTTCACTCATTCCAATTGTGCCAATGGGCGGGTGGGTAAACATAACCGTGGCAATATTGTCATACGACATTTTACGCTCAGGTTTACCGCCGTATAAACGATCCCCCAAACGACGTCCAGCAGCGATGGCAACAGGGGTCAGTGGTGCTTTACCAATAATATCACCAATGGCGTAGATACCCTCTACGCTGGTTTTTTCTTCATCATCGACAATCACCATGCCACGCGGATCAAGTTTAACGTCGGTATTTTCAAGGCCGATTGTATCGGTATTCGGGCGACGACCGATTGCCCATAAGAGCTCGTCAACATCGCTAATGCTATTACCATCTTTAAAATGAATTACAAGTTTATCATCAGACTGTTTTTCAATGCGATCGATGATTTCATCGTCATACAAGGTGATATTGTCATCTTCCATTTGTTTGCGAAGAGCTTTTTGAATGGTGCTATCAAAGCCTTCCAATACAGGCCATGCCTGATGCAGTACAGAAACATCTGAACCCAAACCATCCATGAGCATGGCAAGTTCGAGTGCGATATAGCCACCGCCAACGACCACAACTTTTTGCGGTTGAACTTCGTCTAAATCTTGAAAAAAGCCATCAGAATCAAGCCCGTAATCGGCACCAGGTATATCGCTTGGAATAATCGGACGACCACCGGTTGCAATCACAATATTATCCGCGGTGTATTGCTCACCATCAACGTCAATGGTGTTATTGTTGATAAATTTTGCTTCGCCGTTAATGACATCAACGCCTGCTTCTGCCATGTAGCCATCATACCAGTCGAGAATGCCACCGATAAAGTTTTCACGCTTCATGACGAGCTTTTCCCAGTTGAGTTTACCTGCATCGCCTTCAAGATCAATATTAAAGCCATAATCTTGAGCATCTTTTAAACCTTGAGCAATGCCCGCGCCATACCACATTACTTTTTTGGGTACACAGCCAACATTGACGCAGGTTCCACCTAATTCTTTGGATTCAATCACGGCGGTTTTAGCACCATAAGAAGCTGCTCGCTCAGCGATTGACAAACCGCCACTGCCCGCACCAATCGATATTAAGTCGTAATGTTTGCTCATAGTCATGTCCTTTTTGATTTTTTTCTAATGTAAAAGAGGGGTGGGTAATTTATTTAATTATACCCACCCCCCCCTATTTTTATATATTTTTACCTGAAACCAGATTCGTTTACAGTTTCAGTTTGCAATCTATTGTAGCCTATTTTAGCCATTCTTCTAAGTC
>Ga0256831_1001917_pt1 | contig 10945 bp, 14 predicted proteins | sample 132544metaG_FD_189087 | JGI IMG/M metagenome (GOLD analysis project Ga0256831, IMG submission 189087) | Hydrothermal vent microbial communities from Lau Basin, Pacific Ocean - 132-544 | ecosystem: Environmental > Aquatic > Marine > Hydrothermal vents | place: Pacific Ocean: Lau Basin | collected... | reverse complement strand
GAGCGTTTCGAAGCAGTGGTGACCGATCCAGAGTCCACCCCCATAGCCCAACTAGACGATAAAATAAAGGGTGCTCGTATCTTCTTGCCCCAAGCGGAAGTGGAACTCTTTGATAGAGTGGTAGTGGAGATTACCGACGCCAATCTCGCCACTACCAAAATCTACGCCAAAGTCATAGAAAAGATCGATGTATAAAAAAGAGTTCGATCGCCTCCAAAAGGATTTTAAATCATACCTCTTTTGGGGCGACGAACCCTACTTCGTAGAAAAATACGCCAGCAACCTAGCCGACCGCCTCTGTCCCAAAGAGCAGCGGCTCACACTTTACTACGAGGAGTACGATTTTAGGCTCGCCAAAGAGTATCTTGGCCAATCCTCCCTTTTTGGCGATACCAATCTACTGCTATTGCGCCATGAAAAGGCACTGCCTAAAAAAGAGCTGGGATTTTTAATAGAACTCTGTCAAAAAAATCCAAACAGCTACCTTATCTATATGCTGCCAAATAGCGAGGGTAAAAAGATCGCTTCTTTGTTCAATCCCAAAAAGGAAGCGGTGGAGGTACGCTTTTTCAAAACGAGTCTCTCGGAAGCCAAAGCCGAATTGATGCAATATGCCAAGAGCTTGGAGCTCTCCATCGACCCCTTTGCCATAGAACATCTACTGGCTTTGTTAGAAGGCGATCTTCTCTTGGCCAAAAAGGAGCTGGAAAAACTCTCCACCCTCCAAGAGTCCATAGGACCCAAGGAGATCGACCGTCTTGTCTATCCTCTCAACCCCTTGAACCTGGAGCGCCTCTATATCGCCATCATCCAAAAAGAGCCTTTGAGCGAGCTTTTTCAAAAGATCCTCGAAGAGGAGCAAAACGAGATGAAGATCTTGCTGGGATTTCAAAACTTTTTGCGTCAGCTCTTTTTGTTCTCCTCCTATATCCGACTGCACGGCCAAGTGGACTCCAAAGAGATCCTCGGCTACAAACTTCCTCCAAAGATAGAGGCTGAACGCACCAGGCTGGCCATCAAGATCAAAGCCTATCCGCAGATTTTTTTGGAGCTGCAAGAGTGTGAATACCAGCTCAAAACATCCCAATCCATCGACAAAGAGGCTTTGCTTTTTTCTAGCTTAATAAAAATTCAAGGTTATTTTTGATAATATTGGCCTGCTTTTTAAACCAAAAGCCTTGCCGGAAAATCCGGATATATAGCCATAAGGAGAAACAATGCGACATTACGAGACACTCTTCGTGCTCAAGCCGACTCTTACAGAAGAGGAAGCCAAAGCGAAGTTCGAGTTTATCAAAGACGTGATCAAAAACAACGGTGGTGAAATCGTAGCGACCGAAGATATCGGCGTAAGAAAACTGGCCTACCCAATAGAAAAGTTCGAGCGAGGACACTACTATATCATATACTTCAAAGCTCCTGCCTCTGCCGTACGTGAACTGGAACGAATCTACCGAATCACCGAAGATGTAATCCGATTCCTCACTATCAAATACGAAACCAAAAAAGATATCCAAGCCTGGGAAAAAATGGTGGAAAGAGCCAAAAAACTGAGCGGCCAGACAGAAACAAAAACTGAAGAGACACAAGCCTAATCATGTACAACAGAGTGATCATGGTGGGCAATCTCACCAGGGATATCGAACTCAAATATACAGGCTCCGGGATGGCTATCGGTAAAACTGCCATAGCCACCAATAGACGCTTCAAAACCGGAAGCGGCGAACAAAAAGAGGAGGTCTGCTTCATCGATATCACCCTTTTTGGGCGAGCGGCCGAAGTGGCCAACCAGTATCTCAAGAAAGGGAGCCGTGTCCTTATAGAAGGTAGGCTCGTGTTCGAGCAGTGGACAGACCAAACAGGCAACAAACGCTCCAAACACTCCATCGCCGTGGACAATATGCAGATGCTGGGTGGTAGGGAAGAAGCTCCGACAGGTGGCTACTCCAGACCGGCTCCACAACCCCAACCCACACCTGAGCAGACCGCTGCGACCAAGAAACCGGAGATTCCGGAAATCGATATAGACGAAGATGAAATTCCGTTTTAGAAAGGACTAGAAATGGCTGAAAGAAGAAGATTCAAAAAAAGAACTTGCAGATATTGTGAAAAGAAAGTGGTATTCATCGATTATAAAGATATCGAACTGATCAAACATAGCCTCAGCGAACGATACAAAATCATGCCAAGACGACTTACCGGCAATTGTAAAAAACACCAAGAGATGGTGGAAGAGGCTATCAAGCGAGCCAGACATGCGGCATTGGTACCATATATCGTAGATAGAAAGCGAGTGGTTCCCAATCCATTCGAAGAGCTCAAACCTCTTTACAAATAATAAAGTATTAAAAGGGGCTCTGCCCCTTTATACTTTTTCAATACAAAACCAATATACACTCTCTTGAGTCATATTCTTTCCTTTAAAATCTCCCAAATCGCACACAGTCTTGCCAAAAAACTTCTCTATCTTTTGTAAAGAATAGGTAAGCATTTTCACATACAAAGTGGGTGATTGGAAATAGCTTGGGAAATCTACTACAAAAGGCTGTAATAATTTATAAAGAGCGGAGTTGTTGTAGTCAAGCATAGAGTATGTACTGTATGTGACGATACATTGACCTTCAAAATCTCTCCATATCTTTGCAAAATCTTCAAAAAGCTTTGGAGATAGTTTATCGATATTTTTGAAAACAAGCAAATCGAAACCTTTGAATTGATCCAGATAAAGGTTTTCATCTGCGAGCCGCTCACAAGGAAGCACGCAAAAAGGTTTTTTACGAAACTCGAACTCGTCAAAAGCGAGTAATTTTTCCAAAATATCATGGCTGAACATTTCATCTTCGTATCGCAACGCCAACCGTTGTCCTCTTTCATCCAAAATCGTAAAACTCTTTTTAAGATATTCCACATAGGGACCGGTACCTAACAAAGATGAAAATGAGAGTGTGGATGTAGGAATATCTTTATATTTCAAGATCCCTCTCTTACTGATTTTTTCCAGCTGGGAATTGACAGATTCAACGATTTTATCCATAAACTCTTTTGCTTCGAGAGGTTCCATACCAAAACGCTGTAACTTACTGAATAGTTGAGCACCGCTATAGTTGTCGTTATCGAAGTAATATTGAAGAGCCAATATAGTCAAATAGCAAATATATCCAAAACGGAGTTTCCGCTCGGAAATTTCGATGGACATATCAAGCAGATAGTGCGGATAGAGCATTTGATATCCCAAAACGAAACCATCGAAAAGATATCGGAATACTTTCAATTGCTCTACAAAATACGTTCTGCTTATTTTTATATAATCACAACCCAAATCTTTTCGCTCCAAAAACCGAAGCTCCAAGGAAAAAAGTTTTTTAGGGCCTTTGTACCACTTTCCAACTTCTGGAAACTCCTCATAAATCATGGAAGCTGGCAACAAAAGCATATTTAAAAGAGATTGGCCTTCGTTTTTGATATCGTTGAAATTGAATAGAGGTGCGACCTTTTTGAAAAAGGCTGTTAAAAAAAGATGATACGCTTCAAAATTCTCAAAATGGGGAAGTGCCTCATTGGAAAGAGCGACCTCGTTATTGATAAAATCATACACTATCTTTTTTACTTCCGTAAAACCCAATCGAGCCACAGCTCCACTCACATCTTCTACTTCACCGGCTTTTGCCTGTTCTATCGAATTGGCCTTCTTCATAAGCCGCTCTTGAAGCGAAGGAAGCTCTTGTATATGAGGAGCGAATTTATCGATATTCGTATTAGGGTCGTCCAATTCCAACATAAGATGGATTATCGCTCTATTGACTCTTAGTTCCTTTTCATCCTGAATGGCTTCAAAACTTTGACATGGAGGAAGATCAATGGAAAATGTCTCCAATGTTTTCAAATGATCTTGTATCATATCTTGCTCAAGAGACTGCTTGATACTAAAAGCGACCTTCACAGGAGTGATTCGCACCACTTCGGCTTCCAAAATAGTTCCCAATACGGAGATATCAAGATAGTCCCCACTTTTTAAAACACTTTTCTCTTTTATACCAATGGAAAGCGAGTGCTTCGCAACATCTACCACTTCTCCCAAAGAACTGGAAAGTTCTTTTGTAAAATAACGATCCTCTCTCCTCTTGTTGAGGGGGACAAAAACCACTGATTCCTTTTTTTTAACCTCTTGTTTTTTCTTTTTGGTAAAGTCGAAAATCCCCATCTCACTCCTTTTGAAAAGTCAAAAGTGCCTTATCTATCTCTTCGCCATAGAGTGACACGAAATCGATATCCACCAATCTAAGGCCCAAGCTTTTTAAAAACTCTATGTCATGATAGTATTGGACAATTGTATCCTTTTTTTTAGTGAAGCACTCATCCTGGCGAGAAAAAGCGGTAATATCTGTCACCAATCTTCCCTCCTCATACTCCGCTTCGATAGCGACAAAGTGATCCCCCTTGTCCACGATCATCGCCCCGGGTGCCACCTCTTCGAAACCATACTGCGTATTGATATCGCACAAAAAATAGCCACCTCTTTTCAAAGCCCTTTTGATACATTCGAAAAATCTTATAAGCTCCTCTTTATCCATATAATTGATCACGTCAAAAACGGCAGTGATCGCCTCATACTCTTTTTGTACCTCACAAATATCCCGATATTCTGCCTCGAGTCCTTTTTCTCGTGCCCTCTCGATCATCTGACGGCTTAGATCTATCCCCTCACACTGCAGACCCAGACTCTTTGCCTTTTGCATAAAAGTGCCACTGCCACACCCCACATCCAAAAAACTCTTTAAACCTAAAAGACGAAGTTTTTCCAAAAAGATATCGTAAAGCCGCTCCTTTTGCTCCTCGAAGCCTAAAAGCGGCTCGATCTGAGCGTAAAGCTCAAGCCCCATGGAGCGCCTCTTTGATCTTCTCTCTCAAATCCAGTATAGGCTCTTTTTTATCGTAGAAGCTATTTTTGTTGGCAATCAAAAAGGCACTGCTTTGCATAATCGATAGTGCCGGTTTGAGGCCATTTTGTTTCATGGTTTCACCAGTTTCCACGATATCGACGATCATATCCGCCAGTCCCACCAAAGGGGCCAGCTCTATCGAGCCATAAAGTTTTATGATCTCCACGGGGATCGCCTTTTTGCTAAAGAAATCTCTTGTGATATTTTCCATTTTGGTGGCCACTTTATAACTGGGCTTTGTAAAGTCCAATTCTTCGTTTGCGGGTATGCCGATACTTACATCACAGCGACCAAATCCAAGATCGAGTAGACGCACAAGATCAAGACCCTTCTCTTCCAATACGTCCAGCCCCACTACACCCATATCGGCCGCTTGATGGTAGACATAGGTGGGGACATCCTGATTTCTCACCTGCAAGAAACGAAACCGGTCCACTTCAAGGATCAATTTGCGCTCCTCGAAGCGGAACTCCTTGTTGAAAATTTGCTCGAAAATTTTCAAAGAGTCCTCTCCGATGCGCCCTTTTGGTAATGCGATTGTTAGCATATACTCTTCCTTCGTATTATTTTCTCCATCGCCTCGAATATCAACAAAGGCTTATAGTTGGCCTGTGGCAAATATGTAGCCAGCAGTCTGGCATCCCCGCCGGTAATATAGATCTTCTCTCCCAGAGCGCCGATGGCACACACTAAAGGAGATATCATCCCATACCCTATCGCTTCGGCAGTGGAGAGGGGAAGCCCCCCTTTTGGCCAAAGAGGCTCCCTATCAAGAGCTGGAGAGATGGATGCGTAAGCTTTTTTCAAAGCTTCGATCCCCGGATAGATAAATCCGCCTTTGTGTCTTTTGTTTTCCATTACATCTACAGTCACGGCACTTCCTGCATCCACAACCACTCCATCCTCGACAAAACTGCAAAGCACCTTCCTATCCGCTCCCAATCCTTCGTATGGACTCTCCAACTCGATAAAAGGCTCCAAATCCACCCATCGATGAAACTCTTGGAGTATGCTTTTGGCTTTTGTATTGACATTGATGTAGCATACTCGCTCTTCTTTCCATCTCTCGAGCTTCGCAGGCGACACGCGCCACACCTTTTCGCCATCGAAAAGTTTGGCGAAGCTGTTGCCGATGTCACACAAAAGCATAAACTCTCCAGCCATTCTCTTCCAGCCACCTCTTTGCCTTGGAGCAGATAGGTGCTTGGATAATCAAATAGCGGTACTTGAATCGATGAGCGAGCTTTGTTTCTATCTCTTTGGTCAACAGCTCCAACTGCTGGGCATCCTTTTGCAGCAGTCTACTTTTTCTAGCGATTTTCATCACCAAAATAAAAGCACCCTCTAGATTCACCCCCTCAAAGAGCTCGAGGCGCTTTTTGATACCAAGTGCTTTGGGATCGAGAGCCTCTAGGGTTCGAAAGAGGACTCCCCGCTTTTTGAAAAATTCCACCAGCTCTTTCATTGGACTTTGTTGAGTTTGAAATATTTATCGTCATAGTAGAGTGTATCGCGTGCAGTAAAGATATAGTTGTCGATTTCTTCGGGAAGCTCGAATACATTGGCTACGCGAAGATCCTTGTCCACAGCTATGATATAACCGCTCTTTTCTATGATATAGATAAATTCACCATAAATAGCTCCGGTAAAATGGGCGAAGTTGAACTTTCGCTCTTTGAGAGGATTGAGCTGGGGATCTGTAAGAATGATACGCCCATCTTTGGTGAGTAGATAGACTCTGTTTTTGACATAGAGCACGTCGCTAAGCTCCACATCCAAGGAGTTGGTGAATTGGGGCGTGACGGAGATGATCTTGTTTGGTGTGGCGGCGATGAGCTTCTCGTCGATCACATCCAAAAAGATCACGTTGTTGAAGTATTTATGAGTGCCTACAATAAGGGTGCGAAGCTCTTTGCCGGTATGAGTATCTACCACCACTATTTTGCCATCCAAAGTCGGAAAGATCACCAATTTGCCCAAAAAATAGGGATTGGCTATCTTGGTATCCACGGCTATGTCAGGAGATTGGGCGGAGGAGTAGATAGTCTGACCAGTGGTAGTATCGAGAAGCAGCAAAGAGTCGTTGTCGAAGACAAGGGCCAATTTCCCCTCTTTATAGTTGGCCGCTACGGGGGCTTTCATTCGAAAATCTTTTTCGAATATCTTTTTTTTACTTTTGGCGTCTACCACGATCACCTTATGGCATCTGTCCGCCGCCAGGTAGTACGCACCCGCTCGCTTGATGAAAAGATAATTTTTAGGAAGCTTGTATGGCTCCAGCCCTCGCTCGCTGATAAATTGACCGTTTTGCAAGGTGGCTCCCTCTCTCAATACATCTACGATAGGAGCCGGCAGTTTCCCGTCGAAATCCACTGCCCCCGCCACCTCTTCAGGCATAAAATATTTTTTGGTGCTGCAGCCACTAAAGAGCAGAAAGGTCAATAATATCCATACAGCTATTCTCATTTGGCCACCTTTACACCATAATGTTTGAGCAGCAAAGCATAAGGATAGGCAGGAGACTCTTTGGAAATTTGAGACAAGTCCTCTTTGCCTTGTAAGATGCGATCGCTACTAAACAACAAATATCCATCATCCAATCCCGCCATCTCCTTAAGTAACGCATCATTTCGCATCATATACGCTTTGAGTTTTTTATTATTCTTATCAAGTACTGCCAAATGATAGGTGGCCAAATCGGCAATAATAGGATTTTTACTAGAAGTAAGCTTTTTAAGGAGCTGCTTGTTCCGGGTCTGCATCGCCTGATGATAAAGATAAAGATCATAAAGTTCTGGATTGGTAGACTGTAAAGTTTCCAAAGCTTTCTTATCTTGAGGGTTAAGCAAAAGTTTATTGAATGCCTGGTTGGAAATGTGCAAATTATGTTGCTTTTTCCATTCATATCCCATATATCCTACCCCAATCAAGACAATCATTATCACAGCACCAACAAGAGGCTTTTTATATTTTTTGTACCACTTTTCCAACTTGATCACAGACTCCAGTAACTTCTCTTCGTTACTGAGTTCTTGTTTGATATATTCGATATTCTCTTTGGTGCCCACACCCACTCCTTGATCAAAATAGATTGGAATTATCTTATCAAAGAAATCTTTATTTTATGGTAAAATAGCGCTAAACCTCTTAGCAAGGATCCAATACCTATGGAAAAACTCGATAGACAACTGCTTGAAAGACTGCAAAATCTCTCTATGGTCTCTATCCAAGACGAGAATAAAACGCTTGATGAACTCAATAAATTTTTAGAGTTTGTGGATATTCTCGATGAACTCGACCTCTCCAATATCGATGCAGTGTACAACCCTCTTAGTCAAAGCGCTCCTCTGCGTCCAGATACTCCTCAAATAGATCCAAAAATTCCTCAAAAAGTCCTTCAGCATGCACCCAAGGTCATCGACAACTTTTTTGTGGTGCCAAAAATTATCGAGTAGGGACAGGCAATGCAATTGGATATGACTACTCTTTTCAAAACGGTAGTGGCACATAAAGCTTCCGATCTGCACTTGGTAGTAGATAGTGAGCCACAAGTTCGAATCGATGGAAGATTGGCCCCTTTGAATCTACCCAAACTGACTGGTGAAGAGATTCAAGAAGCGTGCTACTCTTTGCTTACCGAAAAGCAAAAAAAAGAGTACGAAGAGAAACTCGAACTCGATTTTGCCTTCACTGTCCCCAATGTAGGGCGTTTTCGAGCCAATTACTACCGAACACTAGAACATGTGGCTGCAGCCTTTCGTATTATTCCAGCAACGATCCCATCCATAGATGAGCTAGGGCTACCTCAAATATTCAAAAAATTGGTACATAGAGAAAAGGGTCTGATTCTTATCACAGGGCCCACAGGTAGTGGTAAGTCGACTACACTTGCAGCTATGCTCAATGAGATCAACGAGACAGAACGCAAGCATATCATCACAATCGAAGATCCCGTAGAATTTATCCATAAACATAAAAAATCTCTCTTTTCCCATCGAGAGCTGGGTCATGATACGAAAAGCTACGCCAATGCATTGAAGTACGCTTTGCGTGAAGATCCCGATGTGATACTTATCGGTGAAATGAGAGATCAAGAGACCATCCAAGCCGCTCTTACTGCTGCCGAGACCGGACACCTGGTCTTTGGTACTTTACACACCAATTCCGCTCCAGGTACGATCACTCGTATCATAGATGCCTTTCCAGGCAATCTTCAATCTCAAATAAGAGCCCAGCTTGCAAGTAGTCTTGTGGCTGTCATCGCCCAGACACTCGTACCCAAAAAAGGAGGAGGTCGTATAGCTGTACACGAAATTCTCATCAGTAATCCAGCTATCGCCAATCTCATTCGAGAAAACAAACTCCATCAACTCTACTCCCAAATGCAACTCAATCAGCAAAATACCGGTATGCAGACCCAAACCGATGTACTCAAAAAACTCCTGATGGAAGGGGTGATAGACAAAGAGACAGCCCTCAAGTATGCGAACAGGCCTGATGAATTGATGAAATTTATAGAGCAGATGTAAGGATAAAGATGGAACAGCTCTCCACATTCGATCTTATTATTGCTCTTATTATTTTCCTGCTTGGCCTCAAAGGGCTGCTGGATGGCTTCGTCAAGGAGTTTTTCGGTCTGGCTGGCATCATTGGAGGTATCTACTATGGCTCTAGGTATGCCGAGACAATAGGCCAGTGGATCAGCCACACCATCTACCCTATCAAAAACGAAGCGGCTATGACCTTTATCGGATTTTTGGTAGGGCTTTTTGGTATATGGATCTCTATGGTCTATCTGGGCAAATTGGTCACCAAACTCACCCATGCCAGCGGGATGGGAGCGATCAACAAAATTTTGGGTGTACTCTTTGGCTGGGCGAAGATCTTTTTGATATTTTCAGTAATCATCTATGCACTTTCGAGTATGGAGCTGACCAAACGGGTGATCCAAAAATATACCAAAGGCTCCATACTCTATCCTCTCATGGTCAAGACAGGTGGCTATATCATCAAGCTCAAGCCCGAAGACCTCATCGCCCCCGATATGAAAGAGCGAAGCGCTAAAGCTGGCCAAGAGGTCACCAAAGAGGTGGAAAAAAGCGCCATCCAAAGTGCAAAAGAGAAAATCATCAAGCAAATAGCGAAGGAGAATAGAAATTGATATTTGACAACCAATACGAACAGCAACGTATCCAAAAAGCACAAGAGCTCAAAGAGATGGGTGTCAACCCCTATGGCCACGGCTTTTGTAAAGAGATAAAAAATAGCGAGTTTTTAGAAAAATATGCCTACGTGAAAGAGTTGGAAGAGAAAAAAGATGAAAAGGTCTGCGTCAAGCTCACCGGACGTATCAAGTTTTTGCGCCATATGGGAAAAGCGGCTTTTGCCAAGATAGAAGATGAGAGCGGCGTCGTCCAGATCTATTTCAACAAGGACTCATTGGGCGAGGAGTGGTTCAAAAAGGTCAAAAAACTCATAGAGGTAGGCGACATCGTAGAAGCCATAGGCTACTCCTTCGTCACCCGCACAGGCGAGCTGACCTTGCACGCCAACGAGCTAAACCTCGTCACCAAAGCGATCGTACCGCTGCCTGAAAAGTACCACGGTCTGCAAGACAAGGAGCTGCGATACCGCCAGAGGTATCTCGATCTCATCATGAATCCAGATGTCAAGAAGGTCTTTGTCCTTCGTAGCCGCATCGTCAGCCTCATACGTGAATTTTTCGAAAACCATGGCTTTTTGGAGGTGGAGACTCCGATGATGCACCCGATCCCAGGCGGTGCCAACGCCAGACCCTTCATCACCCATCACAACGCTTTGGGGGTAGATAGATATCTGCGCATCGCACCAGAACTCTATCTCAAGCGGCTCATCGTAGGAGGCTTCGAGGCGGTCTTTGAGATCAACAGAAACTTCCGAAACGAAGGGATGGACGCTACCCACAATCCAGAATTTACCATGATAGAGTTCTACTGGGCATACCACACCTACGAGGATTTGATGAA
>Ga0256831_1001916_pt1 | contig 10948 bp, 6 predicted proteins | sample 132544metaG_FD_189087 | JGI IMG/M metagenome (GOLD analysis project Ga0256831, IMG submission 189087) | Hydrothermal vent microbial communities from Lau Basin, Pacific Ocean - 132-544 | ecosystem: Environmental > Aquatic > Marine > Hydrothermal vents | place: Pacific Ocean: Lau Basin | collected... | reverse complement strand
GAAAGAAAGTAGTTCGAAAATTGGGTTTTAGAGATCCACCTGAAGAACTTACTCCGTATCCAGAACAAATAATTCATCATATAGAGATATTAGCGCCATCTATATTTGCTAAATCTTTAGAAATTTCAAAAAAAGCTAAAGATGAAATCATTTCAGTTATTACCAAGGAAGATATTGAAAACAGAGATTCACTCGTTTTATGTATAGTTACACGGTTTAAACCACAAACGGGTGAGCTAAGATCTTTAGTTGATCGAATTAAGAGGGAATCAAAGGAACAGGAAAAAAGCAGATCGGTGCTTTTGAAGCCAGTTTTAAAATTATGGGGTTCAGGCAGGGAATTGCTTGGCAATGCAAGGGTTGGGTATTTTAATCTCTCAAAATACGTCGATGCAATCCGGTTTAAAAATTCTGAAGTTCTGCAACCCTTGATAAATACAATAAAAGCTCAAGAAATTCCTCTTGTTGAGAAATATAAGAGTAAATCATAATTTTGACAAATACCTGTGAATGTCTTCTAACATCACTTTACCCAGCACCTGGTAAGGCCTCGTCCTTAAGGTGATCCTCCTGATTGACTTACAACTGTTTCGTGATACTTATGGCAGTGGCTGTGGGCTTTCTGTCCATCCGTATCAGCTTCTGGTTGTTGCAGATAGATCTACCGAATCATGATCATTTTCCGCCTCATGCTCATGTTCTTCATGTTTGTGGACTTTCTGTTTGTCCATATTTGCTCCATGATCATGGCTATCCCCTGGCTCGTGTTTGTGGCCGATTATTTCGCTATTGCTCTCATGCTCGTATTTTATGACAGCTACATTGTGGTTATGACCTTCATGGTCGTGCCCGTCGCCGGGTTCAAAGAAACTAACGGCAACAGATATCGATAACCCGAAGATTAAGGCGGCGGAGAGTTCGGCTCGATCATGTGCGTGGAATTGCAGCTCCGGTAAGAGATCACTCAGCGATATGCTTAAGAATGCGCCTGCTGAAAATGCCAGGGCATATGCGACCAGGTTAACGTATTCACCGACCTGGGCAAGACCGAGGTAGAACAGGGCCACACCCAGAGGGATCACCAGAGCGAACAGAGCATTGACGAGATGTATTGTGGATCTCTTCCATGCACCCACAGCCATCAAGGTAGTAATCGTCATTGCGTCGAAGGGCTTGTGTAGAAAGATGACAAAAAACGTACCAAAGCCGGCCAGGGAGGTCAGGTTATCACCCTGGCTTCCCGCCTTCACGCTGGCGGCTAGCGCGATACCGGCGATGATGGAGTGTAATATGAGTCCAGTTGCGGCGCCTACCCAGTTTAGATTGTGGGCTTCGTGGGAGATATCCTCGACATCATCTGATACTTCGGCGTGGGGATGTTTGTGTTCATGATGATGTTTTTCAACACCCAGTTCTGCCTGTTTATTGGTGGGAGCAATATTGGGTGCATCGTGATGATGAAAGCAGAAGTACCGTTCAACGAAGAAGATACTAAGAATCCCTGCGAGTACCAGCATGAGGATTACTTCGGTTTGACCCGGTGCTTCACTCAAGGCATGCGGAAGCATGTGCAGAAGCCCCACACCAAGCATTACACCGGCTACCATGCTGACTAATAATTGCATACGCCGGTGTGTCATGCGAAGCTTCAGGGGAACCAGGCCTCCCGCCAGAGAGGCCAGTAGAATCAGTGTGCAATATACGAGCAATAACAGCCAGGTTGACATAAGTATAGCCCTCCTTTTTTGGAATTAGGTTTCGCCAGTGTGACTCTGTATACCCTTAGAGGGACTTATGTCACCCAGCTCGGAACACCGAGTCAAGCACGAGGCATTGATATTTCCTGAGTTTAACAGATACCGGTTAAACTCAGGAAATATCATGTGGTTATGTTAAGCCTTTTGCGTGATATTGATGGTTTTTTTTTCATCCGCTTGCGTGACGTTGAGGGTGCCTTTTCCATCCAGCCTTTCGGACTTGCCCTTTGAACGGAATAAACTCATAATAGAAATATTGTTTTTGACCCGTTCAATGTTTTTTGATGTACTGTCTTCTTTATCCTTTCCAGTTACAATTTCATCGGGTTCATAAGTAACCAGCCGTGATGAATTGAGCAATACGCCTGCCGTTGAAGCATTGTGTAAAACCACAGCGATAAATGGATTAATCATACCAAAGGCGGCAGCCACCAGTCCGCCTGCATTGATTACCAGAGCCATACCATAGTTCTGGCGAATGGTTTTGATGGTTTTATTACTGATTTGCAGCATTTCGTCCAGTTTCCGGAAATCATCACTGGATAAAGCGATATCTGCCGACTCAATGGCTACATCTGAACATCCTGTACCTAACGCAATGCCCACATCGGCTATGGCCAGTGCTGGCGCATCATTAATACCATCTCCAACCATAATTACTTTAAGTCCCTGTGCCTGAAGCTCACGTATGATACGGTATTTATCTTCCGGCATCAGCTCGGCGTGCCATTCATCAATGCCCGTAGCCCTGACTACTCGTTTTGCAGAAGAAGCCTGGTCGCCTGTTAGCATTATGGTTTTCTGGATACCTTGCTGGCGAAGTTGATTAAGGGTTTCTAATACATGAGGACGTACAGTATTGCGTATTCCTATCAAACCGACACACTGCTCATGGCAAGCAATATACAGCATTGTTTCACCTTCAAGACTATATTTCTGGTATTGTTCTTCAGCCTCGGCGGGGATTTGTATGTCAAATTGCTCCATTAATTTCTGATTGCCAATATATACAGAAGCATCTGCCAGGGTGGCCTGCATTCCGCTACCATCTATATTTTGATAAGATTCCGGCTGTGTGAATACGATATTGTTATCTTTTGCATGAGCCAGGATGGCACCGCCCAGAGGATGGTTTGAATGAACTTCAGCTGATGCTGCCATCGCAATGAGATTATTCGCATCGTATTTTTCATCATACGAAATTACCCTGATCACATGGGGTATGCCGCTGGTTAATGTGCCGGTTTTATCAAAAACCATAACATCGGCCTGAGCGGCTGATTCAAGAAAAGTGCCGCCGCGGATCAGTATCCCCCGTTTGGCACCATTACCCACAGAAGCACTGACTGAAGTAGGGGTGGACAGACCGATTGCACAGGGGCAGGCGATGAGCAACATGGTCAGGGCGCGGGTAGGATCAAGTGTCAGTAAAAACACCCCGCCCGACATTGCAAAAGAGAATGGTACGAAACGCTTTGAAAATTGTTCTCCCACTGTCTGGATGGGAGGACGTAATTCCTCGGCCTTATGCACACGTTCAATAATACGTCCCACTACTGTATCCTGCCCGATTTTTTCAACCGAAATGACCAGTTTTCCTAATAATAAAATGGAACCGGCATAAACATGATCACCCGCAGCAAGTTCCACCGGCAGTTCTTCTCCTGTTACAGGAGCCTGGTTGACCCGAGCATCACCTCCGGTAATAGCACCATCCACCGGAATCCGCTGACCCGCATAAACCGCCAGTTTATCTCCCGGTTTAATGCTGGACAGGCGTTGCCGGGTTTCTACCATATCCCCATTATCTGCTGTACTGACCAGCCAGACTTCTTCATTAGCATCTATTTCCAGTAAATCCTTGATGGCCTTCTGGGTTTTTCTCAATGTCACCGCTTCAAAACGTTCACCAATATTAAGCAGGAGCAAAACGGCCAATGCGGTGAGACCATTGCCCATTGCAAGACTGGCAACAGTTGCACTGCCCACCAGAGTATCAGAATTGATTTTACGTTTGGTAATGGAACGCCATAACCCGCCTATATAGCTTGAACCGGTTATGACTGTTACTGTACCTGCGATGATAAAGACAGGCAGGTTGCCGGCAACTAGTGCAGGGAAAAATAATCGTTGTGCGCCCAGGCCAAGTAATGTTGTACTGCCCAGAACAATCTTGTGTTTGTATTTTTCTAATGTTGTATCATCATGTGTATGTTCATGACCGCAGCTATCGTCCCCGCATGAAGCGCCATGCGCATGACTATGATCATGACTGTGATTATGACTGTGATTATGGCTACAACCATCATCACCGCAACCATGTGAATGGTCATGATTGTGATCATGCACATGATCATCATGATTGTGATCATTATCGTTCATATTATAATGAGGGTATTCATGTTTATGTTCGTCATGATGGCCGTTGTTTTTCTGCAGTTTTGAAATAAATTCATGACCAGCTTTCATCTCTTTAGAAAATGTGACCTTTACGGCTTTAGGAGAAAGTTCCTCCAGGCTTTTGCCGCTTTCAAAATGTTCTGTGAGCACTTTTCCCAGAGCATAGGTTGAGGCTCCACCTATGGTAACCATACTGGTTGTACCAACCACGGTGCCTACGCCGGGAACCAGTTTAACCAGGCTTGCCATACGCAGGAATGTGTACGGAAGAGCCCCGCCCAACAAAGAGGTAATAAATGTCCTGCTATGATTTTCCGAAAAATTTTGATCATAAAGCCTGGAGAAACTATGGATCATCTTGAACTGAAGTCCACTCAAAGCAGCAAAATCTGCTAATGGGACGGGTATTAAACCGATTGTCATCGACGCAACGGTATATTCATTTAGTATGATTCCTGCTTTTTGCGCTTTGCTGATATGTGCCGAGTTTACAAGATCATTTTTATTATTATTTGCTGGCATGTGAATATAATCCCCCTTAACTTGATTACTTTATTGTGGATTGTCTTGCTGTATGAACTGTTTGTATATGGTCAGATCATGATTAAGTTCCTGATAAAATACAGTTACATCGAATATAACTTTTGGGTATTTGTCAGACTAAATGTGGTGATTTCAGTGTCTATGGATACTTAATATATACCTTTTCGTATATAATAAGCTAGTTTTATTTACACTGCCAGCCTTTATCTATAAACTAAAAAGTGTTCCATGCTTATATTTTAACTATTTTTATTGAGTAAGGGATGGTTTTGACGACATCGAACCACTAAAATTAATGATTAACAGCTTAAAAACACCAAATATTATTGATTTATATTAATATACCTGTCAGTTTGCAGCGTTGCTATGGATTATTCCTATTAATAAAGGTTTATTGATGATTTTATTATTGAAAATAATGCCTGCAAAAAAATCAGCCTGGTTCTTTCCTGTATTTACGTTATATATGTTTTCGCAAGTATATGCTGCATACTCTTATTCAACTTTCCATTCAACTATCCAGGTAGTTGTTTCCATTAAACCGCTTCATTCGCTCGTTGCCGGGGTCATGCAGCGTGGCTGAACCTTATCTCATCGTACAGGGTAGTTCGCCCCGTAGATTCACATTTAAACCCAGCGCAGCACGTGTATTACAAAATGCACAGCTGGTATTCTGGTTAGAAGAAAATTTAGAGGTATTCCTGAAAAAACTGCTGGCCAGTTTAACTCGTCAGGCGAATTTATTGCCTTGTCTAATAATGAGATTCACAGTAACAGGAGGTATATGATGTCAGGCAATCACCAGATAAAAAATTATAACCGGGCATTTACCCTCGGTATTTTGCTTAACATCGCGTTTGTAGTTATTGAAGCAGCCTATGGTGTCATTTCTGGATCTCTGGCTCTGATAGCTGATGCTGGACACAATTTAAGCGATGTATTAGGCTTGTTGCTTGCGTGGGGAGCTATCTGGCTGGCCTCAAAAAAAGCAACCGAGAAAAGAACTTATGGTTTTCGCAAGGGAACGGTATTAGCATCCCTGGGCAGTGCGCTATTACTGCTTTTTTCACTGGCTGTCATTACATGGGAAGCAATTGGTCGATTTTCTGATCCACAGCCGGTTCAGGGAATGACGATTATTGTTGTAGCGGCCATTGGCGTAGTGATTAACACCATCACTGCGCTATTATTTCGATCAGGACAGAAGGATGACCTTAATATCAAAGGAGCATACCTTCACATGGCCGCAGATGCAGGTGTCTCCCTGGGGGTGGTTGTAGCGGGGATTCTTGTTATGCAGACCGGCTGGCCGTTGATTGACCCCGTTACCAGCTTAATTATCGTTGTTATTGTTGTTATTGGGGGCTGGTCCTTGCTCAGAGATTCCGTCAACCTGGCGCTGGATTCTGTTCCTGAAGGCATTGATATGCCTGGAATAAGAAACTATTTAAGTGGGATTGAACACGTCGCCCAAATACATGATTTACATGTCTGGTCTATTAGTACAACAGAAGTCGCACTGACGGTTCATTTAATACTGGATAATAACAACCGGCTGGCGAAGAATTTCCTGTCTCAAATCCAGCAGCAGCTCCATGATAATTTTGATATTGAACATTCAACAATACAGATCGAAACACAGAATGATGAAAACTGCATGTTAGATCCTCAAAAGACGGCGGTCAAAAAATAGTAATACTGAGTTTTAACTCATTTTTTTTAACAGCTCAAAATTCAATTTTAACGGGTATAATTCACGACACATGCAGCATATGAATAATCCCGGTGTTTATACTATACTAGAAGCCTTTCCAGAAACAGGTGTAGTCGTTCGAATTTTTGTTATGCTCTTTGTTCTCGGGCAGGCTCCTGGTACCTAAACACATTAGTTTTGATCAGCTAAATGGAGGCGTTTGGTTATGTTATTTAGAGTTGGTGTTCTTCTGGCTGCTTTTATTGGAGTAAAAATTTATGATAAATATACAAACAATCGGGGTGATTTAAAAAAGAAACCAAAACGTGTTGTAAAATCCCGAAAGTCACTAGCTCGGATGACGAACATTGATGAGCCGGAACAATTGTGTGACCATTATTTCAAGGTGGGCGTGGTTTCTTTAGGTCTTTCGGTTTTGACAGTCTCCTTCCCTTCACTCTATATTGTAAGCCTCGGAACTATTTTTTATTCCTGCATACCCATTTTGAAACGCGGTCAAAGACAACTACTGGAAAGACGCACTATCGGGCATGATGTACTTTATAGTATTTACATTATCCTGGCTTTTCTGACCCATCAGGAAATATACATTGCACTGGGCGTCTTTTTTTATCATTCCGGTGCAAAAATGCTGGCTATGAATCAGGCCATGTCCAAGCCCATGATAAGCAACCTTGTCAAACAGTTACCCGATAAGGTATGGGTTTTAAAAGAGGGTATTGAAATTGAGACGCCACTTGATGAGGTCATGATCAGTGATATTGTCGTTATCAGGGCCGGAGAAGTTATTCCGGTCGATGGCACTATTAGCAAAGGCATTGCGATGATAGACCAGCATGCCCTGACCGGCGAGGCGCAAGCGGTGGAAATAGAAAGCGGTGGTCAGGTATTTTCTTCGACACTCATAGTCAGTGGCCAGATCCAGGTAAAAGTAACAAAGGCCGGTAGTGACACAAATATTTCAAAAATCACCGAAATTCTTAATAATACCTCGGCTTATACATCATCTATTCAATTAAAAGGAGAGCGATGGGCGAATATTATTGCCATGCCTATTGCTGCACTGACAATATTGGCAATTCCAGTCCGGGGGCTTATGACTGCCACTACTGTTTCGCATAGTACTTTTGGCAACCGCCTGAGAATCGTTGCCCCCATTGGAACCCTGAATTATCTCCATTCCGCTTTAAATAAAGGGATACTAATCAAAGACGGACGAGTTATTGAGGAATTAGGCAGGGTAGACACGGTATTGTTCGATAAAACCGGAACCTTAACTCATGACCAGCCTGAGGTTGGCAAGATTATCAGCACTAATGATCGATACAGCAGCAATGAAATTTTAACCTATGCCGCTGCGGCTGAGCACAAACTCACCCATCCACTGGCTCAGGCCATCCTTAAGAAAGCTAAAGAATTCGGCCTCGTGTTACCCTCTTTTGAGGATTCCAGTTTTACCATGGGTTATGGAATTTCGGTCACTATCGATAATCAGCTCATTCGCGTCGGCAGTGCCCGTTTTATGGAAATGGAGAATATTATCATTCCCCAGCTTATACAATCCGCCATAGAACAATCCCATCTTGAAGGGCACTCGCTGGTTCTGGTCGCTATCAACTCTGACATCGCAGGCGCGATTCAAATCGTGTCTACGCTTCGTCCAGAGGTCAGGGCAGTATTGAGCGGTTTGCGTAAACGCGGCATTAAACATATATCTATTGTCTCCGGCGATCATCAAATCCCGACTCAAAAACTGGCGGAGTCTCTGGGTATAGACAGTTATTTTTATGAAGTGCTGCCTCAGCAAAAAGCTGACATCGTCAGGCAATTACAACAACAGGGCAAAAAAGTCTGTTTTGTCGGCGATGGGATCAATGATGCCATCGCGATGAACGCCGCCAATGTATCCGTATCTTTGAGTGGTGCCACGTCTATTGCCACGGATACGGCGCAGGCCATTTTAATGGACGGCAGCCTAACCCACTTATGTGATTTATTTGATATTTCACACAAGCTGAAAAATAATTTATGGCGCAGCCTGGTGCTTATTACTATACCTTCCGTCATTAGTTTAGGCGGTGCGCTTTTCATGGGCTTAAGACTGGGAACTACTTTCCTTATCCTTTATTCCAGTTTTGCCTTAGCCTTGCTTAATGCCATGCTGCCGATTCTGGAATATAAATATAAAGGCATAAAAAAATCTAAAAAACTCAATCATATAGCGTCAGCCCCAAAGAAAGTAGATCATAATAATGTCTCATCCCCGGAGACCTGAGAGACATATGACTGACAATAAAATGAATTAATGGACTGATTCTTTAGTGAATTTTTCAGAGCCAACAGACTTGCTCAAGGTATTAAACAGTCTATATATGAAATGAAGAATGTATAACTAATGGATGATGTGTTATTGTTTATCCGGATTAATGAGCAATAAATAAATGCCAGAAACCTAAGAGTGAATTGTTTATCAAACGATAATGCAGGATTTTGTTTCAGATGGGATGATTATGACAGATGTTAGCAATGAGTATGACAATATCGCAGAAGACTACCAGCGATTGAATGATGGAGTTACTTTGGACAGGACGGTGGACAAAGATCCTGAAATCGGATTGCCTGCGAATCGGATTATCCGCAAAAGGTTTGCTGCCAGAACTGTGGGTGTTCACCTGAGTGCTTTACCGCCTGAACTACAGGCATGTGTAGATATTAAAGATACTGCCGACAATGCTTATCTGAGCAAGCAAGATCTGCCTGATGAGATTCATTTGACAGTCCCTGGTGGGGAAGAGATGGTGTTGTCAAGGGATAAAGCCTGGGCCTTTGCTGATGAGGCTGGTTCAAAACTGGAATGGCATATGCTCCCTGACACCATGTCGGGCAAGGCAGCCGCTTTATTTTCCACGACCGGTCAGGGGATATATGCCAATTACGGTCGCCCAAGCATGGACTTTTCCGGTTTCTTCTATGACTGCATCCGTGCTGGACAGGCCTCAGGGAGAACCATTGCACCGCAGGAGAATTTCCTGCTGGGGCCGATATTTATTACTGTGGATGCTATCAGTGCTGCGGGCTTTACGACACTTGGCCACTTCACACGAAATGCTCCACTAACAAACAAAACCGTGCTTACTGATATTGTTTCCACCGGTATTTATGAAGGAAGTGCATCCTGGACATCAGCTAAGCTCGGTGTTTTTACCGGAGCCAGGGCAATACGCCTTACTGCCGCACTGCCTGTCCCTGGAGCCCATCTTGCGGCGATTCCAGTCGGCTTCCTGACGGGTGCTATTACCGCCATCTTTGCCAAGCGTCTCGTTAATCAATATAAGGATGGGGTTATTGATGCCAGCTATCGGTCTGGAAGACAGTCTAGAACTTCTGAGGTGGCCCAGGAGAATGGAGCTGGTATTTGATTTCTGACAGGTCCCTGATCGTTTGAACACGAAACAGATGGACACTAAATAAATTATCTGCATCGACCCATAATGCAACGGATTGAAAACCCGCCTGTTGTGCCAGTTTTATAAATTCCCGGGTGGTATATTTATAGGAATTTTCGCTGTGGATTGTCTCGCCGCAGGCGAATTTAAAGCTGTTTTGTCCGATATTAATCTGTTGCTCTCGCAAACTGACCAGGTGCATTTCGATACGTCCGGCCTGTTCATTATATATCGCTTTATGCTGCCAGTCCGAAAGATTAAAATCGGCATTCAGTTCGTGGTTAATACGTTGCAGAAGATTGAGGTTAAACTGCGCCGTAATGCCGACGGCATCGTTATAAGCGGCGTGCAGGATGCTCTTGTCCTTTTTCAGATCAACACCGATCAACAGGTAGCCCTCCGGGTTCACCAGTTGTGCGATTGAGGTCAGAAATCTCACAGCGCCTCCGGGATCAAAATTACCAATGCTCGAACCCGGAAAAAAAGCCACCTTCGTACCCTCTATATTTTCTAGAGCCGTTGGCGGCAATGCCATGCTTTGAGTAAAATCTGTGCAGGTGGCATGGATCTCCAGCCAGGGAAAAGTAGCGGCCAGTTCTTCCGTCGCCAGTCTCAGGTGCTGACTGGAAATATCCATTGGCACATAAGCCATCGGTCTCAGGCCTTCCAGCAGTAAATGCACCTTGGCGCAACTGCCGCCACCGGGTTCAATCAACAGGTTACCTGTGCCCACATGGTGAGCAATTTCATCTACGTTATCCTGTAAAATAGCTATCTCGGTACGGGTTTGATAATACTCGGGCAGTTTGGTTATGGCATCAAATAGTTGCGAGCCTTTGGCATCGTAAAAATATTTTGGCGGGATGGCAGCTGGTCGTTTATTCAGGCCTTGCAATACATCGCTAGCGAACTCGCTAGTAGTTGAATGCAGGTCATGAAAGCGGAGTTTATTTTTATTCAAGGAGCTTCTTATGATAGTTATTATTAAACCTAAATAAATCAGTTGAACCTGCTGTGATCATCCAATGCTCTGAATCTTCAAGACATTCCAGAACCTTTTGACCACACCCGCAGGGTGATTGCGAATG
>Ga0256831_1001915_pt1 | contig 10950 bp, 7 predicted proteins | sample 132544metaG_FD_189087 | JGI IMG/M metagenome (GOLD analysis project Ga0256831, IMG submission 189087) | Hydrothermal vent microbial communities from Lau Basin, Pacific Ocean - 132-544 | ecosystem: Environmental > Aquatic > Marine > Hydrothermal vents | place: Pacific Ocean: Lau Basin | collected... | reverse complement strand
CACAAACAAACAAACCGGTCTATTTGACCAATAATTTTTGCACACCGGTTCCCTTATCGGTTTTTACTTTAACCAAATAAGCTCCTGATAGTAAATTATCTGTTGATATTTTTAAACTATTTTGTTGGATAGTTAAACTTTTTGAATAAATTTCTTTTCCGGTAATATCCAATATCTGAACTTGTTTAATCATTTGATTATCAGATGTTTTAATTAAAAACTCTGCTGTTTCAACGGGATTAGGATAAACACTAAATGTAATTTGATGCATATCATCAATTCCTACCATCGTGGTTTGTACCGGATACCATTCCGGTAATTCATTACAGCCACCGCGACATTGCAATTCGGCATTAACACCTGTTGCTTCATTGACTGTAGTCGTGCCGGAACCTTCATCAAAATTCATCAACAAAACTGTATCTGCATCTGTCGTATAAGGCATTGCTAATGGATCTGTTGTGTTCAAATTACTAATATTTTCAGCAGTTGTTTTAATCCGGACTTTATCAACAAATCCGTTAAAAACTGTTCCTGTACCACCATAAGCCACATAAAAATTAGCTTGATTGCCCGGATTAGCTTCCAAAGTTAGTGCAGTTTGCGTAGTAGCATTCCCGGAAGTATCAGCTGTTACATCAACACCATTGACATAAATTTTTAAGGTATTGTCTGTAGAATTGTTAATAACCGCTACGTGATTCCATGCATTTAGATTAATAACATTGTAAAGCGAATTAACAAAAACCTTATCTTGACCATTATTGGTATAACGGGTAAAATAAATACGGTGATTATCATTCTGGTATAATGTAATAGCAAACTGATACCAACGTTTTAAAATCACACGGTTATGAATGTCGGTATCCGAAGGATAAAACCAAGCTTCAATGGTATAATCCGTAGCTCCGTTTAAATTATCTAAAGTCGCATCGGTATTGTACTTGACACGGCTATTGACACCATCATATTTAAGGCAATAATCAGACTGTGCCGATAGGCCCAAACTTGTTAACACTAAAAGTATTAATAAAAATAGTTTTGTTTTCATAGAATTAAATTTTAGAGGTTAATTATTATTTTTTTAAAATTTGTGTCGTCGCTTTAAAATGACTGTTTTGTAAAGACAAAATATAGTGACCTTTTTTAAGATGACTGATATCTATTTGATACCTTCCGGATTGGTTTTTCCAATCTAAAGATTGTATTTCACGTCCGGACATATCAAAAAGTTTTATTTTAAAATCTTTTAAGTTGTACTTCGAACTTAAAGATTTTATCCGGATGTAACCGGTTGCCGGATTGGGATATACCAATACATTTTGACTAAAATCTTCTTGTGAAATACTATTTGATCCATTGGGGTCAAAATCAAAATTCCATGTCACATAACCCGGGGCATTTTTGACTCTAACACTGGTTTTAAAAGCTTCATCTTTTAATCGATTGCGATGCACATTTTCAAATCTGAAATAAGCCTTAGTGTGTTCATCAACGGTAAAATCTACATCTCTATCAGGTGTAAAATTGCTTAAATACCGCGCATTGTCCGACCAACGAATTTGGTCAAAATCAGCTTTAATAAAGCCCGAATAACTACCATGATAGCGCTCACCGATATTAATGGCGGCATTAGAACTGTTCAAATGAAAATGATTTTGATCATTACTGTCCCGTTCTTCTCCATTTATAAACAGTTTCGCTGTTGTCCCTTGATTACTGACCGCGATATGATACCACTGCCCTACTTGCAACTTTTGTCCGCTATTATTGGAATGCAAAGCATCTTGAGCTGCCGGCGACTTGAATACTACGGAATAATCATTGGCAGTTACGTCTTCTATTTCCAGTGCAAAAATATATTGACGGTCAAATATTACATCACCGTTTTGGTTACCGGGTTTTAAGCGAAGCCAAGTTTCAAAAGTATAATCGTGATTAAATATCAAATCATAGTTGGCTGTTTGTTTGGCATAAGCATATTGCTGTCCTTCAAAACTACCGTAACCTTTAAACCAACCTTGTGGGGCATAAGGTATTTGCTCAGAATACGAAGCTGTATAATACCTGCCGTGCGCCTTGCCTTTAACACGGAATAAATACACATTACCAGTCGGATTGTGATAAGTAAAATCCTGTCCGGTAATACCTGAAGCCACCGTTTGCCAAGTACCATTATCTATTTTTCTCTGTAAGGTAAATTCTTCATAATTAACATTTTGGGCAACTTCCCAGTGAATCAGAAAATCGTTACCGGTACCGGTTGGTGTAATTGATGTTATTTCAGGTTCGGGTACTACATCAAACAAAGCTCCTAAAACCGTGTTATAACCCGGTGTCGAACTATTCCAAGCTTGCATATGATACCAACCGTTATTGGGCGTTCCTTGATTATACCAGCCCCAATTGATATAATAATACGGGTCACCGTTCATAGTCTTATATCCGGAAACTACAAAAGCATGTCCGTCACCGGCACTGTTTTCAACAGCTACAGATACCGGTATGCGCTCTTGCATATTGCGATACATTCTACTCCAAAATTGTGACCAACTACGGTCTTCATAATGCCCGACGTATCGAAAATAATTTTCTAAAATAAAGGGAACTTTGTTTACATTAGAAGTAGAACCGGTCGGTTCAAAATTCATTTCTACCGCCACCGCCACATCATATACTAATTTACCTACTGCTTCGCGCTGCTCATCAGTTGAGTGTACATACATATAATGGTCTAACATATTTGCCCAATCATATGGTCTTTCATCAAAAAATGCTCCGTGTCGTACTAACGAACCATTGTAATTGTCACTATAGGTGTTGTTGCCGACACCTATTCGGGGCCATTCATAATAATGTAAAATCTGTGATGTGGAAATAGCCACACAACCTGCCGAACAATGCCCCGGCGTGTAATAATTGGTTACATTCACGATATTGTTCTGGTCATCAATACAATTAACACTCCCCCACTCGTCGGGTAGAAAATTAGGAACATCACTTAATGTATTTCTTCTACTATTAATATGACCTGTGTCTAACGCCGGTAATGAGTCAATCTGTTGAATTTGAACAGCTTGTTTGTTGTCAAGTAACCGGTTGTTTTGCAAACTGAAAAATCCCTTTGGAATAACCGCTGTTACCTTGATATTGTTGCCTGTCTTTTGCAACAAAATATAACCGTCTTCTTTAAAATTAACCGCATAATTCATCCCCCATTGATAAACTGTTTCAGGATGCTTTTCTTCACCAAAATTTTGATAATAAAAATCCCGGGCTTGTACGGCTATGGTAGAAGCTTTCTGGCTCCACCCGGCTTGCCCGATAACAAAAGACAAAAAAGTAAATAATAATAATCTTTTCATAATTATCAGTTTTTAATAGTCACCCAAAGGTAAATACTCGTCTGGCTCGTGATACCAAGTATTATCTTTATGCACTTTGATATAATAATCATAAGTGCCCAAAATCTTGATTTTATCAAAGTCATTCGGGGGACTGAAAGGGGTTAATTGTTCATCTAAATTGAGTTGCAATAAGGTATATTGATCAACCACATAAGGTTGTGATCTATCCGGCGTAAATTCCGTAGGATAACGGTCAATGGTTGACAAACGCACATTGTCCATACCGCCTTTAAAAAAATGCATGGCAGAGCCGCGATACATATAATTAAAATCGAGCCAAGTATCATCAACCGGCTGTTTCCAAACCGGATCTGTACTACTATCGATAAGTTTGCCGTTGATATAAAATTTAGCAACTCCATCAGTTGAAGACCGCGAAATGGCTACATGCACCCATTCATTAAAATGCAAATTCTCAGCCGCTTGATCAGATTGCATTGAAGCGACTTGATTGTCATCTCCGGCTTGTAATTTACCGTACTTGATGGCAAAATCGGCATCGGGGTCAGGGTCGTTGATGAGATACAATTCAAAATTATGACGCCTATCGCCTATACAAGCACCACCGGCATATAAGCCATTGATAGCATCTTTGTTACCGATAAGTGCATCGGGATCGACTTTAATCCACAACTCATAAGTCCAATCACCGGCTGGCAACGAACTCAAATCGTTTTGATGACTGCCACTAAAGGCATACATGCGCAAATTAGGGTCGTTGATATCCGAACCGGGCATTACAATATTGACCAAACCATGCTTGATTAGTTTGCCCGGATATTCGGGTAAATCTTTTTTCTTACAGTTTGAAAACATCCCTGTCAAACCGGTTAATAATAATATGTATAATAACTTCTTCATCATTAAATAATTTAATTTTATGGTGCCGGTGTGTACCAGCCGTTTATAGCAACATCTTCTCCGGGAACGCCGTATTGCGGATTAATCCCGCCAAATGTATAAAAAGGTTGTTGCAAAATCTCCAATTGCTGTGCCGGAACCGGAAAATGCAACAATGAACCGTCTTGTAACAGATCGCGACGACGCATATCAAAATACTCAATACCCATACCGGTCAAAGGCAATTCCATGGTGCGTTCGTAAAAAATAGCCGCAATTACATCATTCCCATTACTTGACGATACCGGTGGTAATTGTCCGCGGGTAACTCTGGTGCCGGCATTTATAATAGCTGCAGCATCCGCAAAACGGTTTAAGTGTGTTAAAGCTTCGGCTTTAAGTAAATCGTTTTCACATTTACGCATCAAAACTACCGGTGCAAAAAAGTGTGCTTGAATATAGTCGTCAAAACGGGTATAACGATAAGTTGACCAGCGATACATGCCACGCTCGGGACGATTGTTATTAGAATTGTATGCAAAATCCGTATCGGCTCTGTGGTCCGGTGAGTTCATAATACCATCATTAGGCAGTGCAGCCAAACCGGCATCGGGCCAATTTGCCGGCTGATTAGGGTCTAACATATGAATTACGCGCATATCCACTTTGCCCCACGACGGACGTGCCATATAATATTTGAGCCAAGACATCCACTTGCGGTCGCTACCGTTGCCGTCACCGTCAATAGCAAAATCTTCGGTAATACCGGCTTGTGTATGGTTAAGTACCGTTTGCCAATCAATAGCATCGGTTTGGGCTTGATTGCGTGCCGAATACACCATTAATCTTGCAATAAAAGAATGAGCAATTTTTGACAAATCTTCATTGGTAAAAGGACGTGTCATCCACTCTTGCGGTAAAGTAAATTGGTTGTTATCAAAAATTTGAATGGCTTTTTCCAACTGACTAATCGCCATTTGAATGGATTGAGTATAAGACGAAGCTTCCAAATGTTCCAAATCAGTCGTTTCGTCTGAAGGATAACCTTTGTCAAATACCAAGCCGATATAACCGTTAGCTAAACCTTGCATCATATACGCCATACCTTTGACCATTGGGGTTTCTTCACCGTTATCACCTATTTCAATACCTTTGTTTAGTCCGGTCAATACATCGTTGGCGCTGGATAAAACACTGTACATATTACGCCAATAATTTCTGATATTACGATGATACCGGTAAGACGGCGTATTGTTATAAAACACACGCGGTTCTTTGGATAAATCGACACAACCGTAATTGGCAAACGTCACCGTTCCCCAATCTGCCATAACCCACATAGACGGACCGGGCGAGTTTAAATTATGTTGCTCTGTTCGAAACCATTGGTTAAACAAACTGCCGGCAAGTGCTTTTAAGCCTTCGGGGGACGATAATACATGATCGCGGTCGGGGTTGTTGATGTTTTCAACATCTAATTTGTTGCAACCGGATAAAAAACCAACCGCTAAAAAAATAAATAGAATTTTATATAAAGATTTCATAATCAATTATTTTAAAATTTAAATTCGAGAGACAAGGTATATTTTCTAAAATTAGGATAACCATAATTATCAAAGGTAAAACCCTTGTAACCGGCTTCTGAATCATATCCGGAATACTTAGAAAACGTCAATAGATTGTTACCGGACAAACCGATTTTAACGCGTTTTACATACTTGCCGATAGTACCTGATTTTTTGAAATCTAAATTGTAAAAAATCGAAACTTCACCGAGTTTTAAATACGTACCATCTTCTACCCAAAAACCATTGAGCGCATCGGCATCATAAAGTGCTTGATAATAATTGACCGTTTTTTTATCTTCGGGTTTGGTATGTATTTGATCCATCATGGGGTGGCGCAAATCTCTGACCAGATATTGTGCCGTAGCATTGTAAATATCGCCACCTTGTTTCCAACGCCACAACATATAAAATGTAAATTTTTTATATTTGACCGTACTGTTAAACGTCATATAAAAATCCGGGGTTACATTACCGATTGGGATTATTTTATTATTACCATCGGCATCTAAAACATGGAACGGATGTTCATTAACCGTACCGACGTCAGCCTTCTTAACCACAACGCCATCACGATTAACCATATAATCATTGATGTCTTCGCCGGCAGGTAATTGTTGTGCCATTTGGTCTAAACTGCGGACAAAATCCCAACCGTACATAGTACCGTAAGCTTCACCTTCTGCTATTCGGAAAGCCCCACGTGGTCCGGTACTAAAACTCGGAATACCCAATTGCGTAATCATAGAATTTGTTTTGGTAAACGTGATGCCGGCATTCCATTTTACAGATTTTTTCAAAATTTTGGCATTGAGTAAAGCTTCAAAATTCTTAGATTCTACTGTACCGTCATTGACCCATTGAAATTTAAAACCGCCAAACATCGGTGCTAAAGGTTTCAATACAAATTGATCGGTAGTCTTAGTTTGCGAATAGGTTGCTTCTAAATAAAAACGGTCTAAAAACGACGCATCAATTCCCACTTCGGCTTCTTCTGAACGAGATGGTTTCAAGTTTTTGTTACCCAAAGTATTCTTTTCGTATCCACCACCGGCTACACTTTGAAAAGTTTCATATTGGTAGCTGAATCCGGGGCGCAAACCGGCAATACCGTAAGCTGCCCGTAGTTTAAGTTCTTGAACGCCCGGAATTTTAAAATCTTTAGTAACCCGGTAAGCTCCCGAAAAACGGTAGTAATTTTGCCAACGTTGATTGGGTCCGAACAATGACGAACCATCTCTACGGAATAAAGCATCTAAAATATAACGGTCTTTGTATTGTACCGATGCAATGGCAAAATAATCGGAAGCAAGAGTTTTGCTATGATAATCGGTTGTTGTCGTATTACTTAAATAATTAAATGACGGCAAATCGGGCAAATCAAATGTGCTGTTAGGTGTCGTTGAATAACTTCTAAATTGATTGCTTTCATACAAATAACTCAACTTTCCCGTAAATTTTATATCGTCCCAATTGTGTTTATATACCAAAGTACTTCTAAATGTTTGGCTGATAATTCGTGAGTCATAACGCGACATATTGCCATGAGTTTGTCTTAAATGATCGTTTTCAATACCGTCATAAGTCCCGAAAGGCGTGATATGTTCGCTGTTGTAATACTGTACTTCAGTAGCGTATTCATTTTTAAAATTAAGATTTTTTAAGATTCTCCAATTGGCTTTAAAACTGCCTAAATAGCGCATTTTTTCAGAATAACTTTCTTTACGCCATAGGTCATACAAAGGATTATGAACTATTTGTGACCACTGACTCGGATAGTAATAATATTTTTGTCCGTCAGGATTTTTCTTATAAACATTGGCATCGGGTTCTAACATTAAAGCATTGAAAAATGCTGCCGTGCCACCGCCCATAAAATCGTTGTGTGTGGATATAAAATTGTTGCTGGTTGATAATTTGAGTTTATCACTTAATTTATGGTCAACATTTAACCGGATGCTTTTTCGTTTGTAGCCACCGGTTTCGATAATAATACCTTGATTGGCATAATTTTCAAAGGATAAAAACATATTGGTTTTTTCGCCGCTATGTGCAACCCCAATATAATTGGTATAAGACAAGCCACGGGTAAACAATTCTTTTTGAAAATCGTGATTAACACGGTAAGGCAAATCCATATAAGCATCGGCTTTGATAACGCGGTCACCTTGCACACGCGGATCCCAAGCGCCATCGTAATCAGACGGGTAATTGACAAAATTGTACTTGGTATATTTATCGGTTGAGAGCCAATCCAGTGCCAATTCGTAAGGGTGGTGTTGGGCTAAATCTAAATATTTGGCTATTTCTTGTACACTGGCTTTGTTGCGTAAAATGATACTGGTTTCATTCTTTTTGAGTTTTTTACCGCGTTTGGTCGTGATAACAAGTACACCGTTAGCTGCTTTTGAACCGTAAAGCGATGAAGCAGCTGCCCCTTTAACTAATTCTGCCGATTCAACATCATCGGCATTGATATCAGCAAGAGACCCTTCCATTAAAACACCATCCATTAAAACCATTAAACTACCATCGCCATTGAGTTGCTTGGCACCACGCAATACAATAGAAGCACCCGAACCGGGCGACCCACTGAAAGATGTAATTTGGGCACCGGCAATTTTGCCGCTCAAAGCATTGGCAATAGACGGTTGATCGGTCATATTGAGTTGATCGGCTTTGACTTTGGTTACCGAAACGGACATTTTTTTCTTGGACGTTCCGGATGCTACACCGGCAATAATCACTTCGTCTAAAACATTTTTAGACGGTTCAAGTTTGACATCAATCTTGGTTTGATTACCGACTTTTATTTCTTTTTTGGCATATCCCATATAAGAAAACACCAAAATATCATCCGGTGATGCTTCGATACTGTATTTGCCGTCAAAATCGGTAGTTGTACCTTTTTTGGTACCTTTAATCACCACGGCTACACCGGGTAAACCCATATCCGTTTCGTCAACTACGGTGCCATGAACGGTTTTGGCTTGCTGTATGTTTTGTGGAACCGGTTTATTCAAATTTTGGTCTATGGCAGATTTTTTCCGGATCAGTATTTTATGGTTTTGGATACTAAATTCCAATCCGGAATTTTTTAAAGCTGTTTTTAAGATGTTTTGAACATCTGCCGCTTTTACATCTAACGTAACTTTCCGGTTCAATCCGGGTAAATCGGCATTGTAGAAAAAATTGTAAGAACTATGCTCGGTGATATAATCAAATAGTTCTTTTAAGCTTAAGGTTTGCGAAATACTTATCGCTTTTTGGTTGGCATAATGTGCTTCTACCATGGCTGCATTTGCCGGTTTCGGCTGTAGCATCACGGCAAAAACAAAAGACAACAAGAGTTGGCGCCATATATGTTTTTGGTAAACTTTCATAGTTATACTAATGGTTTTTGGTTAAAGTTACAAGTTTATTTTTTATGGTGTATGAAATATTTTCTGTATAATTCAATATTTTTAAAAATTGTAATAAATCGTCATTTCGGTTGATTTTTCCGGTGAATTTTAAATTTTGAAGTTTTGGGTCGGGAATTTCAAATTTGACATGATAACGTTTTTCCAATTTTTTGGTAATGTCTATCAATCTTTCGGCTTTAAAATAAATACTGTTGTCAATCCATGCGGTAATTTGACTGAAATCTGCCGGTTTGATAGTTAATTTTTGATTATGGTCTAATATAGCTTGCTGTCCGGGAACAATAAAACGCGATTGGTGTGGGGTTTCCACTTTAACAGAACCATTGAGTAAGGCAACACCGGTGGTTTTTCCGGACGGATAGTTGAATAAATCAAAACTGGTTCCATAAACTTTGACCAACATATCGGATGCTTGTATTTTAAACGCTGCTTTAGGATTATGAGCTACTTTAAAAAAAGCTTCGCCTTGCAACCGTACATTAGCATCAGTTGCATTACGGTAATTGGTAAAATCTATTTGTGAATTTTCATTGAGTAAAATATCAGTTCCGTCAGTCAAAATTATATTATAATGTTTGCCTAACGGCACATAGATTTTAAATCGACTATTTTTAGAACTCATTTGTTTTGTTAAGGCATCAAATTGCAATTTTTGCCCGTTTATACGTAACATACATACATCATTCAATAAAAATTTTTTTTCACGCTTAGGTATTTCATAATAAGTATGGTTATATTCCAGCAATAATTTGTTAGCATCAAAAGCAACCGGTTTTAGGTTATCATCAAAACTAATGGTTTTTTGTCGATAAACAACAAAACCATAAACCAAAGCCGTAAACAAAACAAAAATACCGGAATAAACCAAGATATTTTTATAAGAAAACACTTTAGAACGGCGTTTTAAATCTAAATTGGACTGTTCCAACAATTTAATGTACTGCTCGTCGATATGCGGCGGCTGAAAATTCATAATACAAATTGACTTTTATATATATAGAGTATATAAAACCTAAATTGTACTATGCAATGATTAAAAAATATGAAAATAATTAACTAAACTATCCAAATTCTACTTCTAACAGCAATACACGCATTTTTTTTACAGCATTGTGAAGGATATTTCTAACTGTTTGGTATTCAATATTTAAAAATGAAGCTATTTCTTTATTTCGATAATTTTGATAATATTTTAACCGGACAATTTCTTGTTCTCTGGGGCTTAATTTCCCGATGATTTTTTGCAGTAATTCCGTCCAAATATTATCTTTAACTTCTACTTTCAACTCAACCGGTAAACTTTCTAAAGAAATATTTTTGGATTTTAACAATTTAAAAATCCGGTGCTTGTAGCTTGTAATCAGATACGCTTTGACGTTATCAACCTTTTTTAAATGATCTCTTTTTTGTAGAATATACAAAAATAAATCTTGTATGGTATTTTCTGTATCTTGTTTATCTAAATACAGAAGCCCGTAACGATATAAAATAGGATAAAAACCGGCATAAATTTGTCTAAATGAAGACATATCACCTTTGGTAAAAGCATCCCAAAGTTGCTTGTATTTTTCTTTATCGTTGATATTTTGCCGGATTTCTTTCAAAAAACATTCATTTAACAGCTCAAATATAACAAATTTCATAGTTAATAAAGATGATAATTATTAGAATGCGTTTAAGAAAACTTGTTAATTCAATAAAACAAAGTTATAC
>Ga0256831_1001914_pt1 | contig 10953 bp, 8 predicted proteins | sample 132544metaG_FD_189087 | JGI IMG/M metagenome (GOLD analysis project Ga0256831, IMG submission 189087) | Hydrothermal vent microbial communities from Lau Basin, Pacific Ocean - 132-544 | ecosystem: Environmental > Aquatic > Marine > Hydrothermal vents | place: Pacific Ocean: Lau Basin | collected... | reverse complement strand
ACTCTAATTCAATAATTTTTTCAACACCTTTAGATCCTAAAACAACAGGAACACTAAGTGTTACATCTTTATATCCATACTCTCCATCAAGAAGTACAGATGAAGGCATAACAATTCTTGAATCATCTAATATTGCTTCAACCATAACAGATATAGCTCTTCCAGGAGCATAAAAACCTGAAGTTTTAAGATGTTTTACTATTTCAGCTCCACCAAATTTTGTCTTTTGGATAACATCTTCCATGTCAGTTTTACCAATAATTTGATCTAGCGGAACACCACCAACAGCAGAGATTTCAGGATAAGGTATCATTTTCTCTCCATGATCTCCAATTACTATCGCTCTTACTTGACCCGAACCATAACCTACTTTTTTTTGTATTTGATATGACATTCTTGCACCATCTAATGCTCCAGACATACCAATTATTCTATTTCTCTCCCAGCCTGTAAGTTTATGTATAACATAAGTCATAATATCAAGAGGGTTTGCAACACAAAGAATAATGGCATTTGGAGAGTATTTTTTGATATTATCAGTCACATCCGCAATAATTTTTGCATTAATATTCAAAAGATCAGCTCTTGTCATATCTCCTTTTCTAGGAACTCCAGCCGTAACAACAACTATATCGCAATCTTTCATCTCTGAAGGAGTCTCAGCTGCTGTAACAATAGTTCCTCTAGGAGAGTATGAAGTAGCTTGTCCAATATCTATAGCTTTTCCTATAGCTACATCTGGCACAATATCATATAAAACTATCTCATGACAAGTTCCCATCATTGCTAATGAATAAGCAGCCGTAGCACCAACAGCTCCAGCTCCTACTATTCCTACTTTTCTACCAACCATATGTTCTCCTTAAATATATTTGAATTAATTATACTATGAATTTGGCTTAATTCCAAATGTAAAACCACCTTTTACCTTATCAATAAGTTCTGGCATAACATCTTCATACTCTCCAACTATTCCAAAATCTGCATTATGGAAAATAGACTCTTTTGCATTTGAATTAATTGCAACAATAGTTTCAGACTCTTTCATTCCTGCAATATGTTGAATTGCACCACTTATTCCCACTGCTATATAAACTTTTGGTCTTACTGTTTTACCTGTTTGTCCAATTTGTCTTGCATATTCACTAACACCTTCATCAACCATAACTCTTGAAGCTGCCCATTCAGCATTAATACCTTGATCTTTTAAAGCTTCTGCCAAATCTTTAACCATAGCCATTCCATCACTTGTTGTTCCTCTACCACCTGCAACAATAATATCAGCTTCAAATAGACCTTGCATTCCACCTTCACCAATGATAGTTTCTATAATCTCTGTTACAAATTCATCATCTTTAAGATCTGGTTTAAATTCAGATATAACTCCCTCTCTATTCTCATCTCTAGGAGGTACTGCAAATGTTCCAGCACGAGCTGTAGATATCTGAGGACATACAAAACCTATAATAGTAGCAAGTTTACTTTCGCCATAAGTAGGACGACGAGACTCTAAGATTGGAGCATATATAACTTGCTCTTTTGTTGCTTTATTTCTATGTTTATGTTCACCAATAAGAAGCTCTGTACAATCAGCTGTTACACCTGAACTAGTTTTTACACCAATTCTAGGAGCTAATTCACGACCTGCTGTAGTTGCTGCAAAAAGTGCTATCTCATAATTATTTTTCTTTATAAGTTGTGAAAAAATCTCTGCAAATGGAAGAATTCTATACTCTTCAAGTCTATCATCATCAACTACAACAACTTCATCAGCACCATATGCTATTAACTCTTTTGCTAAATCACCAACATTTTTACCAATTAAGAGAGTTGTAACTTTTGTATCATTTCCAAGAGAGATAGCTAAATTCTTTGCAGGAGTTAAAAGCTCTAATGATGGTCTTGAGATCTCACCTTTTACAACCTCTGCCCAAGTTAAAATTCCCTTAGCACCGTTTCTAAAATCTATAACCCTTAAACTTTCATCTCTTTTTTTAGCTTTTTTAGCTTTTTTCTCTTTAGTTTCAAGTACATTTTTACCACTTTCAAAATTACTTAAAAAATCAGAAACTAATTTTTTCTCATCATGACCACTAGAGATTTTTGCAGGGGCTCTCTCACTTACAATTGTTGTAACTTTAGAAACAATTGTTGGACTTCCACTTTCACCAGGAGTTCCAAGTCCTATATGTTCTGTTCCAAGTCCTACATCATCTATATTAAACATTGTAACTTTACTATTTCTAGCTTTAATAGCCCCACTAAGCGTTGGTCTACGAGGAGGAATCCCTGTAGGAGTTAAAGATAAAGCACAAGGCATTGGTAGTTTCATCATCTGATAACCACCCTCAATAATTCGTTTTGCAACTATATTTCCATCTTTAGACTCTAAAGTCTCAATAAAAGTAGCTTGAGGTATACCCAAATTTTCTGCAACTTGTGAAGGAACATGAGCTGTATCACCATCACTTGTCTGACGACCAGCAACAATTACAAACTCCTCATTCAAACCTTTTCCATAACCCAAATGTTTAAGCATAGTAGCAATTGCCAAACCTGTCGCATAAGTATCACTACCCCCAAGTCTTCTATCACTAAGCAAATATGCTTCATCATATCCCATAGATAGTGCTTTTTTCAAAGAGGCATCAAACGATGGTGGTCCCATAGAACATACTATAAGTTTCGCATCTGGATTTTGAGCCTTTAATTGAAGTCCCGCCTCAAGTCCAAAAGAGCAGTCTACATTTATGATAGATTTTGCTTTTGTTCTATCCATCAAACCATCATCACCCATACGCATTTCACTAGGAAGCGGTACTTGTTTCATTAAACTAATAATTGTTAAAGCCATATAAATCTCCTCTCTTACATATAGTTATATTGTGGACCATCTTCACCATAAGGTGTAGTCCATAAAATTGCATCGTTTGGAGACTTGATATCACAAGTTTTACAATGCACGCAGTTCTCAGCATGAATACGAAGATTTTGATTTCCACTTTTATCAGTATGAAGTTCATAAACTTCAGCAGGACAAAAATATTGACATGGGGCACCATAATCAGCAATATTTTGTTTCATTTTTACTTCATCAACAACCAAGTGGCAGACCTGATCTTCATCATGATTTGCTTTTGAGTAATATACATCTGTTACTTTGTCAAAAGTAAGTTTTTTATCAAATTCAAGTTTTCCTGCAAATCGTTCAGCAAAACTTCTTTTATCACTATTTTCACTCAATTTTCTAAGAGTTTCATTATCTTTTTCTGTTTTAATATCACCAGTTAGACATGCACCTTTTGTAATAAGTTGAACACCAAATCTAAGAGCTCCAGAGATCATTCCATTATTAAATGATTGTCTAAAGTTTCTTACAGGATAAAGCTCTTTATGCAATCTACTATTTTCAAAATATTTTTGAACAGAACTAAGTTCAGCTTCACTTGTATCATCTTTGATTAGAGCTTCTGCCACACTTTTTGCTGCATTAATACCAGATTGAACAGCTAAATGAACTCCTTTAAGACTAGCAGTAGCAAGCATTCCAGCACTATCTCCAACAATTATAAAGTTATCCCCATAGAATTTAGGAATAGAGTTATAACCACCCTCAGGTAGAGTTTTAGCACCAAACTCTATAATATTTCCACCCTCTAATACTTTAGTTACAAATGGGTGTTGTTTCCAAACTTGCATAGCACCATGAATATCAAATGTTGGATCTTTATAATCAAGTCCCACAACCAAACCAAGAGCCACTCTATTATCACTCAAACCATAGATAAAACCACCACCAAATTCATCACCACTTTGAAGTGGATAACCAGCAGTATGATAAACTTGACCTGCCTCAATATTACCTTCAGGAACTCTCCAAAGCTCTTTTACTCCAAGAGAATAAATTTGAGCATTTTTACCAGCATCTAAATTTTTTCTTTTAATTAAAGTTTTAGTTAAGCTACCTCTTGTCCCTTCAGCCAAAATTGTAACTCTAGCCTCAATAGAGCTACCCTCTTGAAAATTAGGTAATTTGTTTCCATTATGATCTACACCAGTATCTTTTGTCTTTGCACCACAAACATTTCCATCTTCATCATATAAAAGCTCATCTACTGAAAAACCTGTATAAATTTCTACACCTTTTTTTTCAGCAATACCTGCCAAATATTTACATACTTGAGCTAATGAAGCTATTTTATTTCCCATATTATTCATATAAGGAGGATGAAAAGGAAGATCATAAGAGCTATCACTTGTCAAAAATACTGTTTTATCTTTTGTAACTTCAGAATCAAAAGGAATATCCTCTACACCAATATAGGGAAGTAACTCTTCAAAAACCTCAGTCTTTATCACCGCACCTGAAAGAATATGACTACCAATTGATTCGCCCTTTTCAACTAGTAAAATTCTTCCATCCTGACCTCTCTCATTCAACATATTTGCCAATTGAATAGCAGTTGCAAGACCTGAGGGTCCACCACCAACTATCAATACATCTGTCGAAATTTTATCAACAACACCAGCCATTGTTACCTCCACTTTCATAAAGTTATTTTACCTCTCGGAGAGAGTATATTATCAAAATTAGCCATAACAGTAGGTGATAAAGAAGATTCAAAGTTAAAAGTTTTTTTAATAGTAGAAATTATTCACACTTATATTAAGTATTTTAAGTCTATATATATAAAAATGAGTACTTAGAGAGTTCTAAGTACCCAAATAAAAAGCTACTTAGCCATAGCCTCTTTAGCATATTTTTCACCAAGTTCATATGCAACTTTATTTACATCATGAACCTTCGGTGGTACTTTTGAAAGCATTGTAGCAATAAGCGTATCTTTATCAATAGCATTCATCATAGTATTTGCAATAGCAAGTGCAACAACTGATTGAGTAATTACATTTCCTACCTCTTCTTTTGCAATTTGAATAATTGGTATCTCATAGATTTTCCATTTAGCTCTATCATCATCTGAAGGGTGAACAAGATTTGGATCAACAACTATAATTCCACCCTCTTTAACACCATTTTTAAATAATTGATAACTAACATCAGCAACAGAAAGCATAAAGTTTACCTCTCCATCATTTGCATAAGGATAGTAAATTTCCTCATCATCCAAAGTAATATCAACAACAGTTGGTCCACCACGAACTTGTGATGTATATGTTGCAGTTTTTAGTCCAAACCCACCGGTTTTGATTTTTGCAGCTGCAAAAATCTCACCAGCAAGAAGAACACCTTGTCCACCAACACCCGTAAATCTCATTAATGTTCTAGCCATTGTGTTCTCCTTTATATTTTTTTCGCAAAGTCATCTTGCGTAATTTTCTTTCTTTTACCTTGATGAACTTTTTGAATCTCTGCATACATATCACAATACTCATCTACCTCTGTATCTTGATGTAAAACACCAGTAGGAAGTAAGTTAAGTTGTTCTTCAGGTGTCAATTGGTCATATTTCTTTTTAGGCATTGTAATACTATCAATCCATTTAAGATTATCCATTGCACTAACCATCTTATTTTTACGACCAAGATTAATATGGCAATTTGAAAGAGCCTCAATCATTGAGAAACCTTTATGTTTAAATGCAGCAACCATTACTTTTTCAAGTTTTTTAGGATCATTCATACTTTCACGAGCAACAAATGTAGCTCCAGCAGCAATTGCCAAATTACAAGTATCAAAAGTAGGATCAATATTACCAGCTTTTTGAGATACTGTCCACATACCTTTAGGAGTAGTTGGAGAAGTTTGTGAATTTGTCAAACCATAGATAAAGTTATTAATAATAATCATAGTCATATCAATATTTCTTCTACAACCATGAATAGTATGGTTACCACCAATTGCCAAGGCATCACCATCACCTGCAACACATATAACATGTTTAGTAGGATTTGCTAATTTGATACCAGTTGCATATGCAACTGTTCTACCATGTGTTGTATGTACTGTATTAAAATCAACATATGAAGAGAATCTTCCAGAACAACCAATTCCAGAAACTACACATACATCATCTTGATTCCAACCCATTTTTTCAACGGCTCTTACAAATGTCTTTAAAATAACACCATCACCACAACCCCAACACCACAATGTTGGCATCTTTTCAAGTCTTAAATACTTCTCATAATTAAAAGCCATCTTATAACTCCTTTACTTTACTTACTATCTCTAATGGAGAGATTGGTCTTCCATTTACTTTAAATAGACCTTCAATATCAAGTCTTGCAGTTGCTCTTTGAACTTCACCATGGAATTGACCAATATTTAACTCAACCACTAATACTTTTTCAATTTTATCTGCATACTCTTTCATTTTTTCGGCAGGACTTGGCCAAATAGTGATTGGTCTAAATAGACCAGCTTTAATACCTTCAGATCTTAAAGTTCTTATAGCCTCTTTAGCAGCCAATGAAACTGAACCATAAGCTACAATCATAATCTCTGCATCATCCATCATAAACTCTTCATAAGATTCAATCTCATCTTTATGAGCTTCAACTTTATCTTCAAGTCTTTGAATAAGCTTTCTACATGTTTCGATCTCTTCAGTTGGGAAACCATTTTTGTCATGGTGAAGACCTGTAAAGTGATATCTATAACCCTCAAACATAGGATTTAGTACAGCAGGTTCAGTTGGACCACACTCATATGGATGATAATCCTCTGGTTTACCATCAAATCTTTTTCTAGGAACTATTCCCTCTTTTACCTCTTCAGGAGTTGGAATCATCGCTTTTCCATGCATATGACCAATAGTTTCATCTAGTAAAACAATAACTGGTTGCATAAAACGATCTGCAATATTAAATGCTCTTACAACTTCAGTATAACACTCTGCTAAATTACCAGCACATAGAGTAATTGATTTATAATCACCATGAGAAGGGTTTTTAGATTGTAAAATATCACCTTGAGATACACGAGTTGGAAGACCAGTTGAAGGACCACCTCTCATTACATTTACACAAACCAAAGGAACCTCTGCCATTTGAGCAAGACCTAAGTTTTCAGCTTTCAAACTCATACCAGGACCTGAAGTTGCAGTCAATGCTCTTACTCCACTCATTCCAGCACCGATAACACAACAGATACCTGCTATCTCATCTTCCATCTGAATTGCAGTTCCACCAACTTTTGGTAAAAGATCAGAGATTACATGCATAACCTCACTCGATGGCGTTAACGGATAACCACCAAAAAACTTACATCCAGCATCAACAGCTGCTATTGCAGCTAATTCATTACCCGTTGATATTACTTCTCTTGTAGCCATTATTAAGCTCCTTCTAGTGACATATAATTATTTGCGACAATCGCTTCTTGTCTAGCTTTTGCCTCGTCAGTTAATTTAGCAAAACTATGACCATTTGCTTTAAACTCTTTTCTATCTGCTACAAAAATAGCAAAATCTGGACATGAAATCTCACAATCATTACATCCTATACAAGATTCTGGATGATCTACTGAAATCATCGCACCAAGTGTTGATGAATCTGCGTATACCATACCTAAAACTCCAGCAGGACAAACTGACACACAAATATCGCATGCTTTACAGTTGTTTTTATTTACCCAGACAGGTTGATCACCTGGATTTACTGTTTCAAAAGTTCCCATTTATTCTCCTATTTATAAATTTATTTTTTTAATACTTCAGCAATAGCCTTACCTATTTCTGCAGGGCTAACAACAACTTTTACACCAGCTGCTTCAAGTGCTTCCATTTTCTCTTTAGCTGTACCAGCAGAACCAGAAACAATAGCTCCAGCATGACCCATAGTTTTACCTTTAGGTGCAGTTTGACCAGCTATAAATGCCACAACTGGTTTGGTAATTTGCTCTTTAATAAGCTTTGCAGCTTGAATTTCAAGATCTCCACCAATTTCACCAATCATAACAATTGCTTCAGTCTCTGGATCAGCTTCAAACATTGGTAAAATTTGTTTATATGAAAGACCAATAATTGGATCTCCACCAATACCAACAGCTGTTGTAATACCATATCCCTCATTACATACTTGATTTGCACCTTCATAAGTAAGAGTTCCACTTTTTGAAATTAGACCAACATTACCTTTTTTGAAAATATTTCCTGGCATAATTCCAATTTTACACTCATCAGCTGTAATAATACCTGGACAATTTGGTCCAATAGTCATCATCCCATGTTTTGTGGCATAAGCTTTTGCAGCTTGCATATCTTTTACTGGAGCACCCTCTGTAATAATAACAGCCAACTCTATACCAGCTTCAGCTGCTTCCATTACAGCATCACCAACAAATGCAGGTGGAACAAAAACCATACTCACAGTAGCTCCAGTTGCATCTACTGCCTCTTGAACTGTATTAAAAACTGGTTTTCCTAAATGTTCCATACCACCTTTATTTGGTGTAACACCACCAACAATTTGAGTACCATATGCCAAACATTGCTCAGCATGAAAAGTACCCTCACTGCCAGTAAAACCTTGAACGATTACTTTTGTATCTTTATTTACTAAAATACTCATTATATTTCCCCCTTAGCTGCTTTTACTGCTTTCATTGCTCCATCTCCCAAATCATCTCCAACTATGATATTTTTGATATTAGCATTTTGTAAAATTACCGCAGCTTCTGGAGCATTTGTACCATCAAGTCTAACAATTACTGGCACATTTACATCTGTGATTTTAGTAGCTTCTAAAATACCATTTGCAATTCGATCACATCTTACAATTCCACCAAAGATATTAACAAAAATTGCTTTTACATTTGGATTTTTTAAAATTATTTCAAAACCTTTTGCAACAGTTTCAGCATTAGCACTTCCTCCAACATCAAGGAAATTTGCAGGAGTTCCACCCATATGATTAATTGTATCCATAGTACCCATTGCTAGACCAGCACCATTTACCATACAACCAATTTCACCATCAAGAGCTACATAACTTAAACCATATTTAGCAGCTTCAACTTCATCAGGATCCTCTTCGCTTAGATCTCTCATAGCAGCAATTTCTGGTTGACGATAAAGTGCAGAATTATCAAATCCCATCTTTCCATCAAGAGCAATAAACTCACCACTTCCTGTTTTTACAAGAGGATTTATCTCAATCATCTCTGCATCATTATCCATGTAGAGTTGATATAGTTTTTTAGCAAATGTAATAATATTTTTTTGCTCACCCTTATCTGTAATACCTAATCCAAAGGCTAATTTTCTTCCATGAAAGCCTTGAAAACCAATAGCAGGATCAACAGAAACTGTAATAATCTTCTCTGGAGTCTTCTCAGCTACAGTTTCAATATCCATACCACCTTCAGTTGAAGCCATGATTAAAGGCATCTCTAACTTTCTATCAAGAACAACAGAAAGATATAATTCATCTTGAATATCAGCCCCATCTTCAATATAGAGTTTTTGAACCAATTTACCTTCAGGTCCTGTTTGGTGAGTCACTAGAGTCATACCAAGAATCTCATCAGCTAACTCTCTAACTTCATCCAAACTTTTAGCTAGTTTTACACCACCGCCAAGACCACGACCACCTGCATGGATTTGAGCTTTAACAACCCAAATAGGACCTCCAAGTTTTTTAGCATTTTCAACTGCTTCATCAACACTTAAAGCAAGTATCCCTTTTGGTGTAGGAATATCATATTTTTTAAAAATCTGTTTTGCCTGGTACTCATGTACGTTCATTAACTCTCCTTTATATTTATTTTATGCTTTTGGGGCAATCATATCTTCTGGTTTAACATATTTGTCAAACTCATCTTCTGTTAAAAATCCAAGTGCAACTGCCTCTTCTTTTAGAGTTGTTCCATTTTTATGAGCAGTTTTTGCGATTTTTGCTGCATTTTCATATCCAATATGAGGATTAAGTGCTGTTACTAACATTAATGAGTTATGTAAAAAATTATCAATATTTTCAACATTTGGCTCAATACCAACTGCTGCATTATCATTAAATGAAGTAATACAATCACTCATAAGTCTAACTGATTGTAAAAAGTTATATGCAATTACTGGTTTAAAAACATTAAGTTCAAAATTTCCTTGACTCGCAGCCATACCTATAGCTACATCATTACCCATCACTTGACATGTAACCATTGTTACTGCTTCACTTTGAGTTGGATTTACTTTTCCAGGCATAATTGAACTTCCTGGTTCATTTTCAGGAATAGATATCTCACCAATACCACATCTAGGACCTGATGCTAACCATCTAACATCATTTGCAATTTTCATCATATCTGCCGATAACGCTTTTATAGCACCATGAGTAAATACAAGTGCATCATGACTTGTTAATGCATGAAACTTATTTGGTGCAGTTACAAAATCATGTCCTGTTAATTCACTAAGTTTTTTTGCAACTCTCTCTCCAAGTTCAGGGTGTGCATTTAATCCTGTTCCAACTGCTGTTCCACCAAGAGCCAACTCTCTAACAGCATCAAGTGAATCTACAATCATTTTATGAGATTTTTTAAGCATTTCAGCCCAACCACTAATCTCTTGACCAAGAGTAAGAGGTGTTGCATCTTGAAGATGTGTTCTACCAATTTTTACAATATTAGCAAACTTCTCTGCTTTCTCATCAAGTGTAGATTGTAGTTTTTTAATTGCAGGAAGAAGAGTCTCTTCTACAGCAATAATTGAAGCTACATGAAGAGCCGTTGGATAAGTATCGTTTGAGCTTTGTGACTTATTTACATCATCATTTGGATGCACAAGTTTTTCAACTCTAAAATCACCACCCAAAATTTCAGTTGCACGATTTGCTAAAACTTCATTATTATTCATGTTAGATTGTGTGCCACTTCCTGTTTGCCAAACAACAAGAGGATAGTTTCCATCAAGTTTTCCAGCAAGCATATCATCAGCAGCCTCGGCTATTGCATCTGCAATTTTTGGATCTAATTTTCCAAGATCTTTATTTACA
>Ga0256831_1001913_pt1 | contig 10955 bp, 11 predicted proteins | sample 132544metaG_FD_189087 | JGI IMG/M metagenome (GOLD analysis project Ga0256831, IMG submission 189087) | Hydrothermal vent microbial communities from Lau Basin, Pacific Ocean - 132-544 | ecosystem: Environmental > Aquatic > Marine > Hydrothermal vents | place: Pacific Ocean: Lau Basin | collected... | reverse complement strand
TTCTGGCTGAGCTGGTAGATTATACAAAAATCCATTTTGCAGTAGAAGAAAGCCTGTTGAGAATATTAGGTTATCCTGGTTATGAAGAACATAAAGACATCCATGATGAACTGCTGGAGCATGTGTTGGATTTACAGAAAAAAGTAGCCTCGGGTAATACCAATATCAGTTTTGAACTGATGCATTTTCTTAAATCCTGGCTGTCCAAACATATTCTGGAAGAAGATATGCAGTACGCCGGTTTTATGCTGGCCGCCGGTGCCCAGCCAAAACTGGAGAAAAAATCCTGGATCCGCAGACTCTGGGGTTCTTAAATATATCTATTTATTCTTATATACGTTAAACTGACAGATTATCCTAAATTGATCAGTAGGTGCAACGAATTAATATAGGATTATTGCAATCATGCATTTTTCGTTTTTTTTTGAGATATATCTATGAGTTTTTCCTCCCTTGGCCTGTCGCCGCTTATTCTGGATGCCGTAACCGAACAGGGTTATAACGAGCCTTCACCTATTCAGGCGCAAGCCATTCCTGTTGTTCTGGAGGGCCGCGATGTAATGGCGGCTGCCCAGACCGGAACGGGTAAAACCGCCGGTTTTACCTTGCCCATACTGGAACTACTGTTCCGTGGTCAGAAAGCCGGTCCTAACCAGGCCCGGGCATTAATACTGACCCCTACCCGGGAACTGGCTGCACAGGTAGCCGAAAGTGTACAGACCTATGGTAAACATCTGCCTTTACGTTCAGCCGTAGTCTTCGGCGGCGTAAAAATTAATCCCCAGATGATAAAACTGCGCCAGGGGGTGGATATTTTAATTGCCACGCCGGGCCGCTTGCTGGATCTGTATAATCAGAATGCCGTGCGTTTTAACCATCTGGAAGTACTGGTACTGGATGAAGCCGACCGTATGCTGGATATGGGCTTTATTCATGATATTCGTAAAATTATTTCCCGTCTGCCCAAAGAACGCCAGAACCTGATGTTTTCAGCGACCTTTTCTGATCAGATCCGTGATCTGGCTAAAACCATTGTCCATAATCCTGTAGAAATTTCGGTCACACCGCGTAATACCACAGCAAAGTCAGTTAAACAGTGGATTTGTCCAGTTGATAAAAAGCGCAAACCGGCTTTATTAACCCATCTTATCTGGGAAAACCGCTGGGAGCAGGTGCTGGTGTTTACCCGAACCAAACATGGTGCCAACCGCCTGACCAAACAACTGGAACAGGAAGGCATTAAAGCGGCCGCAATTCATGGCAATAAAAGCCAGGGCGCCCGTACCCGGGCACTGGACAGCTTTAAGCGTGGTAAAATCAGGGCACTGGTCGCAACCGATATTGCGGCCCGCGGTCTGGATATTGATCAGTTACCGCAGGTGGTTAATTTTGATCTGCCCAGTGTACCGGAAGATTATATTCACCGCATCGGCCGAACCGGCCGGGCAGGCTCCACCGGTCAGGCCGTCTCCCTGGTCAGCCATGATGAGTTTAAACAATTATCGGATATTGAACGTTTAATTGGTGAGTTACTGGACAGGGAAGAAATCGAGGGCTTTGAGCCGGTCAATAACCTGCCCCAGTCCCAATTGCGTCAACCTAAACACAAACGCCCTAAAAAACCAAAACCCGGTCATAAGGACGGTCAGCGTTCCGGTGATATTGCACGTGGTCATAAACCGGCAGGTAAAAATAAAAAACACCAGGGACAGAAGAAACGCCCAGCCAAAGTGGCCGCAGGCCAACAGAAAAAGTCTCAGCAGGATCGGATCTGGTCAAGATAGTATTTTATTGGTTTAAGTTTAAAAATTTAATTCTCTGGTTCACTCATCCAGTCAATGATATGCTGTTTTAAATGCTTGATCTGGTAAGCAGAGATAATGGTTAACTGATAGTCACTGGCTCTGCGCCGGTTGGAATGGGTCAGCTTGTGGTAGCTGACCAGCAGGGCTTTGGACTGGGGGCTGCCATAGTGTTTAATGGTGTCCAGTTTATATAGGGTATTATTGCCGGCAGTGTGTCCATTGTAACGCTTGGTTTTGCATTCAATCAGGTAAAAACGGTTATTGGCCATAAAAGCCACATCCAGTTCATTTTTACTTCCGCAGGGCAGTTCAATTTCCAGCCCCATAACAATATCCTGGATCATTAACTGTTTTTTTAGCGAGCGCAGTTCGGTAAAAACATATTCCTCCAGCCAGCCGCCGTTACAGAAAAAACGGTTCTGCTCATTTTTAAAATCAAACAGCTTACCGTCATAACGAATAATATCCATATCGGCAAATAATTTTACCAGTGCCATAAATCGTTTATCATGACGATCAGAAGGGGTAATTTTAGACTGGAAATTTTTTCCCGTCTGTGACGCATAATAATTAAACTTTCCTAATGACTTCTGGAACTTATCCAGTTGATGAATAAGTTCATGACAGACTTTCTGATGATTTTTTGGGATCTGTTCATGAGGATTCATTTCATTTACCGGCTTGATACCATAAGCCAGCAGATAGTCTCTTAGTTTGAGCCTGTCTTCCAGATCAAACTGGTAGGAGTTCTGGTCTTTTAGCGGTAAAAAATAAAGCCGGTCTGAAGCCTTGTTTACATAAAAGGCAGGTAATTGCCGTTCAGTAAAAATTTCATAACAGATAATACCCAGTAACTGACTGCCACCGGTGACATTGAGTACTAACGGGCTGACTTTGTTATCCTGGGGATCAGGCTTATATTGGTTTAGAATATTATCAATGGCCTGATTGACCTGTTCTGTAATTTTGACGGTATCTTTTTTGTCTTTAATTTCCAGAAACCGTGTTTTTATCTGATGGCGATGAAATACTTCAGCAATGTTTTCTGCTTTTTGTCTGAACCAGGTGGGATGAATTAAAAGTACATCATCGGGTTTAAAATTAGAATGCAGGGCCGGAGTAATATTAAATTCTTCATTTTGGGAAACAAGACAAATATGAGTTTTGTATCGTTGCATAAATAGAATAGGCTTTAGGTTTTAGGTATAAGTTCGGGATGTTTCTTTTTCAGGTGTTTATCAAACAGGGGGCTTTTGTCCGGACTGGAAAAATATTTAATCGCTTTGATGTATTCTTCTCGATTTATTCTGTCTAAAGCCTGTTCTACTTTAAGCAGCTCGCGTTTTCTGAAATAGTCTTCCGGCCATTTGTCCAGTATGGTATCAATATGCAGAGGATATATTCTTAGAGTATTGCCTTCGGCGGTTTCAAACTCTTTATACAGTTTTTTATCCACTATCTTTCCTGTCACACCGGCTTCTTCCAGGGTTTCCATTTCAGCTACTTCATAATGTTTTAAATGATGTTCAGGATTACCCTTGGGCAAAATCCACTGCCGACGGGCACTGTTCATGATCAGCATAATATGAAGTTTCCCTTTTTTAAACAGGAAAGGGAATGAGCCTATTTGCAGCATTGAGTAAAATCCTTTACTGGAAACTGAATATATCAGTTGAACAGCTTTTAAATGTTATTTTAATGAACTGACCACTTCATTAAATAATTTACGATAAGCCTGAGCCGCACTTTTTTTATTGGCATAGGCAAGAACCGGTTCCCTGTGAACGCCCATGCGTTCTATCTCCAGAGAAAACTCAATTATAGTCTTCATAAAATTAGGATGGCGGCTTTCCATCTCTTTAATAGTTTGCCGATGCAGTTTGTTGTTACTTTGCGCCATGGAAAAGAAAGGGCGCAGTTTTTTCTTTTTATAACCATTATTATCAAAGAAACGGATTAATTGTTCATAGGTACGTTCGGATAATGTTGTTGGTATAACAGGAACCAGGATCAGATCGGCCGCATTAAACACGTTTTCAGATAACAGGTTAATATTAGGCGGACAATCAAGAATAACCAGATCATATTCATCCTCAAGTAGTGCCAGCATTTCTTTTAAACGTTTTCTGGATTTGCTCATACTGCTGAGCATAATGTCGAAGTTTCTAAAAGACAGGTTAGCGGGCAGTATATCCAGATGCTTATAATTAGAACCGCGGATATTTTTTAATAAACGGTTTTTCTGGTTAAAGAAAAAGCCTTTTTTCTGTTTTTTTCCGGGGCCGATACGAAAATAAAAGGATGAAGCACCCTGGGGATCCAGATCAATAAGCAGGGTTTCATTACCGGCGCGGGCAGAAGCATAGGCCAGGTTAACCGATGCCGCAGTTTTTCCGACCCCGCCTTTTATACTATAAGAGGCAATTACTTTCATTTCCTGCCTCCTTTGTCTTTTTTGCTGGTTTTCTCAGAAACAAAGGTCTCTTTAAATAAACGCTGGTTTTCTTTATTGGAAAAAACCGCCAGGGCGTCAATACAGCGTTCTCGTTCCTGCAGCTGCATGGTGTGCAGGGAAGAGATTAAACCGCCCAGTGAGGCAATCAGCATAATATCTTTTTTTGATTTGTGTTCAGTTTCATCCAGATAGTTTTCCAGAAATTCAGCCTGTACGCTTAAATCATTAAAAATACCCAGGTGATTCTGCAATGCTTTTAAATGGCGGCCTGCAATTTTAACCTGCTTTTTATTAAACAGACTGCCGAAGAAATACAGCAGGTAGCGCAGTTTTTTACAGGCAATGCGGATATTATGGATATCCTGATCCGGTGTGTCATGAGTGATTTTTGCCGCCGCTTTCTGAATTTTTTTATAGCGTTTCTGGATCTTGGTAACTGCGAGGTTGATAATCGGCTGTTCACTCCAGTGGGTTTCCAGGGCAGAATAGTTATTTTTAAAGCGTTCTTCCAGTTCCGTGATTTCCTTTTTGTAAGCCCGGCTGGCCAGCCAGCGGGCAATACGTCTGACCTCAGCGGTACGGGACTGTTCAAAATCATTAAACATGGGCAGCAGACCATCCCTTAGACTGGGCGGCAGCAGGGCCATATAACGTTTCTTGTCCAGAATAAAGACATCCAGGTCACGCAGGCGATTAGTTTCACTGGCCAGGGCACCAAAACGCTGTTTAAGTTCAATGACATCATTGGGAGGAAAGACTTCCTTTAACTGAGCTACGGCGGCTCTGACCATGCGCAGAGCGACCCTGTAATGGTGTAAAAATTCGGTGTCTATATCCTTGATTATTCCTGGTTCAGTCTGGCGTTGTTTGTCTATCATTATAGAAATAATAACGCTGGCTGCTTCTCTGGAGGACATTTGTGGGTCCAGATCCAGCTGGGGTTTGATATTAAATGGTTTCGGCATCACCCCCAGGGCACTTAATAAAGAATCAATGGGACTAAGTCTGGGCATAAAACCACCCAGACTTTTAATCAGTTCAGATGCCTGTTTATTTTGTGTTTTATAGCCGGTTACCGGGATAAGTCTGGCCATACGGAATACGGCCTTGCGGCTGTTTTCAGGACGGTAAATGGTGAGCAGCTGGCAGAAAACCAGAATTTTTCCGTCATTGTCCATCAGGTTAAACTGTTCTGTTCTTAACAGGCCTTCATAAACAGGGTACATGGCCCTTAAATCCAGCAGTTTTTTAAGAATATCCCGTTCTGGGGATTCAGGTAACTGCCACCAGAACCTGGTTCTGGCATTAATATCTTCAATGGTATGGGCTTCATCGGGATCCAGAATATCCTCTTCATCAAACCATAAGCTGATCCGCTGGTTATCATGTCGCACGGCCAGGATCCGGTGTTCGTACAAAGCCCATTCAAAACTGTCCAGAATAGCTATCTTTTCAGAGGTGTTTTCAACCTGTTTAATGATAAATTCCTGCCCCAGGGTGTCCAGAAAGTTTTTTTTGGTCATATTATCCGGCAGTAGATAATGGCTTTGTCGAATTTTGGAAAGTTTCATAATCAGGCTCTGATAATTGTTCTTATAATGGATATTACATTTATGTTTCACTATAGCCAAATTAAGGCAATAAATAAAGAAATCAGTCGATTAGCAAAGCTTATTAATGTGTTTGGAGGCTAAAATCGGTTATGATTGAATTTAGAGTTTAAGAAGCAGCCGGCTGGAATTTTTAAGTGCAGATAAATACAGGAAAATTAAATACAGACCAGGTTGATGTATGGATCTGCAGGGCAGCACAGTGGGCTGAAAAGAGAGATGTGTTTTTCTCAGAATTATCCTCTGACGAACAGGAACGGGCATTACGTTTTAAATTTTCAGAACATCAGGACCGTTTTGTTATTTTTCATGGCTTTATGCGCAGGGTTCTGGGTAGCTATCTTGTTACTGAGGCTTCCTCGCTGGTTTTTAAAACGGCTGAAAAAGGCAAACCTTATCTTGACCCCCCTGACAATGAGATCTGTCCGTTAAAGTTTAACCTTAGCCATACAGAAGATATTGCATTGCTTGCTGTTAGTTCCGGGCTGGATGTGGGCATTGATATTGAAAACAGGCAGCGAAACAGTGACTGGCAGGGGATAGCCCGGCGTTTTTGTACTCCTGAAGAACAGGAAGCTCTGTTTTCATCAGGAAGTATGGACGAGCAGAGAGAAGCATTTTTTGATTTATGGACTCGCAAAGAAGCCTATATAAAAGCTCTGGGCAGCGGTCTGGCCCTGTCACCCACTCAGTTCAGCCTGACGGTCGCACCGAAGCCCCCAGCTCTGCTTAAACATTATAGTGATCATTTCAGACCGCAGCAAAAGGTGATCTTTGAAACCATAAAACTGCCACTGAATCTGTCAGACTATTGTGCAACTCTGGCGGTGCAGGGCATTTTTACACAATATAAGCTGATGGTGCCAGGAAGTTTATAATGGGGATTCATAGAAAATATAGGGTGTAGCATAACCACTAATTTCAAAATAAAGCTTCTTCTCCCCGGCATCCACTTTAAAATTGAAATTTTTATCCAGATAACCATAGCCATAGCGATAATCCCTGGATTCCTTCCCTGAAGTACTTTGAGCGGTGGATAATTTATCAATTTTAATAAACCGCTGTACCAGTTTTTCACCCATATATATATCCAGAACACCATCAGTACCGGTCCAGTTCTGAATAGAGCGGCTGATCTTATTCTGTGACTCCTGCGTACAGCCTCCAAGAACCAGTAAACCCGCCATCATTATTATTAAAACTATCAATTTTATCTTCATATTCTCTACCTGAATTTTAAATTCTAAAACTCTGCACCTGAAAACCCGCTCTTATTTTTCCCGGATAGCATAAACACAGGACTGGCAAAATATTACAGCACCAGACTCATATGTGCAGATAATAGAAAAAGCCCCGCTGTAATGGATTACAGAGAGGCTTTTAAAAGTACAATATTTGTTTAAATAAACAGCAGGATTATTTGCCCAGCTTTTCCTTAATGGCATCAATAACAGCATCACTGGAAGTTGCCTGAACGGTCAGCAACAGACCTTCTTTTTCATAGAAACCGGCCAGAGGTGCTGTTTTTTCATTGTAAACGTCCAGACGGTTGCTGATGGCTTCTTCAGTTTCGTCATCACGCTGTACTACCGGGCCGCCGCACTTGTCACAAATGCCTTCAACTTTAGGTGGGTTAGATTTAACATTATAGATTTCACCACACTTGGTACAGGTACGACGAGTGGTCAGGCGATCCAGAATAACATCACGAGGCACGTCAATATTGACGACAGCGTCCAGTTCTTCACCCATGTCGGCCAGTAATTCTTTCAGTGCTTCAGCCTGGGGAATAGTACGTGGGAAACCGTCCAGCAGATAGCCGTTTTTACAGTCGTCTTCTTTCAGGCGATCACGCATAATACCCATGATCAGTTCGTCAGATACGAGATCACCGGCTTTCATAGCCGCTTCTGCCTGTTTGCCCAGCTCTGTACCTGCAGCAACAGCTGCACGCAGGATATCACCAGTAGAAATCTGAACAGAACCGTCCATTTTGGTTAATAATTTGGCTACAGTACCTTTACCGGCACCGGGTGCACCTAAAAGAATCAGTTTCATGAATATCTCCTGAAGTAATATAAAAAGGGAAAATGCAAAATTTAATCGGGAGAATATACACTTTTTTGAGCAAAAATAATAGTTGCTTTTTAAGACATTTTATTAAAATAATGTCCGGTTCAGATATTAAGGAAGCAAAACCATGCCAAAAGCTGCAGATTTAAAAAAAGGCGCCATAATTGAGCAGAACGGTCAGTTGCTGCTGGTGCGCAATATTGATGTGCGCAGCCCGTCATCCCGCGGTGCCAATACCCTGTATAAAGTCACCTTTACCAATATCCAGAAAAAACAGAAGGTGGAGCAGACTCTGATTGGCACGGACTTTCTCAAGGAAGCCGACTGTAATCGAACCATGCTGCAGTTTCTGTTTAAAGATGAGTCGTTTTATAATTTTATGGATGTGGAAAATTATAACCAGTATGTCCTGGCTGTTGAGGATGTGGATGATGCAGCAGGCTATCTTAAAGACGGTCAGGAAGGTATTCTGGGTATGCTCTATGAGGATAATCTGATTGGTATTGAACTGCCTACAGCTGTCAGCCTGAAAGTAGTTGAAACCGCTCCGGGCATTAAGGGAGCCTCGGCCTCCGCCCGCACTAAACCGGCGACCCTGGAAACCGGGCTGGTGGTACAGGTGCCGGAATATCTGGAAGAGGGTGAAGTTATTAAAATTAATACTGCAACCGGCAAATTCAGTTCCAGAGCCTGAATGGTAGGAGACAGTCATGAACGGTAGGAGACAGTCATGAAAAATAGAGTTAACGGCATACGTTTTTTTACTTGCAGCTTAATATTTCTGCTTAGTACGGTCTTTGCCGGTTCTGTACTGGCTGATAAACCGGCAGAAAAACCGTCTTTATCTTCAGCAGAACGCAGTATTACCCTGAAACTGCCGCCGGAAAATCTGGCCAGGTGGTATAAACCGGAGAATAAACGTCAGGTCTGGTTACACACCATGTTTCGGCTGCGCAGGGAAATGCTGGCCATGCAGGATTATTCGGCAAAAGGGCAGCAGAATGATTTAAAAAAATGGGCTGACAAGTTTACTGATGATTACTTGTCCATTGCCAGAATGATACCGCAGTGGGAAAAATATCTGTATAAAGATAAGCTGAAAACGCTGCAAACCGCCGTGAATAATCAGCAGTACAGTCAAATTCCGCTTATTTTAAAGAAACTGGGAAAAAGCTGTATGCATTGCCATGATGACTATCAGACCATGACGACTCTGTTATTCCGCAGTGCAGATTTCAGCCGGCAGACTGTGGTAAATCGTCAGACTCAGAAAACTGTGGATTATGATGATGTAATGGAGGAGTTATCTGATGCGGTTAACCGCCTTAATATCGCCATAAAAGACGGTTATTTTGATACAGCACTGGAAAATCTTAAACCGGTAAAAGAGCAGTTAGCGGATCTGTCTGATAGTTGCAGTAACTGTCATAAAAAAGATAAAGAACCTGTACAGAGAATAATAGGCGCAGCCGATGAATTATTACCTGAACTGGAACAACAGTTAAAGGCTGGGAATAAAAGCCACTCCGGCAGGAAACTGGGTGAATTTGCAGTAAAAGTCTGTGCCCGCTGCCATGCTATCCATCGTTTAAGCTCTGATTTGAAATCTATTCTGGAATGAAGCCCTAAGGGCGTTTAATATCGTGTTTTTTTATAATCTAAAAACTAAATGTAAGTATTCAGGTAATTATTTTGAGTAAACCCAATATAGAAATACCCATAAACCATGAGCCGTCAAAAGAAACCCTGGTTTATACCATTGACAACAAGCTGTATATTAACCTGACAGACCGCTGTACCCTGGCCTGTGAGTTCTGTCCTAAAATTCAGGGCAGTATGGATGTGCATGAATACAATTTATTATTGTCCACCCGTCATCCGGTTGAGGAATATAAGGCGGCGATTGGCGATGCCTGTCAATATGATGAAATTGTATTTTGCGGTTTTGGCGAACCCACACTACGCTTAAAAGAATTACTGGAGATTGCCTGTTACTGTAAAAAGGCTGGAGTTCCGGTTCGGGTCAATACCGATGGTCTGGGTAATCTGGCTAATAAACATAATATTCTGCCGGAACTGGCGCAATGTGTTGATGCCCTGTCGGTATCTATGAATGCCCAGAATGAAGAAGTCTATGACCGCCACTGTGTTCCAGCCTTAAAAGGTTCCTATGACAGTATGCTGGAATTTTTACGTCTGGCACCGCAGTATATTCCTGATACCACGGCCACGGCTATTGATGGGCTGGAAGGTGTGGATATTAAAGCCTGTGAGGCCAGGGCAAAAGAACTGGGGGTTAAATTCAGACGCAGGGTACTGGATATTGTGGGCTAAAGGATGAATGAGGTTTAACTGAACCCCGGATGTAGTGACTCATTTTCATGTCGGGTATTTACCTGAATAGTATTGTATTCATCATATTGAACAAAAAAAGTAATAGGGCGACAGCAAACCTGACAATCTTCAATATATTCCTGACCATTATAAGTGCAGTCAATTAATACATTGATTTGCTCGCCACAATAGGGGCATGAAACAGTGATTTCTTCCTGATGATTCATAAACTGGTTTATAATTTAAACAAAAACTTTAACACTTAATGATGACGGAGACAATGAATGGTGGATGATATAGAACGTTTCCTAATTTAGCACAACTATAATGTTTTTGAATCTAAAAGCAGCTATGTAACATATATTAAAAATGCTATAATTATAAATAATTTTACTCAAGCAAAGAGTAATAACCAGTAAGTTTACAAAGATATAAGACAAATAGCAATTGAACGTTTTCCATTCAGAATTTTTTATATTAACAAGTCTCAACATTTTATAGTTACAGCAGTTTTCCATGTCAGAAAAATCAAGTTTCATGGCAACAAAGAATATAATAGTCATTTAAGTGAAAATTGTAAGTCATTTCCTGAATTTTTAAATTAGTTGCACCGGTACATGTATGTTTTAAAACACATACAATTAACTTTAAGTAGCGCACTAATGAAAATAAACATAA
>Ga0256831_1001912_pt1 | contig 10957 bp, 9 predicted proteins | sample 132544metaG_FD_189087 | JGI IMG/M metagenome (GOLD analysis project Ga0256831, IMG submission 189087) | Hydrothermal vent microbial communities from Lau Basin, Pacific Ocean - 132-544 | ecosystem: Environmental > Aquatic > Marine > Hydrothermal vents | place: Pacific Ocean: Lau Basin | collected... | reverse complement strand
TCTCTTTTTAGTTTATCTTTAAGGCATAAAAATAAATGAAACTATTTATGAAAATATGAATTTCATTACCTGATAAGGTTATTTTAGTTTCAAATAATTAATGCTCACTAGTCAGCCAATTTTTTAAAACCTATTAACTAAGGAAGAATCAATGAGTATCATAAAAACATTTTTTTTCGGGGGAACGATGCTGCTGTTGGCCAATACAGTCTTTGCACAACCACGGGTTATTGTTCACGATTTGCGGGGGCAGCAGGAAAAAACGTATGAGGCTATTCCTCAGACATCACCATATCCGCAAAATCAGGGTCGTTATTATACTCAGCATTACCGTCCCAGAACTTTGCCGCTACCTGCAGAGACAAACAAATCACCAGTGCTATTACTGGAAGAGTCAATTAATAAAGTCATTGATTTTCTATCTATGCCTCAACAGGCAAATTTAGAACAGATCACTGATTTTCTAAATCAGGAGATCAGCCCGCATTTTGACTTTAAATATATGGCGCGCTGGGTGGCTGGACGTTACTATAAAACCATGTCTGCACAACAGCAGCAGCAATTTACCCGGATTTTTAAAGAACTTTTTATTACCACTTTTGTGCAGAAGTTAAGTAATTTTCAGAACTATCCCCCGGTAGTGGAAAATTTCCGTTCCCGCCGTACCAGTGACAATGAAGCAATGGCCTCGGCCAGGATTTTACAGGAAAATGGTACGAGTGTTCAGGTGGATTTTAAATTTCTTAAAACCCCGCGAGGCTGGAAGGTAGTTGATGTTCGAGCCAATGGTGTCAGTGCTCTGTTCTACTATAGAAACTTCTTTGCAGAGCAGATTCGTCGTCAAAGACAGAATAACGAAGTTTTTAACTGATTAGTTTCTCATGACAGGCTCATAGATGATGCAACATCCCTTTTCCTGTGGAAGAGGGAATGTTTCCTTGCCCATCTGGCAGCAGCTTGTTACGACATCTATTCTCCGACAGACACCTAGGTATAAACCCTAATTCTAAGTAATGCAATATTAGTTTATTATCCGTTTATGATACACTTCAAATCCAGCTATAGTTTCAATATTTTTTTGCGCCTGATCATTCTTACCATTTTACTGGTAGTGTTAATTTATTTTCAGTTTGATTATATTCAGAACGTCTATCTTAAAAACCAGCTGACCAATACCGGTTATATTATTAACGGTTCTATTCTTGGTTTGTTTCTGCTGGGTATGGCAAAGCAGGTGTCCTCTTTAATATTTTACTGGCGTGAAGAACGAGCGCTGGGTAAATTTATTATAAATCTGCATAGAGAAAACAGTAACCCGGTCAAAGGGGTTTATGAAAAAAGCCTGATAGCGCATCGCTATGTCACTATGAAGGATATTTACCGCCAGCACGCACCGGTTAACCAGAGTGCTCTGGCCGCAACTCTGGTGGCCTCTGAAAGTACTCGCTTAAGCCTGCCGCGCTTTGTATCCAATATTCTTATTTTAACCGGTGTATTTGGTACGATTGTTTCTTTATCCATTGCTCTGATGGGCGCCTCCAGCCTGATGGAAAATAATGGTGTCAGTAGTATGGGACAAGTGATACATGGTATGTCTACAGCATTATCCACAACCACAACAGCCATTGTCTGTTATATGTTTTTTGGTTATTTTTATTTAAAACTGACCGATGTTCAGACCAATTTATTCAGTGCTATTGAGCAAGTGACAACACAACATCTAATGCCCCGTTTTTCACTTCAGAGTGAGAATATGGTTCACCAGCTGGCAGAATTAATTAGCTCTTTACGACATACAGCAGCCAATATGCAATTATCACAACAGCAGTATCTGGAAATGGGCTCTAAAGTTAATGACATTACCACTCAGTTTGATGAACGTGTCAGCGTCATGTCTGAGGATATTAACGACATAAAAGAAATTCTCAGGCTGGGTTTCCGGCTCCCGGAAGACCATCCGCAACACCCGTCTAATCAACCCCCTTCCTAGTTATGAGTCAGCTGCTATGAATGACGGCTTTATTGATTTAAGACAGAATCACCAGCATCTGGTGGAAGATTCATTCTGGCCCTCCTTTACTGACATTATGACCGTTGTGGTTATGATTTTCCTTATTACCACCAGTATTCTGATTGTTAAAAACTGGGAACTGGTAGATGAGTTGAAAACTCGAATTGTGGTTGAGCAAAAAATATCCCAGCGTCTAAAAGCCAGTATGGTGGCGCAGCAAAAAACCTCTCAGGAACTGGAAGTCAGCCTAAACAAGCGCCAGGAAATTATGCACAAATTGCAGGAATCTCTGGAGGCAGAACGCCGTACCACAGAGGTGATTCAAAAGACCTCCATGGAAAAGGCTACTCTGGAAGAGCAGCTGACGCAGACTCAGTCTGAATTGTCCATGATGCGTCTGCAATTAATGCAGGCCAGAGAAAGCGCCTCTGAACGGGATAAGCTGATCCTTGAGCAGGATCAGCAATTAACCCGCTTAAATGATAATAAAAGAAAGCTGGAGCGCACCATTGCGGCCAGAAATACAGAACTGCAACGGGTGCAGCAAAGCCTGAATCAGCTTGAGGCGACAATGCATTCGCTTAAGAGCAAGCTGGAAGTCAAAGCCATTGCCCTGTCTCGAAGAGATCGTGATCTTGAACAGCAGATGACCGTGTTACGGCACAGGGAAGCGGAACTACTGAAACTGGATGAACAAAATCAACAATATCAGGACAGTATCAGTGACTATAAACGTCAGATTGCAGCTGTTCAGCAGCAGCATTCTGTGCTGGAGGGTGATTATGAAAAGCTGGAAGATAAGTATAATAAACTAATAAAGCCGTCTCGTTCAGCAATTGGCAAATATGTCGTAGAAGTGCGTTATGAGAAACTGTCCGGAAAACCGCATATATTGTTTCGTGAATCAGAGAATGCTCCTTATCAGAGCATTTCTGAAGCCACCATGCATAAAAAGCTCAATGCTTTAAAAGCTGAATACAAAGACAAACTGTATGTCAAAATTATTATCCCGGACAATAGTGGCCTGTCTTATAGTGAGGCCTGGACCTTTATGAGCGGGCTGCTGGATAAATATGATTATTATTATCAGGATTAGGAGCTGTTTATAACACCCCCCGTTCAGCCAGAGAGACAATTTCACCCTCACCAATTATCAAATGATCCAGCAAGCGGATATCCACCAGCCCCAGAGCATCTTTTAGACGAATAGTGATGTGTTCATCAGCCTGACTCGGTTCAGCAATGCCGGAGGGATGGTTATGAGCCACTATAATCGCAGCTGCATTGTAAGAGAGTGCTTTTTTTACCACTTCTCTGGGATAGACCGAGGCACCATCGATAGTACCCTGAAATAACTCTTCAAATTTGATAACCTGATGACGATTGTCCAGAAACAGAGCGGCAAATACCTCATGGGGTTTATCTCGTAAACAGCTGCTTAAGTACTGACGGGTATCCTGGGGGCTGTTTATTGCGTCCTGACGGCGAATGGTTTCTGCCAGATAGCGTTGGGACATTTCCAGAACTGCCTGTAATTGCACATATTTGGCGGTACCAACACCTTTAGCCCGGGAAAATTCTTCCAGACTGGCAGCAAATAGATTTCTTAATGAAGAAAATTCATCCAGTAAATTATAAGCCAGATCAATGGCACTCACACCTTTCGTGCCAGTACGTAGAAAAATAGCCAGTAATTCGGCATCACTGAGCGCACTGGCTCCTCTGTGCAGTAATTTTTCTCTGGGACGTTCGGCTTCTGGCCAGTCACTGATAGACATAGCAAATCCTTATGCTGTTAATTGAAAGCCTATAATATACAAAATACAGGTAAAAGTATGAAAGTATTTTCTGACATAGGTCTCTGTTTGAATAATGACTTTAAATTTAAGCTGATTTTTTATTGCGGTAAGTACTTACTAATCGGTAGAATAGTGCTATGACAGTTGTTACAGATAAAAATATTATCCTTGGAGTATGTGGTGGCATAGCGGCTTATAAATCGGCCGAACTGCTGCGTCTGCTGGTAAAACAGGGAGCAAAAGTGCAGGTTATTATGACATCGGCAGCTCTGGATTTTATTGCTCCAATGACTTTTCAGGCATTATCGGGTAATCCGGTACGCAGTGAACTGTTTGATCAGCATGCAGAAGCCGGGATGGGGCATATAGAACTGGCGCGTTGGGCGGATATGATTGTTATTGCCCCTGCTACGGCCAATACTATTGCCAAACTGAGTCAGGGAATGGCTGATAACTTATTGACTACGGTTTGTCTGGCCAGTGCAGCACCATTGATGATTGCGCCAGCCATGAATCGGCAAATGTGGCTTAGTGAAGCCAATCAGGAAAATATTCAGCGCTTTAAAACTCGTCCTCTGGTCTTTCTGAGCGGACCTGCACAAGGTGAACAGGCCTGTGGTGATAACGGCCCTGGACGAATGGAGGAAGTATCGACAATTGTTCAAAATTGCGCTCAGATGTTACAGGACATACAGCAGTTGCAGGTTGAAAAACAGGCTTTATCTGGACTGCTAGACGGTCAGCGGTTATTGATTACTGCGGGGCCAACTATTGAAGATATTGATCCCGTTCGATATATCACCAATCGCAGTAGTGGTAAAATGGGTTTTGCAATTGCAGAGGCAGCGGTTGAAGCTGGAGCAGAAGTTGTTCTGGTTAGCGGGCCGGTAGCCCTGACTGAACCTGAAAGAGTGGAATGTTATCGAGTACACAGCGCTTTGCAAATGCATAAGAAGGTTTTTAATCATCTGGATAAAGTGGATATTTTTATAGCCACTGCGGCGGTGGCAGATTATCGTGTACAGGATATTGAAACCCAGAAAATAAAAAAAACACGGGATAATTTCACTCTGCAGCTGATAAAAAATCCAGATATTCTTGCTGATGTATCTGCATTAGCTGATAAACCTTTTACGGTGGGGTTTGCAGCAGAAACATCCGAGCTGGAAAAATGTGCTCTGGATAAGCTGCAGCGAAAAAATCTGGATATGATTGCCGCCAATAAGGTGGGTATCGATACTGATGGTCAGACTAAAGGTTTTGAGGCTGATATTAATGAGCTGAGTCTTTTTTTTAAAACCCCTGAAGATTTTATTAAACAGAAAGCATTACCGGAGATGTCTAAACGGCAGCTGGCCAGAGAATTAATAAAAGAAATTGCACAACAATATAATTCTAAATAAATCAGTTGAAGCGTAGCGAAAATGATTTATTTAGAATAATAATAACTAATACAAACTAACAGGAAAACAGCACAAATATGAACGAGGTAGATGTCAAAATACTTGACCCCAGGGTGGGTAATGAATTCCCATTACCTGAATATGCCACTGATGGATCTGCAGGAATGGATTTAAGAGCTATACTGGATAAAGATATAGAATTATTACCCGGTGAAACCTTTCTGGTACCGACAGGGCTGGCTATTCATATTGACAATAATAATATGGCGGCCATGATCCTGCCTCGCTCCGGACTAGGACACAAACACGGGATAGTATTAGGCAATCTGGTGGGGCTGATTGATTCTGACTATCAGGGGCAATTATTTGTATCCTGCTGGAACCGGGGGAATATGGCATTTACCATTAAGCCGGGAGAACGGATTGCGCAAATGGTTTTTGTACCCGTTGTTCAGGCACAGTTAAAAATTGTTGAATCATTTGATCAAAGCCAGCGTGGAGAAGGTGGTTTTGGGCACACTGGTAGCCACTAAGTTATTGTTATTTTGAACCCAGATAAATTGAGCGGAACAATTTTATGAGTAACACCAAAGAAAAAATTCAGGAGATGATCCAGAAAGAAAAAGCACAAAAGCGCAAGGCTGAACTGGAAGAACGATATAAGAAAAAAACTAAAAAAGGCAAGAAAGGAAAAACCGGGAAGGTGAAAAAAGATCCCGTTCCTGTTGATTCGGAAAGTAAAAAACGCCTGCGTAATATATTTTTTATAGTCCTGTTTGTAATCTGTTCACTGGGTTTATTTTATATTGCATCGTTATTAAAAACTGAGGTAGAAAATCAGTATCAGGTACAGATTAAGGCTGCAGCAAAAAAAGAAGTGGATAATCTGAAGGAGCAGGTGGAATCCACTATGAGCAATAAGATAGAAAACTTCAATTATATTCTTAAAGATGTTGAATATATTAAGAATTTTAAAAATCCTGAATGGCAAAGTGTATTAAAAACGGAATTAGCTGCTTTATTGGGTTATCAGGCTGTTATTGAAATTATTCCTGATAATTATACCGAGGAAAAGATTATTGATACCGAGGATATGGGCTATGCGGTCCTGGGTTTGCTTAATGAGCTGAAAAATTCTAAAAGACAACAGGATAATGTTTTAAAAATAGAAGAACATCGTGCTAAAACTAAAAATGCGCGGCTGGTGATGGTTCGAAAGGTTGCCTATCAGGATTTAGATTTAAAACGGAATGTTACTATTGGTTATATTTATGCCAGTCTGTCTCCTGTTTTTGTGAAAGAATTAATAAAGGATTTTAAATATTCAACCGGTTATGTTGAACTTATCCAGCGTTTTTCCGGAACATCAACTACTCTGGCCAGAAAAGGAGATGCAGCGCTTAAACAATTACCCCTGTTTGTGGCAAGCAGTATTAAAAATACCCAGTGGCAGTTAAAACTATGGCCAGCGGCACAAACCAGTGAGCTGGGTATTGCCCAGTTATGGCTGCCGCTGCTGACTCTGGTACTGGGAACTATATTCCTGGTTACGGCTATTATTCTACTGATTATATTGCTGGGCAAAACACAAAAAAGTCGTAAACAGGCTCAAGAAGATAGCGCAAGCTCTACGGATCCTTTCCGGAAAATTAAGGTGCAGGATATTGCGGATAGTGGATCGGGTATTACGGTAGATGAAAGTGATGGTGTAGATATAGAGTATATGACAAAAGTTCTGAACAGAATTTTCAGGGCATATGATATTCGTGGTGAATACGGTGAATATATTAATAGTGAAGTCTTTAGACAAATTGCTCTTGGTATTGCCAGGGAAATGAATGAACTGAAGCAGGAGCGGATTGCTGTTGCTCGTGATGGGCGCAATAGCAGTCCTGAACTGCATCGGGTTATGGTTGATACTCTGGTTGCCAGTGGGCTGCAGGTACTGGATATCGGTATGGTTACCAGCCCGGTATTGTATTTTGCCGCTTTGACAAAAACCGATGGTAATGGCCTGATGGTAACAGCCAGTCATAATCCGGCGAACTATAACGGTTTGAAAGTGATGCTAAATGGACATTGTTATAGTCAGGTGCGACTGGAGAAATTAAAACAGCGGATTTTATCACCTGAACAGGGAGGCAGTACTCCAGCTGAAGAGCATAATGCTGTGGGCAGGGTAGAGCAGCTTAATATCATGGAAGAATATATTACTAAAATAACGGCCAATGTTATTCTTGCCCGGCCCATGAATATTGTTATTGATACCGGAAACGGAGTCGCAGGACAGTTTGCAGAAACTATTTTTCAGCAGATGGGATGCCAGGTTACGGCTTTAAATGCACCGGTGGATGGTAATTTTCCGGTGCATGAGCCGGATCCCAGTCGCCCGGAAAATCTAGCGGAATTAATTGACAAAGTGCTGGAAATTAAAGCGGATATTGGTTTTGCATTTGATGGTGACGGCGATCGGATTGGTCTGGTTTCTTCCGGTGGCGATATTATCTGGCCGGATCGAATTTTAATGTTACTGGCCAAGGATGTGCTTTCACGTAACAAGGATGCCACCATACTTTATGATGTTAAATCATCGAACAAGCTGGATAAATTTATTCGTGATCTGGGCGGTAACCCGCAAATGTGTCAGAGTGGTCATTCCTTTATGAAGAGTAAACTAATAGAAACAGGCGCATTGCTGGCTGGAGAAATGAGTGGGCATATCTTTATTAAAGAGCGCTGGTATGGTTTTGATGATGGAATATTTGTAGCGGCCAGAATACTTGAAATTCTATCTATAGATTTAAGAAAATCCCGTCAGGTCTTTGCAGAACTGCCGGACGCATTGAATACTCCGGAAATACTTGTTCCTACACATGATGCCAGCGCTATTATGGAAAAACTGGATGCCAGTAGTGGTCATTTTTCAGGAGGTAACATCATTACTATTGATGGTATTCGTGTAGAGTATTCCGATGGCTGGGGGCTGGTTAGAGGCTCTAATACCAGTGATAATCTGACTCTGCGCTTTGAAGCGGAAAATGAAGCAGCACTACAACGTATTGCCAGTAGTTTTAAAGAAGCTATCCTGGAGGCAGAACCTGGACTGGAGTTTCCATTTTAGAGTAATCGGCCGGTATTTTGATTTGAGCAGTAAGTAATATTAAGAGTTATTGTAACCATTCAGCAGAAATTTATGCTTAGTCCAGGTAACAGATTAGAAAGGCTGTTTTTAACGTCAATCTGACTGAGTAGTTACAAGTTATTAACAGTTATCAAGAGTTTTTATGAGTATAAATCACAGTTCAGCCAGTACTATCGCACATGTTTTAAGTGAGGCATTGCCTTATATTCGAAAATTTCAGGGTCGTACTATTGTCATTAAATATGGCGGCAATGCCATGATTGATGAAAAATTAAAAAACGGCTTTGCAAGAGATATTGTGTTATTGAAACTGGTGGGTCTGAATCCTGTCGTGGTACATGGAGGCGGGCCGCAAATTGGCGATCTGCTTAAACGGGTGGGTAAAGAAAGCCGTTTTGTCGGTGGTATGAGAATTACCGATAAAGAAACCATGGATGTGGTAGAAATGGTACTCGGTGGTCAGGTCAATAAGGAAATTGTGGCTCTGCTTAATTCACATGGTGCCAAGGCTGTGGGTCTGACCGGTAAGGATGGTGCTTTGATCAGTGCAAAAAAAATGCACTTTTCACATCAGTCAAAAGAAATGACTGCACCGGAAATTATTGATATTGGCCATGTAGGAGAAGTGACCAATATTGATACCTCCATTATCGATATGTTAATTCATGGTGATTTTATTCCAGTGATAGCACCGATTGGACTGGGTAAGAATGGAGAATCCTATAATATTAATGCTGATCTGGTGGCAGGAAAACTGGCAGAGGAACTTAATGCCGAAAAATTGATCCTGTTGACCAATATACAGGGTCTGCTGGATAAAAATGAAAAACTATTAACAGGCTTAAATATTAATCGGGTTGACGAATTAATTGCAGACGGTACGATTCATGGTGGAATGCTGCCCAAAATACGCTGTGCTCTGGAAGCAGTACAAAATAATGTCTGTTCTGCACATATTATTGATGGTCGTATTGAGCATGCGGTGATGCTGGAGTTATTTACTGATGAAGGTATTGGTACACTTATTTTTGGTGACTGTCCCAGGGATGATGAGTGAGTAAAGTAGCCAAAATTAATCGTAAGGAGCAGATCCTTCAGGCTCTGGCTCTGGAACTGGAAAGAAATCCCGGTGAACGGATCACCACTGCGGGTCTGGCTCGCGCTGTGGGTGTATCAGAAGCTGCTTTGTACCGCCATTTTCCCAGTAAGGCAAAAATGTTTGAAGCGCTGATTGAATTCAGTGAAGAAAGTGTTTTTGGTCTGATTACAAAAGTGCTGGTGGAACAGGACGGTGTGTTTGCTCAGGTGGAACGGATTATTGCGATTGTGCTGGGCTTTTCGGCAAAAAATCCGGGTATTACTCGAGTGCTGCTGGGGGATGCTTTAATTGGTGAAAATGAACGTCTGCTCAAGCGAACAGACCAGTTTTTTCAAAGAATAGAAACCCAGTTACGACAGGTGTTAAGAGAAGCTGAGCTAAAAGGACAGTTTCATTATCAGGGCAATATAGGCTATTTTGCAGAAATTCTGACCAGTTTTATGGAAGGTCAGTTGAGCCGTTATGTTCGTACTCGTTTTTCCAGACGGCCAGATGAAAACTGGCCATTAAAATGGCTTTTTCTGATGAAGAGTTTAACTGCAGATGCCTGAACTGTTATTTTTTAAATTTATAGGCTATGGATTTAAATTCCGTTAGCAAATCAGCAATTTCTTCGCTTTTGCAGAAATCCTGCCCAATCCGTTCCGGGTTACAACGGATCTGAAATATCAGTTCTTTTTTCGTTTCTGAGGTTCTGGTGTCAAGTAAGGTCAGACTCATGGCAATATCCTGATGTCTGACCGGTATATCAGTCACTACTATTCGATTGGTATGGTAGATAATATCTCTGGTCGAAAATTCTTTGATAAAGTTGGTAGAACGATCCCATAATATGGCGCATTGTTCTTTACTTAAGCAGTTCAGTTTGGCCGCATGTAGTTTTCGTGCCTCACTTGGGGTTGAAAGACTGTGCTTCAGGCGGCTGGATTTGGTGATCATAAAGCGTTCTACATCGTGTGCAAAAACTTTTTTAATTTTTTGTGTTTTTGTCTCTTCAGAACTGATTTGAGCCTGAAGGTTGCGAATTTCATTTCGGCTGGTGTCCAGTTTCTGTGCTAATCGAGCCGAAATCTGTCTGCCGGAGCGTTCGGTATTAGCTGCCTGTCTGACCAGGTTACCAAACTGACGTTTTTTTAATTCGATAGAAGATTGAAGAATTTTCGAGCGGGAATTAATAATATCCAGCTTGGATTTAAGGGAATTTAACAAATCATCAATAGTGAGATAGGTTTTTAACAAGATCTGATCGTATTCCTTTGATTTGCGCTTTTGATCAGCTTCGAGTTTTAATAAATTGGTCAGTTCTTTTTCAGACTGAATTTCTTCTCTGGTTTTGGTCCGTTCTTTAACTTTCCTGGTAATACCCGTTTCATCAATATAGCGGATGCGTTTATTGTAATATTCTCTAGGTACACGATTACCGCACTCCGTTAAGCCATCTGCATTTTTCCAGCATTTTATATAAGAGGTGGTTTCTGCAAGAACAATGGTAGAAGTAAGCAT
>Ga0256831_1001911_pt1 | contig 10957 bp, 12 predicted proteins | sample 132544metaG_FD_189087 | JGI IMG/M metagenome (GOLD analysis project Ga0256831, IMG submission 189087) | Hydrothermal vent microbial communities from Lau Basin, Pacific Ocean - 132-544 | ecosystem: Environmental > Aquatic > Marine > Hydrothermal vents | place: Pacific Ocean: Lau Basin | collected... | reverse complement strand
TCCAAGCAATAAGGATACTTAAACCATGTTGGAAAATTATTTTCCTATATTTTTGTTTATCATTATTGGTTTAATAGTAGGAGTTGCATTACCTATACTCGGTTTTTTATTGGGGAAACGTGAACCGGACCCTGAAAAGAATTCACCTTATGAGTGTGGTTTTGAAGCTTTTGAAGACGCACGCATGAAATTTGATGTGCGCTATTATTTAGTCGCTATCTTATTTATTATTTTTGATCTTGAAATAACTTTTTTATTTCCTTGGGCTGTCGTATTCAAAACAATTGGCATATTTGGTTTTGTAGCTATGACAATATTTTTAGCAATATTAGTCATAGGTTTTATTTATGAATGGAAAAAGGGGGCATTAGAATGGGAGTAGAAGGACTTTTACAAGAAGGATTTGTTACAACGACTGCCGATTCACTCATAAATTGGGCGCGAACTGGTTCAATGTGGCCAATGACATTTGGTCTAGCCTGCTGTGCAGTAGAAATGATGCAAACAGGCGGATCGCGTTACGATTTGGATCGCTTTGGCATAGTCTTTCGCCCAAGTCCCCGTCAATCGGATGTCATGATCGTAGCTGGAACTTTAACCAATAAAATGGCAACAGCTCTGCGTAAAGTCTATGATCAAATGCCAAATCCGCGTTGGGTAATATCAATGGGATCATGTGCCAATGGTGGTGGTTACTATCATTATTCTTATTCTGTTGTTCGTGGTTGTGATCGCGTAGTCCCTGTGGACATTTACGTCCCTGGCTGCCCTCCTACCCCTGAAGCCTTATTATACGGCATATTCCAATTACAAAAGAAAATTAAACGCACCAATACAATAGCGCGTGTGAGTTAATTATCACCCATAACTAAATAATTGATAACTAAATATGGCTAATTCTCTTGAAACGCTACGTGCCTCCCTACAAGAAAAATTTGGCGATATTCTTTTTAAGGCGGACATTGCTTACAAACAACTAACTATAGAAGTGCCAGCTACGCACATCTACAATGTTTGTAATGCATTACATAATGATTTTGAATTTTCCCAATTAACCGATTTATGCGGAGTTGACTACAGTCAATATGGACAGGCTGATTGGGAAACCACCCAAGCCAGCAGCAGTGGCTTTAGCCGTGGAGTCAGTAATGATAAACCTGAAGCTAAACCCAGTTTTGCTGTAGTTTATCACCTATTATCCATCAAAAATAATCAACGCCTGCGAGTTCGGAGTTTTGCTGAAGGTACGCCTCCACGCATTGACTCAGTCATAGATATTTGGAACGTTGCCAACTGGTATGAGCGCGAAGCTTTTGATTTATTTGGCATATTATTTGATGGTCACCCCGATTTACGCCGTATTTTGACCGATTATGGTTTTATAGGGCATCCATTCCGCAAAGATTTCCCCATAAGTGGCCATGTAGAAATGCGCTATGATCCTGATAAAAAACGGGTGATTTATGAACCTGTCAGCATAGAACCTCGGACATTAGTTCCAAGAGTCATACGTCAGGATAATCGTTATGTCCAATCAACTTAATAAAGCTATCTTTTTTATAGTAGATAGTTTTAAGGAATAAAAAATGCCTGAGATTCGCAATTACACCATGAATTTTGGCCCTCAGCATCCCGCCGCGCATGGGGTGTTGCGTTTGGTATTGGAACTAGATGGAGAAGTAATCAAAAGGGCTGATCCACATATAGGCTTATTACATCGCGCAACTGAAAAATTAGCTGAAACAAAGCCTTATAATCAAACATTACCCTACATGGATCGCCTAGATTATGTATCCATGATGTGTAATGAACATGCTTATGTGTTAGCAGTAGAACGTTTACTCGGTATCACTGCCCCAATTCGCGCCCAATACATTCGCGTAATGTTTGACGAAATCACCAGAATTCTTAACCATTTATTGTGGATAGCCACACATGGTTTAGATGTAGGCGCAATGACAATATTTTTATATGCCTTTCGGGAACGCGAAGATTTAATCGACTGCTATGAAGCTGTATCAGGTGCGCGTATGCACGCCGCCTATTATCGTCCAGGTGGAGTATATCGAGATTTACCCGATTTAATGCCACAACATAAAACTTCAAAATGGCATAACGAAGCCGAAATTAAACGCCTAAATGCCAATCGCCAAGGTTCATTACTTGACTTTATTGAAGATTTCACTCAGCGATTTCCAACTTATGTTGACGAATATGAAACTCTATTAACCGACAATCGTATTTGGAAACAACGCACAGTTGGTATTGGTGTCGTTTCTCCAGAACGGGCATTACAACTAGGATTTAGTGGCCCAATGTTGCGCGGTTCTGGCATAGAATGGGATTTACGCAAAAAGCAACCTTATGAAGTATATGACAAAGTAGACTTTGATATACCAGTAGGTGTAGAAGGCGACTGCTATGATCGCTACCTAGTTCGCATAGAAGAAATGCGCCAATCAAATCGCATCATAAAACAATGTGTAAACTGGTTACGCAAAAATCCTGGCCCAGTCATGGTTGATGACCATAAAATTTCCCCTCCGCCTCGTCAACAAATGAAAGGCGACATGGAATCCCTAATACATCATTTTAAATTATTCACAGAAGGTTACTGCGTACCAGAAGGCGAAGTATATCAAGGTGTTGAACATCCAAAAGGTGAATTTGGTATTTATATCATATCTGATGGCGCGAATAAACCTTATAGACTCAAAATTCGTGCGCCTGGCTTTTCCCACCTAGCAGCAATGGATGAAATGGCAAATGGACACATGATACCTGATGTAGTCGCACTGATTGGAACACAAGATATAGTTTTTGGAGAAATAGATAGATAAATTTCGTGCAAGGTAACCTTGCACTCCAACGAAATTCTGGAGTGCAAGGTTACCTTGCACGAGCCAAGAATAATTGATTAGGAAATCATAGATGCCAAGTTTACTTTCAGAAAAATCCCAGGCAGCAATTGATACTTGGATAGCCAAATATCCACCAGAACAAAAACAATCAGCAGTCATGGGCGCATTAACCGTTGTCCAAGAAGCCAATGGTGGTTGGTTGACAACAGAATTAATGGATGCTGTGGCTGAATATTTAGAAATGGCACCAATTGCTGTCTATGAAGTCGCTACATTTTATTCAATGTACGAACATAAACCAGTGGGGCAACATAAAATTTGTACCTGTACCAATGTCTCTTGTATGCTCCGAGGTTCAGATGAAATCGTAGCACACCTAAAAAATAAATTAGGCATAGGCTTTGGAGAAACTACAGCAGACAACAAATTCACCCTAAAAGAAGTCGAATGTTTAGGAGCATGTGCAGGCGCACCGATGATGCAAATTGGTGACAACTATCATGAAAATCTAACCCCTGAAAAGGTTGACGAAATTCTAGCGAATTTAGACTAGGAATAAAGATTTATGGCGAATGAACTCTGTTTCAAAAATATACATTTAGAAAAATCATGGACATTACCAGTCTATGAAAGCACGGGTGGCTATAAAGCTCTGCGTAAAATTTTGACAGAAAAAACACCCGCTAAAGACATAATTGATCAACTAAAAGGTTCAGGATTACGCGGAAGAGGAGGCGCAGGATTTTCTGCTGGTTTGAAATGGAGTTTCATGTTAGGAGTACGCGACAAACCTATACAAAAATACCTAGCCTGTAATTCCGACGAAGGCGAACCTGGAACTTGTAAAGATCGTGACATTTTACGTTACAACCCTCATGCAATTGTAGAAGGAATGGCAATAGCCTGTTACACAATCGGGGCAACTGTTGGTTACAACTACATTCGAGGAGAATTTATTGAACCAATTCACCGCTTTGAAGCAGCTTTAAAAGAAGCTTATGAAGCAGGTTTATTGGGTAAAAATATTTTAGGATCAGGAATTGATATTGATCTTTATACCCATCATGGAGCAGGAGCATATATTTGTGGAGAAGAAACCGCATTATTAGAATCCATAGAAGGCAAAAAAGGACAACCACGCTTTAAACCACCTTTTCCTGCCGCCGTTGGATTATATGGCAAACCAACCACAATTAATAATGCTGAAACTCTCGCATCAGTTCCAGAAATTTTGAATAATGGAGCAGACTGGTTTTTAAATATTGGCAAACCAAATAATGGCGGCCCAAAACTATTTTCAGTATCAGGGCATGTCAATAAACCAGGGAATTATGAAATACCATTAGGAACTCCATTTTCTGAATTATTAGAAATGGCAGGAGGAGTTTGGAAAGGGCGCAAATTAAAAGCAGTGATTCCAGGCGGATCATCTACACCAGTTCTAACCGCCGAAACCATGATGGGATTAACAATGGACTATGACTCCATATCTAAAGCAGGATCAATGTTAGGTTCTGGTGCGGTGATTGTGATAGATGAAACCGCAGATATGGTAAAAATATTAGCCCGTTTATCGCATTTTTATTATGAAGAATCTTGTGGACAATGTACGCCTTGTCGAGAAGGAACAGGTTGGTTATCGCGTATATTAGCTCGTATAGTCAATGGTAAAGGCCGTCCCGAAGACTTAGATTTATTACTAAATGTCGGCGGAAAAATCGGAGGACGAACCATTTGTGCCTTGGGAGACGCAGCAGTTATGCCAGTTAAAGCGTTTGTAACCACATTTAGAGAAGAATTCCAGCATTATATTGATCATGGAAAAAGTTTGGTTAAATAATTAATGTAGGGGCAATCCCCCAGTTGCCCAACATAAATGTAGGGGCAATCCCCCAGTGGTTGCCCAACATAATGGATAAATAAAGAATGGTAACAATAGAAATAGACGGCAAACCCTACCAAGCCGAAGCGGGGCAAATGCTGATTGAAATAACAGATGCTAATGGGATCAAAATCCCACGCTTTTGTTATCACAAAAAGTTATCTGTCGCTGCCAGTTGTCGTATGTGCTTGGTAGAAGTGGAAAGGGCGCCAAAACCCATGCCAGCCTGTGCTACGCCAGTAATGGAAGGCATGAAAGCATGGACGCGCTCTGACAAAGCACTTATGGCTCAAAAATCTGTGATGGAATTTTTATTAATTAACCATCCATTAGATTGTCCTATTTGTGACCAAGGCGGAGAATGTGAACTACAAGATAATGCCATTGGTTACGGTGACTGTGCTTCCCAATATCAAGAAGAAAAGCGGGTAGTTTTTGATAAAAATTTAGGCCCACTAATTGCAACTGAAATGACGCGCTGCATTCATTGCACCCGTTGTGTACGTTTTAGCCAAGAAATCAGTGGCATACAAGAAATGGGAACACCAGGGCGTGGAGAACATACCCAAATTGGAACTTATATTGAAAAAAATATCAGTTCTGAACTATCAGGCAACATGATTGATATTTGTCCTGTTGGTGCATTGACATCCAAACCATTCCGCTATTCTGCGCGAGCTTGGGAACTGCAACAACGCGACACAATAGCACCTCATGACTCAGTCGGTTCAAATATTCATCTGCATATCCGCCGTAATCAGGTTATGCGTGTAGCACCTAAAGAAAATGATGCGATTAATGAAGTTTGGATTTCAGATAGAGATAGGTTTAGTTATGAAGGTTTAAATGCCGAAGATCGCTTAACCAAACCCATGATAAAAAAAGATGGAATTTGGCAAAGCACAGATTGGGATAGAGCTTTAACTTTTGCTTTTGAAGGCTTACAAAAAGTAAAAGAAGCAAATGGCAGCGAATCAATTGGAGCTTTAGCCTCACCAACTGCCACCATAGAAGAACTATATTTATTACAAAAACTAATGCGCGGTATTGGAACTGAAAATATTGATCATAGACTTCATCAAACAGATTTTAGTGATCAAATTCAAGCCCCATTATTTCCATATTTAGGACAAGCAATTGCTGACTTGGAAACTAGTGAAGCTACATTAGTTATTGGTTCACACATCCGCAAAGAGCAACCATTATTAAATCATCGTTTGCGAAAATCCACCCTAAAAGGTGGAAAAGTCATGTTGCTTAATTCCATTGATTATGAGTTCAACTACCCAATTGCAGCAAAAATCATTACTACCACGCCAGCAGCTTGGATAGAAGAACTAGCAGGAATTGCTAAAGCCTTATTAAATAATAAACCAGGCTCATTGATTCCTCAAGAAATGGAAAAATTATTAGCAAATATTTCTGTTAATGAGCAACAAACTGCCATTGCTGAACTACTGAGTAACGATAATAAAGCAACAGTATTATTAGGTAATTTAGCCACAGCACATCCCCAATTCTCAACAGTTCGTGCATTAGCGGCAACAATTGCCAAATTAAGTAATGCTACTTTTGGTTACATGGGAGAAGCGAATAATACTTCAGGTGCATGGTTAGCAGGAGTAGTACCACATAGAAGAGCCGCAGGCGCAGCTATTGAAACAGCTATAGAAAGGATAGGTTTAAACGCCGAAGCCATGTTGACTCAAGGACTAAAAAGCTATGTATTGCTAGGCTTAGAACCTGAATTAGACAGTTCGCAAGGCGCAACAGCTTTAACAAACCTTAAAAAAGCAGACTTTGTAGTTTCCTTGAGTGCTTACCGAACTCCAGCAATAGATGACTATGCAGACGTAATCTTACCAATAGCACTATTTCCAGAAACATCAGGAACTTATGTAAATTCTGAAGGAAAATGGCAAAGCTTTAGTGGAGCTATCACACCACCTGGAGAAGCGCGTCCAGCTTGGAAAATTTTGCGAGTTTTAGGTAATTTATTTGATGTTGGAGGTTTTTATTATACAGCATCCGATCAAGTACGCGACGAACTGCGAGAAAAAATCACTGAAGAAATGCCCAACAATGAAACCGCTTGGCAAATTCCTTCAAACTTAAAATCTGACACACCTAAAGGTTTACAGCTTATAACCGAACTGCCAATTTACTCAGTTGATTCCCTAGTACGTCGTGCCAGTTCCTTGCAAAAAACTGCCGATGCAAAAATAGCCACTGGAATACATATCAACACAAAAGTAGCCACAGACTTAGGTTTTACAGACGCGAATCAAATTCAAATCAAACAAAACCAAACTCAAATTACTTTGCCAATAGTGATTGATGAAAGAGTCCCAAATGAAGCAGTGTTAATTTATGCTGGACAAGCTGCAAACGTAGCATTAGCCGCTTGGCATGGAGAAATTGAACTCAATGCAGTCAATTAACCTAGGACAGAAAGCCTTATGATAGAAGCATTGTATTATGTAATTTACACCCTAATCAAAATAGTGATAATAGTAGCACCCTTGATGCTCTGTGTAGCCTACTTAACCTATGCAGAACGCAAAATTATTGGCTTCATGCAAGTACGTCTTGGGCCAACAAGGGTAAACTTATCAATAATTCCTCTAATAGGAAAAATACGAGGATTTGGACAACCAATCGCAGATGCAGTGAAATTGATGTTTAAGGAAATAATGATTCCCACAAACTCAGATCGCTTCCTATTTGTGATAGCCCCAGTCCTAGCTATGGCACCAGCTTTAGCTGCATGGGCAGTAATACCCTTTGGAGAAGGATTAATACTAGCTGATATAAATGCAGGCTTACTCTATATTCTAGCCATGAGTTCTATTGGAGTCTATGGCGTAATTGTCGCAGGATGGGCAAGTAATTCCAAATACGCACTTTTAGGATCACTACGCTCAGCAGCGCAAATTATTTCTTATGAAATAGCAATGGGCTTTGCCCTAGTCGGAGTCTTAATGGCAGCCAGCAGCTTAAATCTTGGAGACATAGTAGCCGCACAACAAGGAAGTTTTTTACATTGGTATTGGTTACCACTATTTCCATTATTTATTATTTACCTAATATCAGGAGTAGCCGAAACCAACCGCGCCCCCTTTGACGTAGCAGAAGGCGAATCAGAAATTGTCGGATTCCATGTAGAATATTCAGGAATGTTATTTGCGGTATTCTTCTTAGCAGAATATGCCAACATGATATTAATAGCCGCATTAACAGCACTATTATTCATGGGAGGCTGGTTATCACCTTTTGAAGGAATCCCAATTTTAGATCCAATGTTTGCATGGGTACCAGGAATATTTTGGTTACTAGCCAAAATAAGCACAGTCCTATTTTTCTTCCTATGGATTCGTGCCACCTTTCCACGTTACCGTTATGATCAAATAATGCGTTTAGGTTGGAAAGTCTTCATACCAATTACATTAGTATGGATAATGGTATTGGGAATTTTAATATTAATGAAACTGCCACCGTGGTTTGCGTGAGGTTAAAAAAATGAAAACGGTAGCTAATTACCTAAAAAGCCTATTTTTGTTTGAAATGCTAAAAGGGCTAAACCTCACAATGAGATACTTGTGGGCAAAAAAAATAACAATACAATATCCAGACGAAAAAACGCCCCAATCGCATAGATTCAGAGGCAGACATGCGTTAAGACGTTATCCAAATGGAGAAGAACGTTGTATAGCCTGCAAACTATGTGAAGCAGTATGCCCAGCACTAGCGATAACTATAGAAGCATCTCAAAGAGAAGATGGCACACGTCGCACTACCCGCTATGACATAGACTTAACTAAATGTATCTTCTGTGGATATTGCGAAGAATCATGTCCAGTAGACTCCATAGTAGAAACACGAGTCTTTGAATATCATGGCGAACAACGTAGTGATTTACTAATGACCAAAGCCAAATTACTCGCAGCAGGTGATGAATTAGAAGAACAATTAGCAGCAGATAAAGCACTTGATGCGCCTTATCGTTAGTCAAAGAATGAGGGCAACCACAGAGGGATTGCCCCTACTACATGGATGGCATTTGTAGGGGTGTAGGGGTTATCCTTTATGGTAACCCTGTTACCTTGCAACAATAGGATAAGATTATGTACAAGATCAAGAGGTTATTATTAATCATCATGATCTTAGTTTTTTCGATTACAGTTCAATCAGAAGAAATTAAGAAAAAATATTACGACAATGGAACTGTGCAATTTGAATATAATTACAGGAATGGTAAATTGCATGGAATCACTACAGAGTTTTATGAAAGTGGAGTCAAAAAAACTGAAACCACCTATAAAGCAAATAAAAAAATTGCCGAAAATAAATACAACAGAAATGGCAATCTGACATACGCATTAAAGTATGTAAATGGCCAGAAACTCGAAACCACCAAACGCTATTACTCAACAGGAGAACTATTCCGAGAACGTAGCTTAGTTAATGGCAAAATTGAAGGTTTAGAAATTGATTATGATAAAGATGGCAATAAAAAAGCCGAACGAAACTATGTCAATGGGCTAAAAGAAGGCAGTGCCAAAGGCTTCCATTATAATGGACACGTCCAAGGAGATTGGAAATTTCACAACGGAGAACCAATAGCAGCAGATATTTTTTATCGTAACGGCGCAATTTGGTTGGAACACCGGGATTTTAACGACAAGGGACAATTGGACGGAGTTAGCAAAGAGTACAACAAAGAAGGAAAACTTGTCGCGCTAAGATATTATAAAGAAAACGAAATGGTAAAACGAAAAAAAGTTAGTTTTTGGACAAGATGGTTCTGGTCATTGTGGTATTAAAAATTGAAACGTAGAGACAAGGCATGCCTTGTTTCTACCAAAAATGGACAACAAGCATGATAACATTCACATTTTATTTATTTGGACTCATACTAATAGCTTCTGCTGTAAGCGTTATAACAGTAAAAAATCCCGTACATGCGGCATTATTTTTAGTACTAGGGTTTTTTTCATCAGCAGCAATTTGGCTATTACTGCAAGCAGAATTTTTAGCTATCGCCCTAGTGATAGTGTACGTTGGAGCAGTTATGGTACTGTTTTTATTCGTAGTAATGATGCTAGACATAAACCTTAGCAAACTACGCGAAGGATTCGTCAACTACATGCCAGTAGCAACAATTGTTGGCATACTTATTTTGGTAGAAATGATTTTCGTTGTAGGTGCTTGGCCAGAAGTTACCTCATCAGAAATAGCCACCAACATACCCAACACAGTCGCACTAGGCAAAGTCCTATACACAAACTACGTTTATCCATTTGAAATAGCCGCCGTGATATTACTAGTCGCCATGATAGCAGCCATAGCATTAACCATGCGTCCACACACACGCGCCAAATATCAAAAACCAGAAGAACAAGTAAAAGTGCGTAGTCAAGATCGTATTCGTATAGTCAAAATGCCATCAGAATCAAAGGAATAAACCAATGCCAGAACTACATGAATTCCTGATTTTAGGAGCAATATTATTTTCCATAAGTATTACAGGAATCTTTTTAAATCGCAAAAACCTAATAGTACTGCTCATGTGTGTTGAACTGATGCTCTTATCAATCAACATGAACTTCATAGCATTTTCACATTTTAATGCTGACATAGCAGGACAAATATTTGTCTTCTTTATACTAACAGTAGCAGCCGCAGAATCAGCCATAGGCTTAGCTATTTTAATAGTACTATTTCGCAACAAAAACACAATCAATGTCAATGATATTGACAGCATGAAAGGATAACTATTTTGAGGGAGGGCAACCACGGTGGGAATTGCCCCTACATGAGATAATGGTAGGGGCAATCCCCCTGTGGTTGCCCTCCCTATATGAGAAAAAACAGGAAAAAATATATGCAAAACACCGCCTTACTAATAGTTCTAGCTCCCCTAATCGGAGCTATAATAGCAGGACTATTCAAAGTCAATAAAACTATCGCACACACAGTAACCATTGGCGCAGTTGGACTCTCGTTTTTTCTATCACTATATGTATTTTATCAAATAGTAATAGCAGGACAGCCAACATTTAACGAAACCCTATACACATGGTTAGTCGCAGGAAACGTCACCCTAGAAATAGGCTTCATGATAGACTCGCTTACTGTCCTAATGATGCTAGTAGTAACTTTTGTGTCTTGGATGGTACACTTCTACACCATTGGCTACATGAAAGATGATCCA
>Ga0256831_1001910_pt1 | contig 10959 bp, 8 predicted proteins | sample 132544metaG_FD_189087 | JGI IMG/M metagenome (GOLD analysis project Ga0256831, IMG submission 189087) | Hydrothermal vent microbial communities from Lau Basin, Pacific Ocean - 132-544 | ecosystem: Environmental > Aquatic > Marine > Hydrothermal vents | place: Pacific Ocean: Lau Basin | collected... | reverse complement strand
GCCCCTGGTATATGGCAAGGCACAGGTAAATACCTCCAGGCCGGGCCCACCATGTGCGTTTCATCCTGCCCTTGGCCCCGGAAAGGCTGAGAGCCCACCACACCTGGCCGCTGGCAAGGGAGATCTGCCTGGCATCAGCATCCATTACCGCCTGCCTGGCAAACATCATCAGCCGGCTGGCATGGCCCATGAGATGCACCCTATTGCAAAAATCCCTCGCACGGCGCACCACCCTTTCCCTGGCCTGGGGCTGACGGATCATGGGCCGGCTGTCAGCAATGAGATGGTACCTGATCATCGATTCTATCTCCAGATTATTGAATCCACTGGAAATATGTTCTTTCTGACCGCCTTTTGACGAGAATCTTTGACTGGACAAGAAATTCTGCATGATTAACATTTGATTTACAGGCATGCGCAAATTATCCAGGGATGAATATCCCTCGCATGCCATTTTGAGCATTTTCTGGAAAATTTCATAACGAATCAGGAGATTAAGCGATGTTAATAAGAAAGCCTGCAGTCGCCAATCAGTTTTATGAAGGAAATCCTGTACGGCTGAGGGCTGAGCTGTCACAGCTTATACCCACTACGGCACATGCCGGCCCAGCCATTGCGGCAGTCTCTCCACATGCCGGATATATCTATTCAGGCCATATCGCCGGGGCTGTATATAGCAGGATAACAATTCCCGAACATGTTATCATCTTGGGCCCCAACCACACAGGCTACGGTTCCTATGCAGAGATAATGACCGAAGGTATCTGGCAGATGCCCCTTGGCGATGTACCTGTAGCCGAAGAGCTGGCGCAGCATGTGCTCAGCCAGTCAGCAGTGCTCACCCAGGGTTACCAGGCTCACATATACGAACACTCCCTGGAGGTGCAGGTGCCGTTTCTGCAGTATCTGCAGCCTGCACTGAAAATCGTACCCATATGCCTGGGCCCCCTTGATCTGGATTCATGTCTGGAAATAGGTCGAGCAGTGGCTGAGGCAATAACAGCATTCGGAGAACCTGTATTGCTGGTCGCAAGCACGGATATGAGCCATTATGTACCAGCCGATGTAGCAAAAGAGCTGGACAGTCTTGCCATTAAACAGATACTGGCCCTGAATCCTCAAGGGCTCTATGAAACAGTCAAGGCCAATGGCATCTCCATGTGCGGTTATGTTCCCACCACAATTGCCATTGAGGCCGCCGGCAGGATGAATGCCTCCAAGGCAGAGCTGGTGAAATATGCCAATTCCGGAGAGATAAACGGCGATTACAGCAGGGTGGTAGGATATGCCGGCCTTATAATAAAATAACGTGAAGACGGAATGGCTGCCAACAGGCCGGGATGAGATCTCCGGCCTGTCCATGAAAATGTGCACTTTTTGCATGTATTTTCACGTTAAATCCTCATGGCTAATATGCGAAAATAGCTGCAAATACGGGGAGAAACCGGGAATGCTTCCGCGGGACCGGTCTAAAAAATTGCATTTTGGGAATTCATGCTTCTTGACAACAAATAACCCTCCATCTATATTTCCCCTGTAACTGCTGGGGGATCGTCTAACGGCAGGACGGTAGACTCTGGATCTACTAGTCTAGGTTCGAATCCTAGTCCCCCAGCCATTTTTTTATAACTGATGCAAATCAGGCAGTTGTGCAAAAAGATTATATTTACAATCACTATCCTCTCTCCTCTGGACAGTTGCTATCCGGCCTGTCTATACCAAGTTATATCCGCTTAGTTCTTCCTGCTGTCTGGCATGAATCTGTCGTGCCTCAAATGCAAGGCTGTGACCTATAATCTCATGATGGCGCAAGGCAGACAACATGGCACTGACGGCCAGAAAACCTCTTACAAACGCAGCAGCGTCCGTATTCTTATTGCAGAGGATGATATTACTGTTGCTAATGGCTACCGCAGTATCCTGGAGGATGCCGGTTACCAGGTTGTGGAGGTTGTCTATAATGGCGCAGACGCGGTGCAAAAGGCGATCGAGTGCAATCCCAATCTGATAATCATGGACATCAAGATGCCAAGGATGGACGGCCTGGAAGCTGCAAGGGCCATAAACAGCCCGTATAAAAATTCCTTTATCCCCATCATCTTTGTAACCGCATTCACTGAAAGGCATTTCGTAGAAAAGGCAAAGGGCCATGGCGTCCTGGGATACCTGGTAAAACCCGTGCAGCTGGATGACCTTGTTCCTGCCATTGAAATGGCCTGGTCAACAGCCCAGACCATCAACGCCCTGGAAGGCATAGTGGAAAACCTTTCTGAAGAACTTGAGGCCAGAAAACTCATAGAAAAGGCAAAAGGCGTCATTATGAAACACATGTCCCTGGATGAAGAAACTGCCATGAAGATGATGCAAAAAGAGAGTCAGCGTCAACGCATCAAGATGAAGGACCTGGCCAGGACAATAGTTTCTATGCATTCATCCAGAAGTTAAGGAGATCTTCTTTGATTTCTCTGTATCGATCCAGGGTTCAAGTTTCGTCTCGGATGACGCATTTCCATTCTGGGTCTGCATCTCGTATTCCTTTTTAAGCGCGGTGGTTATCTCACTTACGCGGGTTTCAAGCATTTGCAGCCCATCCTTTGCTTCAGAGCAGTCAGGATCGAGCTTGAGCGCGGTTTCAAATGACTTTCTTGCCTCTGCGAACCAGCTTCCCTCCATGTAACTTTCACCTGCCAGGCAGTATGCATGATGGAGCCCGTTGGGGAATAGTGCTGCCAGGAGTTTGCCGGGGCCGCTATCTCTGGGCCAATGTTCTTCAGGAGATACCGCTGCCTCCAGGAGATACCGCACCAGCAGGGCCTTGCCAGATTCCTCCTTCAACACCTTGATCAGATATTTTTCCGCATGATCAAATAACAATGCCATCCGCTTGAGTGCACGCCTTATCTCATGTTCCGTCTCTTCAAAAAACTCTATTCCCGGACTGTCGCCATTGGCATTCAGTTTTAAAACAGCCCTGCCGGCAACGGGGCACGACCTCCTGTAACGCTCAATCATGTAGGCATTTTCCTTGAGCTTCATTGCCTCGTGAAATATGGCGCCAACCATCCAGTCCAGCATGAATGCAACCTCGTCTTCCGCAGGGTCACTGTAACCCCACAGCATGTGACACAGGTCCTTAAGCTGCCAGAGCTTTCCCTTGTCTCTCTCTGTTCCGACCCAGATATCGAATCCGTCATATCTTACGCCGTATCTTGCGGTATGTTCCCTGATATCCATGAAAAAAGAATAGGAATCCAGGAAATCCTTTACCGCATTCTTGACGAATATGTCACGTTTTTCGTCTATCCAGCAGGAGTTCATCCACCTGTTCCAGTTTCACTGCACTGGCCCGCAGGCATTACATTCCTTTCATGTATTGCCAGGGCAAGATATTCGTCATCTTCACCGTATACCAGCCTCTTTGCCTGCATACCATCCATAAAGGCCCTTATCTTTTGTTTCGGCAACCCGTCTGATATATTTAGCAGGCTGTCCATGTCCGCAGGCTCCAGGCATGCAAGATAGAGCTTGCGTGACATACCGGACAACCTGTGCCTGAGCACCTGTCCATCCGGCATCACCTGGCGTATCACCAGGAAGTCCACACCATCCCTGAATGTAAGGAACCCCTTGGCTCCGGAAAGTCTTCTCCTGGCACTTCCCATGGCAGATAGCTTGTCTGTCAACTTTTTCCACATGAGCTTCTGCCTGAGCCTGTCACCCCTGTACTGGAGCACCAGGGGATGCAACCTGCCAGCAACTTCCCTGGGGAACAGCATCGAGTAGCAAGGATGCGGTTTTATCCCGCTTATGCCAAAATCCTTTGGCTGCCTGGATACCGGGCTTTCCATTCCGAGCCAGAAGGAAACCGGCTTTAAGGGTGCAAACGGCCATGCAAAATCCAGGTTCTCAAGGGTTTCATCCACCTCTTCCACGGTACTGCCAGGGAAATGGAGTATCAGGTTGGCCTGAAGCTTTATGCCTGCTTCAGCACAATGGCGCATCATGGCAAGATTATCAATTGCCCTTGAGCCCTTGCCTAAACGCCTCAAAAGACTGGTGCTTAGGGCCTCTATGCCAACCTGGACATCTCTCAGGCCTCCGGCAGCCATTCTGAAGATATCTGTCCTGGAATGACCCACGCGCAGCTCTGCAAAAAAGGAATAGTCCCTTCCATGGGCATGCAGAAGATCAAAAAATTTCGGGGCCTGTCTTGCAGGCAGGCAGTTGTCCATGAATGCGTAGTCCAGTGCGTGGTAACGCTGGGCCAGATAGTCGATCTCGGCAGTAATTCTCTCTGGAGATTTGGCCCTGTAACCCTTCCACTGGAGATTGAGATTGCAAAAATTGCACCTTGACCACCAACATCCCCTGGATGCCTCCACAGGAAGCATAGGAGTGATGCCAGCTGCCCTGCTGCCAAGCGCCTCGATCTCGGCAAAATAGTCATCAAAATCCGGAAAGGGAAGCGAGTCCAGATCGGGTATCTGCTCTTTCCTGACAGCAGTTTCACTTGTGTCTTTATCAACCCGGTCCCGGGATGCAATGGCAGGGCTTGAAATGGAGTCCTTTTTACCAGACAGGTATAAACAGAGATCCAGTAGGGGCAGCTCGCCCTCGCCGGTAATGCTGAAGTCCACAAAGGGAAAGGCAGCCATTATAGCCCGACCTGAAATACCGGAACTGCTTGCTCCTCCAATGACTATCTTGCAGAAAGGCAGCTGTTTCTTGATAAATTTCGCGATATAGAGCCCGGCAGTAAGCTGGTTCAGGCACAGGCTTATGCCAACAAGGCCTGCAGGAGGAGACTCGTCAGACAATATAAATTCCTCCATGACCTGCCCAGCCGCCGAGACTATCTTTCTGAAATCAGGCCTCCCACCCTTTGTGCCAAATCTCTTTCCAATGGCATCATAAAACAGTTTCTCCGGGCCCTGATGATCCGGGAAAAGCAGGGCCGCAAATACAGATTCTGCAGCCCAGCTGGACTGGCTTATGGTGTGGTACGTCTCATAACCTATGGCCGAGGCAAGCCGGATATAAGGATGCCTAACGCTGATCCGTATGCCAGGCACTCTGGCTTTCAGGAAGGCCTTTAGCGCACCGAGCTGTATGGATGGCCGGTTGAACAAGGGCCATGGAGGAGAAACAAGGGTTATGTGCACTTGTCCAGGACAGGCGTCAGCTTAATCAGCCTATCTTGCCTGCAAGGGCCATGAGCCGGTTTATCCTTTCCTGAATGGGGGGGTGCGTACTGAACAGTTTTGCAATCGAGGACGCGGTTAGCGGATTTACTATGTACATCTGCGCAGTAGCAGGGTTAACCTGCATTGGCACCCTATGATTCCACTCTTCCAGCTTTTTCAATGCACTGGCCAGTTGTGTCGGGCAATGACATATCTTTGCGCCTGTGGCGTCTGCCTGGAATTCCCTGCTCCTGGAGATGGCCATCTGGATAAGCATTGCAGCAATGGGGGCAACAATCATCATTATGAGTGTGCCGATCAGCCCTCCGCCTTCGTCATCGTCAGATCCTCCGAAACCTCCAAATATCAGGCCCCACTGGGCAATATTTGCAAGATAGCTGATCGCGCCTGCCATGACTGCGGCAATGGAGCTTATAAGGATATCCCGGTTCTTGATGTGGGCAAGCTCATGGGCCAGCACTCCTTCCAGTTCTTCCCTGGTCAGAAGCTTCAGTATGCCCTCGGTAACCGCTACTGCTGCGTGGCTGGGATTCCTGCCTGTGGCAAATGCATTAGGCGTCTCCTGGGGAATTATGTAAACCCTGGGCTTGGGAAGACCGGCTCTCTGGGAAAGGTCTGTCACTATGCTGTGCAGTTGAGGTGCTTCCTGCGGGCTTACCGGTTTGGCCCCGCTCATGGACAGGGCCAGTTTGTCACTGAACCAGTATGCCCCCAAATTCAATACAGCTGCCAGTATGAGCGCGAATATCATACCATGCTGGCCGCCAAGAATCCTCCCTGCTACCATGAACAGGGCTGTCAGTCCGGCCAGGAATATGAAGGTCTTTAAAACATTGTTCATAGAAATGATCTCCTGTTGTCCTAATTATTCGTAACTTCTCAATAAATCCATGCAAATTTTTCTGTAACAGACAGTCTATTTTATCCCGGATTATCTGTTTGCCTAAGAATATTATCACTTTTGCTGAAAACACAAGCATGAACAAAAAACATCCCGATACCGACAATCTTGAATCAGGCGCAACGCATGTCCATGACGGCGCATGAGACTGCGGCCCATGAATCTATCAAACACCTGACATAATGTGCGTTGCCTTTTCCACGTCTTTTTTGCTGCCGATAAACAGGGGAACCCTCTGATGAAGCGCTGTGGGCTTTATGTCCATGATCCTGCCCTTGCCGTCAGTTGCTGCGCCGCCTGCCTGTTCTGCGATAAAGGCAAGTGGAGCGGCTTCGCAGAGAAGTCTCAGCTTGCCGTGCGGTTTGGCAGGGTCTTTCTTGTCAGCTGGGTACATGAATATTCCCCCATAGAACAAGTTCCTGTGGAAATCCGCCACCAGGCTGCCTATGTAACGCGCCGTGTAAGGTTTGCCCCGGTCGTTTTCAGGGCTCTTGAAATAATCTACCGTGGCCTTGACCTTTTCATCCCAATAACAGCTGTATGACTCGTTTACCGAATATACCTTGCCCTGCTCTGGCATCTTGATGGATGGATGGGAAAGCAGAAACTCGCCTACAGATGGATCCAGGGTGAAACCGTCAACCCCCTGCCCTGTTGTATATACCATAATGGTGCTTGGGCCGTAGATGAAATAGCCAGCAGCTATCTGAGAAGATCCTCCCTGGAGAAAATCTTCCAGTGTGACATAGTTCCTGTCACTGGTCTTTTTCATTATAGAGAAAATTGTTCCTATGTTTACATTTACATCAATGTTGGATGAACCATCCAGAGGATCGAACACCAGCAGATAATCTCCTCTGGGACGGTTGTCCGGGACTTCTATGATGTCAGCGTTTTCTTCAGAAGCCATGGCACACAGAATGCCGGCCTGCTGCATGCGGTAAATCAGAACCCTGTTTGCAAAATCATCCAGCTTGCGTACCTGTTCGCCCTGAACATTGATATCCCCGGTGAGTCCCAGGATATCCACGAGGCCGGCCTTGTTGACCTCTCTTGAAATTATCTTTGCTGCAAAAATAAGCTCTGTCAGCAACCTGGTGAACTGCCCCGTGGCCATGGGGCTTTGCTTCTGATGAAGAAGGAGATGCTCTATAACTGTTACACCTGTATTTTCCATGATGCGCTCCTGCAAATACTGTTTTTACAACTGTTACCAAATGGCTGTCATGCAAAATCGGTTTACTAACGATTGCACAGACATTGCCTGAAAACAAGACTGCTTCTGCAAAATGCGTGATGACGGCTGCTATCCTCTGCATACCCAATCGCAGTACCGGATGAACGGTCTGCACGTAATTCAATCCGTTATTTTACATTAATTATGGAATACTTGAAAGGCCCTGCATAAATGCTATGCATATGCAGCATTCTTCATGCAAAAATGTGGATGGTGATTCCTGTTTCCTCAGGCAAAAATATTGCAAAATTGTAACAAACCAGTAAAGTTGGGCTGTCCATCTTACAGGCAGGTACTCTACCTGTAACATTGACCTCGTTACATAATGAAAAACAAAAAAAACAAAAAAATAATTGTCCATGAATAAAGGCCGCCGGGTTCAAAATATAGAATATCTGAAAACAGAAAACCTCTCTGAGAGTCGGCAGATAACCGAGCTTTCATGCCTTTACGAGGTCACAAGGGCTCTTTCCGGCAACAAGAACCTCAAAAAGGCCCTGGACAAGGTGCTTGAAATCATGGCCGAACACCTTGGCATGGTAAGAGGCACAGTAACCATTCTCAAACCTGACTCATCCGAACTGCAGATAGAGGTCGCACACGGCCTTACTGCAGAGGCCAGGCGCAGGGGCCATTACAAGCTGGGTGAAGGCATTACCGGAAGGGTTGTTGCCACAGGTGAGCCTATTGTTATTCCCAATATAACCAAGGATCCCAGGTTTCTTAACCGCACCAGGACCAGAACCGTCTCCAGGGAAGACCGCAAGGTCTCGTTTATCTGCGTACCGATCAACCACAGTTCCTATACCATCGGGGCTCTCAGCATAGACAGATATGCTGCTCCAAACGTCTCTCTTGAGGACGATTTAAGGCTTCTTACCATAATCAGCAGCCTGATAGCCCAGTCTGTCATGCGTCTTCACGAGACTAATGCAGAACGCCAGTCGCTCCTCAGTGAAAACAGAAAGCTCCGCATGGCCCTGACGGAAAAATACAAGGTTGGGAATCTCATAGGCAATTCCAGCCAGATGCAGGAAGTTTATGAAATGATGCACCGTGTGGCAGAGAGCAATGCCACAGTGCTTCTAAGGGGAGAAAGCGGCACTGGCAAATCCCTGGTGGCAAAGGCCATACATTTCAACAGCAGGCAGTCCAAGGGGCCATTCATAAGCGTAAACTGTTCTGCCCTGCCTGAAACCCTGATGGAAAGCGAACTCTTTGGTCATGCAAAGGGAGCGTTTACAGGCGCTGTGCGCCATTCAAAGGGCCGGTTCGAGATGGCCCACAAGGGAACCATCTTTCTGGACGAAATCGGCGACCTGCCTCACAGCGTGCAGGTAAAACTGCTTGGTGTAATACAGGACAAGGAATTCCAGAGGGTTGGTGACAGCAGAACCATAAGAATAAACTGCCGGATCGTGGCTGCCACCAACAAAAAGCTGGAAGAGGCAATGGAGCGGGGCGAATTCCGGGAGGATCTTTATTACAGGCTGAATGTCTTTCCCATATACCTTCCGCCCCTGAGAGAGAGAAAGACGGATATTATACTCCTGGCAGAACACTTTCTCGAAAAATTCTGCAAGGAATATAATAAAAATATCAGATGTTTTTCCAGGGCTGCCATGGACTGCCTGATGCATTATGACTGGCCTGGCAACGTACGTGAGCTTCAAAACTACATAGAGAGGGCAGTAATAATATGCGATGAGAATGTGCTGGGGATACGCCACCTGCCTGCAGGCCTCCAGTTCTCTGTCGATGAAGATGAAACAAGGATAAGGAGGCAGAGTTTTGCGGACGCGGTGGCGAGCTTTGAAAAAAAGTTGATAATGGAGGCCCTGTCAGAAACAGACGGAAACCAGACCAGGGCGGCAAAGCTCTTGAACTCCAGCCTGAGAATCATAAATTACAAAATCAAGAAATATGCCATAGACACCTCTACCTTCAAAAAGACTTCCTGATTCTTCCTTCCTGCCAATATGTCCCATTCAAAAAAATACAACCGTTCATCAGGCAAAAAAAGAAACAGGCCAAGAAGGAAACGACACTTTCCCCAGGCAATACCTGCCAGATCCGCACATGACGGCCAGCAGTGTCTCTTCAATGACATGGATTTCAAGCCGTTTATCGTTCCGCGGCCCAAGCACTGTATCAGCAGAAAAAATATCGATCGCGAGGCGCTCAAGGTACTTTACAGGCTCAAGGACCATGGCTTTCTGGCCTATCTGGTAGGAGGAAGTGTAAGAGACCTGCTGTTGGGCAAGGCGCCCAAAGATTTTGACATAGGCACTAATGCCACTCCCGAGGAAATAAGGCGGCTCTTCCGTTACAGCAGGATAATTGGCAAAAGATTCCGCTTGGTACACGTGTACTTCAAGGGTGGCAAGATAATAGAGGTTTCCACCTTCAGGAAACAGATAGAGCTGGATGACAGGGAAGCTGCCAGAGAAGGTCTTGGCTCCGAAAGCATATTCGGCTCTCCAAGGGAAGACGCCTTCCGCAGGGATCTCACCATCAACGGCCTATTTTATAACATAGCGGATTTCAGCATAATCGACTATGTGGATGGCATCGGGGACCTGGAAAGGAGAATCATCAGGACCATAGGCGATCCCGAAAGGCGTTTTATAAGGGATCCTGTAAGGATGTTGAGAACCACACGCCATGCAGCGCGCACTGGTTTCTCTATCCACCATACAACATGGGATGCTGTATGCCGGCATGCTTCCAAGATAAGGCTGTGCGTAACAGCAAGGGTCCGGGACGAATGGCTCAAGGATATGAAATCAGGCGTCAGCGCTGATTGGAGCCGTCTCATGATAGAGTCAGGACTGTTCCAGGAGATATTCCCTGCGCTGCAAGGCATGCTGTCTGGCCCGGATGCCCCAAAACTCCGGGATATGCTGTTCAAAGTGCTGAACAGGGTGGATTACATGGTCAAAAAAGGGCGGGATATGAGCGACGCCTTTTTTCTATCCGCACTTGCAATCCCCTTTTTACATTTTATGCCTGACTGGCATGCGCTGAAATCTGAAAAGGTACGCTGGCCTACCTGCGAAGTCAGGGCCCTCCTGGATTCAATGTTTATGCCGTATGATTTCAGACGGGCAGACAGGGACCTCATGGCGCGGCTCATATCAACATACTGGCCACTGGAATTCTGTGCCAGGCGTAACCAGTGGCAAAAACGGGTCTATTCCAAGGCTACATTTCCAGAGGCATTAGAACTTTATAACTGTATTAAAAGGGCCCTGGGCCAGGATGTTATTGCACTGGACAAGAACAAGATGCCTGGCAAAAAGAAGTCCAAGGGGCGCAGGCGGAGAAAAGGCAGGAAGAAAAATGGATCGAGAAGTGGCAGAAATTCATGACAGGGAGGGCCGAGTTTCATGAAGCTCAGACAAAATGCCAGAGAGCTGGTGCTTTTGGAATTGGCGGGCACAGGACTGCTCCTGGGAGAGATACGATACAATAAACAGACGGAGACCGTATTGTTTGCCATGGAGAAATCCGCGTTTTTTGACCTGTATTTTCCATGCTCTGTCAGTTTTGACCAGAACAGAGGGATTCTGGTCCATCCCCATGTCATCAATGCCATGACAACCTCCTCCATAAGG
>Ga0256831_1001909_pt1 | contig 10959 bp, 8 predicted proteins | sample 132544metaG_FD_189087 | JGI IMG/M metagenome (GOLD analysis project Ga0256831, IMG submission 189087) | Hydrothermal vent microbial communities from Lau Basin, Pacific Ocean - 132-544 | ecosystem: Environmental > Aquatic > Marine > Hydrothermal vents | place: Pacific Ocean: Lau Basin | collected... | reverse complement strand
AGCGTCGGCGGGATTGGTAGCACCAATTAATTTGCGGTAGTCTTCAACGGCATTTTCTTTTTCAACAACAGCGGCAACAATGGGGCCTGACGACATAAATTCGGTTAAATCGTTGTAAAAAGGACGCTCTTTGTGCACTGCGTAAAATTCCATGGCCTGCTCTTTGGTCAAACGCAGGTATTTCATGGCTTTGATGGTAAAACCACCTTCAATAATTTTTGCTAAAATGTTCCCGATATGGCCGTTTTCAACAGCTTTGGGCTTAATCATGGTAAATGTAATGTTTCCTGACATGTTTTCGTGTTTTTAAAATTTGTGCAAAAATAGAAGAATTTATAATTAATAAAGCAACAGGGTTAACTTTCTCCCTATCACTACCGGGAGATTGCAGCTAATTCCTGTTTTGATGTGCTAGTAGGTTTTATTAAACCAAATAGTACACTGATTTTTATGATTAAACTGATTAGACTGATTTTCGCTTTCTTATCATAACAATCAGTTGTATCAGTCTAATCAGTGTACTATTTCAATTTATAGAGAAAAAGAATAAATATTTATTCTCGGTTTTATATATTATTAAGGAACAAAGTGCTAACTTTAAACAACCTCATATAAAATTGGCACATTATATAGGAATTAGCAGGGATTGATAACGGCGTAACTTGCCAATTATCTTTCATTGTTTTAGCCTTCAGGCCTTAACAACTTTTAACGCTATTACTTTTAGCCATTAATTCTAACCAAGCTCATTTTGGTTAACTTTGCCCGCTGATTATTAATATTGTTTATGCTTACTGACCAACAAAAAGGCGAAATTGTTGATTTTTTTTCTCAAAAAAGAAAAATTGCCCTTACCACTCACATGAATCCGGATGGTGATGCCGTTGGATCAACGTTGGCTATGATGCATTATCTCAGGTTAAAAGGCCACGAAGTTACTGCCATTGCTCCCAATAGTTTTCCGGGGTTTTACGCCTGGCTGCCCGGAGCGTCTGATATTGTAATTTATGACAAAAAGGCATCAGCTGTTAAAAAGGCCATGATGGAAGCTGACATGGTTTTTTCGTTGGACTACAACGGTTTTAGCAGGGTAGGACAAATGACCAATCTGCTTAAATCGGCTCCCGGAAAGAAATTTTTAATCGATCATCACATTGACCCTGAAGAGGGATTCGACTATTATTTCTCCAAAACCGAAACAACTTCAACAGGTCAATTGGTGTACGACTTTATCAATCTAATGGGTGATGAAGTGCTTATTAATAAGGAGATTGCGGTAGCTGTTTATGTTTCCATTATGACCGATACGGGATCGTTTAGTTTTGCCAGTAATTACCCCGAAACCTACCATATAGTAGCCAACTTGATTGATAAAGGCGTTGATGCCGAGCGGGTTCACAGGCTGGTTTACGATACCTTTAGCGAAAATCGTTTGCGGCTGTTGGGGTATGCCATCTCGGAACGAATGCTGGTGTGGCATCATCTGCATGCAGCAGTAATTTATCTTACCAAAGAAGACCTGAAACGATTTAATTATCAGGTTGGTGATACAGAGGGGGTGGTAAATTATCCGCTATCGATGGATGATGTAAACCTCTCCATTTTGATAACGGAAAAGGAGAAAAAAATAAAAATATCGTTTCGTTCAAAAGGCGACTTTAACGTTAACTTGTTTGCCCGAAACGGTTTTAACGGTGGAGGCCACAAAAATGCAGCCGGCGGGCAAACTTTTACCGATGTTAAAAAAACCATCAGCGACCTTAAAGCTGCCCTGGAGCCTTTAAAAGATGAGTTAAACTATAAATTATCATATTAACATGCGAGTTTTTATTGCAAGTATATTGTTATCGGTTGGGATGCTGTTGGTTTCGTGTAACAACAACAAACCCACCGGTTATGTGGCAAAAAAGCAAAAAACGATACAAAAAAGTCCTGAAAAATCGCTCGAAAAGGTCAACCGGTATCTTTTAAAGGTTGAAAATCGTGAGATTGACGATTACGTAAAAAGGCATCATTGGGATATGCAAACCACAGGTTCGGGACTGAGGTATCAGATTACTAAAAAGGGTAATGGCCGTGCCATAAAAAAGGGCGACAGGGTTGCTTTAAAGTACAACACCTTTTTAATCAACGGACGTATGATATATTCATCGGTTAAGCTGGGGCCTAAAGTCTTTGAAGTGGGCCATGGCGGCGTTGAAACAGGCCTTGAAGAAGCTATGTTGCATTTGCATAAAGGAGACAAGGCAAACGTGATTATCCCTTCGTTTTTGGCTTTTGGCCTGAACGGCGATGGTGATAAAATTCCCGCACGTGCCATTGTAATTTATAATCTTGAAGTATTGGACGTAAATTAATTAAGGAGAAACAGGCTGTATGTCTGATTATCCGATCAACAAATAAAATGTTTATAAAATGAAAAACAATTTGATTTTATGGTTGGCAGCTTTAATGGTATCTGCAGCCTTTTTAACCGCTTGTAATAACAATACAACCGGCAAGTGGAAAACAACCGACGACGGGCTTAAATATAAGTTCTACGAACAAAACAAGGAGGGTAACTTACCTGCTGAAGGCGACTATGTTACCGTTGAAATGATTTATCGCACACCCGACTCAACACTATTTAACAGCAGCAAATTACCCCAGCCCATGGAGCTTCCAATGGTAAAATCGGTACATCAGGGAGATATCTACGAAGGCCTTTACATGATGCATGTTGGCGATAGCGCTACCTTTGAGTGTAATGCCGATTCGGTATTTCAGAAATTATTCAGATACAGAACCGTACCCAAAAACCTTCAGGGTGTTAAATCAATATTTTTTGATGTGAAGTTGGTAAAACTCACTCCCAAAGCCGAAAAATTAAAAGAAGAGCAAAAAGCTCAACAGGAACATATGGAACAAATGAAAAAAAATAAAGCCGAAGAAGCCGGCAAGCTGAAAAAGTATTTGGCAGATAACAATATAACTGTAGCTCCCACTGCCGATTCGCTGTTTATTGTAATTACTAAAAAAGGATCAGGCCCCAAACCTAAAGTTGGGGATATGGTTAAAGTTCATTATACAGGGTACCTGTTGGACGGCACCAAATTCGACAGCTCGGTTGACAGAGGTAAGCCCTTTGAATTTCAGCTTGGTAAAGGACGTGTTATAAAAGGATGGGACGAAGGTATTGCTGCTTTAAATAAAGGTGCCAAGGCCAAATTAATTATGCCTTCAAAACTTGCCTATGGTAACAGAGGTGCAGGTGGCATTATTGGCCCTTACTCACCGCTGGTTTTTGATGTTGAACTAATCGATTTTAGTACTCCAACGAAAAAATAATTATTTGAAGAATTAACTTAACAGGCTGTTTAATATAGTTTTAACTATTTATTTAAACGGCCTGTTTTGGTTTTAGGTCTGTTTTAAAAAAAGAAGTCATGTTTAAAAAGTTATTGCTATCAGCAATTGTAATTGGTCTGTTGGTTGTTTCGTGTACTCAAAATACTAAATTTGAAGGGTTTACAAAGGGGACTGACAATGTATGGTACAAAGTTCACAACCGAAGTGGCGATACCGCAAAGGTACGTTTAAACAACTATGTAACCGTTAATATGCGCTATTATCTTAACGATACCGTGCTTTTTGACAGTAAAGAACTTGACGATAAACTTGTTTTCCCGGTTATTAAGCCCATGTTTCAGGGCGATATTTACGACGGGTTAAAGCTGATGGCTGCCGGCGATTCGTTTTCCTTTGCTGCAGTGGCCGATTCGTTTTTTTACAAAACCGCTAATCTTAAAAAACTTCCCGGGTTTGTTACCCCGGGTGAACCCATGTATTTCGACATCAAGGTTTTAAAGGTTCAGACGCAAAAACAGTATCAAAAAGCTGAAAATCAGAAACTGCAGCGCCAAAAGGTAAAGCAGTTCAAGCTGATGGCCGATTATGTTAAAAAAAACAACATTACTACCAAGCCCCTGGAATCGGGATTAATTTATACCACGCTTCAAAAGGGGTATGGCCGAAAGCCCGCAAAGGGTGATATGTGTCAGGTTTTTATGAAGGTAAGAGCCATTGGTGTTGACTACGATTTGTATGATAACTTTGGAAAAGACCCGCTTTTTATCGAATATGGAAAGCCTTTTGATACACAAGGACTGATGCAGGGATTGGGTTTGATGCACGAAGGTGAAAAAGCACAGTTGATAGTACCTTCTGATATTGGTATTGGCCGCGATGGTAAGGGGGGAGCGGTTCCGCCCTTTGCAACTATAATTTATGAAATTAAACTCGACAAGCTTAAAACCAAAGCCGAAGTTGAAAAGATTAGGAAAGCACTGGCGCAAAAAAATGAAAAGAAAAAAGAGGCCTTAAAAAAGGCGGAGCCGGGAAAAATTGCCGCTTACATTAAAAAGCATAACATCACTGTAAAACCCACTGCCGATGGCCTTTATTATATCCCTGAAAAGGAGGGAACAGGCCCGCACCCTGAAAAGGGGAATACCTTATCGGTACACTATACGCTGTACAACCTCAACGATGAAAAGCTTTTTTCAACCCTCGATGGCGGACAGCCTTTTAAGTTTGTACTTGGTGCAGGCACCGTGATTCCCGGTTGGGAAGAGGCGTTGCCCATGATGCGCAAAAACGGAAAGGCAAAGTTGATTATTCCTTCAAGCCTGGGCTACAAAGGAGTTGAAAAAAAGGCCTTTAACATTCCACCCTACTCGCCTTTGATTATTGATTTAACGCTTGAAGATATTACGAAGTAGCTTTTTGCTTTAACGCAATGGCCGATACCCGTATCAGCTCGTTTTTCATAATGGGCTTCGAGATGTATTCGTCAAATCCTTTGGAAAGAAATTCCTCCCGGTCGCCCTGCATGGCATAGGCTGTTTGGGCAATAAATGGAACAGATTTGTAGGGCATAAACAGCTCTTTGATTTTGTCCTTAAGTTTAACCCCGTCCCAGGGTTGCGGCAGGTTAATGTCCATTAAAACAAGGTCGAAAACTTCATCTTCTCTAAAAAAGTCACCTACTACTTCAAGTGCTTTTTCGCCATTTTCGGCAATAACAAGGGTGGAGGCACTTTTTAAGATTTTAGAAAACAGAAGCCTGTTCATAACATCGTCTTCTACCACCAGCACTTTTAACCCTTTCCAAGGGATGGTGCTTTTTTCAGGAGCGGCTTGTTCAGTCGCTTTTTTATCATGAACGGTTTCAAAGATGTTGGTTGCCGGAAGGGTAAGCGTAAAGGTAATTCCCTGCTCAATGGCCGATTCGATGGTCACTTTTCCTTTCATCAACAGTGCCAGCCTGTTAATAAGCGGATATTCCATGCCGGTGCCGTTAAACCCGGGTATGTAGTTTAATCCCTCCCTGTTAAAAGGGGTTAAAATATCGTTTAAAAATGCAGCATCAAATCCGTGGCCCGTGTTTTGAATTTTTATGGTACATTGGTTGTCTTTTTTTACCAAATCAATATCAATAATAACAAACCCGCGTTTGGTATTGTTAAGCGCTACTTTGGTGGCAAGGGTAATTATTTTCTTTAAAATAGTTTCATCGGCCAGCAGCAGAGGTATTTTTTTAGTGTTAAAAACCAACTTGGCTGACTTTTGCTTAGCAGTACTCTCCAGCTCGTTTACAACACTTTGTACAACAGATACTGCGTTTATCTTTGAAATTTTAGCAGTTATTTTACCCGAATCAATACTGGTGTATTCGTGATAGGCATCAATAATGTTTAGCAGCAAGGATGCATTCTCATCAATTATATCGGCATATTTGTATAACTCCTTGTTTTTAAGTCGTGCAAATTCGGTTTTAAAAATACCCGACAGGCCAATAATACTAGATAACAGCGACCTGACCTCAAAATTAATTTCAAGGTTAACTTTGTCAAGTTTTTTCTTTAATGAGCGTGAGTTTTCTATTTGTTGCTTTAAGTTATCAATGGATTGTTTCTTTTCAACTAACTCTTTTTTAATTAGTTCCAACCTCGACTGAATTCCGTCTTCCTCTTTAACTGCAAGCGCTTTTCCTTCGTCAAGTAGTTTTAACCTCGTATTTTTGATATTTAACAACTCTTGTTTGCGTTTCTGCAGTTGCTTTCGTTGCGAAATGATAATAAGGATTAAAATGGTTAAAATAATTAAACTCAGTGCGATGCCCAAAAGTGATATTCCCCAACTGAAAAACCCTTCTTTCTGAACGGGTTTAACGGAGGCAATAAGCGCCATAAAGTTGGCATCTTCTGCCAGCATTTTTTTTCTGGAATGGTCAGTGGCCTCATTTTGCCTGTTGGTTTCATCCATAAATAATTTGAAATAGCGGCTTGCCCTTTTAAAATCTTTCTTTTCTCTGAACAATGCCGATTTACTCAGATAATAGTCTGATAGCGACAAAACCGAATCACCACCCACAGTTTTTAGTATCATATCGGCCTGCCCGGTATTGTGAACAAGCGTGTAAAGCGATACCAATTCAAGCTGATGCTGAAGCGTTAGAAGAGAACCACAGCCTTTTAACGAATCAAGAGCCTTAAGATGCAGGCCGATGGCTTTGTTGAAATGCTGATTAAGGGTTGCAATTTTAGCTTCCCTTAACAGTAGTTTACACCGGTTCTTACTGTCGGGCTTCAAATCGGTAATTTTATGAATGAGTAAGAGATAGAGTAATGCTTTATCGGTTTTTTGCTCCTCAATAAACATATCAGTGAGTTCAAAACTTGTTGTTAACAAGCTGTCTTTATTTTTTTTGTCAGAATAGTAACCAATTACTTTTTTGTATAATTTTTCAGCCTCGTTGTAGTTTTTGGTCTGCATGTATGCACGAGCCAGCGTTTTGTTAACGGCTGTTCTTTGCTCAGGGGAGATGTTATCATCAATGGGTTTAAAACGTTTATCGGTGAGTAAAACGATGGAGATGGTGGGGAGCTTGAGATGGTTAAGGCTTTGTGTCAGCTCAATAAGCTGATTTATATTATCGCGGTTGTAATCTTCAGGTGAAACTGATAGCACAGATCGAATGTTTCTGTTCAGAACAATCAGCCCCGAATCGCCGGCTATGTTGTTGGTATAACCCGAAAAGGCTGCTAATAAGGTAAACAGCAAAACTGACAGCGTTTTATTTATAAAACTCTTAAACATGCTTGTTACCGTTACCTGTTTTTATTGTTTTTTGGGCGATGTACAGGTATTCTTTGTTGTTTAGCGCGTATAAATCAGGGTTTTGCATTGGCCATTTGTCATCGCCGGGCTTTGTTTTGGTTACGGCAAATCCGGCACCGGACAGCCGCTCCGGATAGTCCGTTCCGTAAAGTCGTATGTGGTCAAATTGTCCGTAAAACTTTTCCCGTTCAGCCTTTGTTTTAATGGACCCATCCTCAAAAGTTTTATCCAGCTTATTGGCAATGGGAACCTGCAAAACGGCTGTTCCTCCGGGTTTTAGTACCCTGTAAATTTCATTTAACACCTGTTTTTCTTCCCGAATGTGTTCAAGCACATGATTGGCAATAACAAAATCGAAGGTATTATCATCAAACGAAAGTGTTCTGAGGTCGATTACAGGCAGCTCATCGTTGTAATAAAAGCCCTCCTGATACTTGGTGCCTGCATAATAATTGAGGTTGTCCATCTTTTTAAACACTTTGTAAAGCGATGGTTCGGGAGCCACATGTAAAACCCTTTGGTTTCCGGTAAAGAAGTCGGTTTTTTCCTTTAAGTATAAGTAAACCAGGCGGTCGCGGTCGGTACTTTGGCAGCGGGGGCAGATATTGTTGATGCGGTAGCCGCCACCTATAATCTCTTTTTCTTTAATCACCGGCAAATCAAATCCTCCGGGAAGCATTTTTTTAAACGAGTGCTGACAAACAGGACAGTAATAGCGATTGCCTTTGTAAATATAAGTCCTTACAACCGATCTAAGGCTTTTTAGCAGATAACCTGCTTTTCGCGGAATAATATTTTTTATGATGCTATTCATGAACAATAACTAACGGAAACGATTTTTCACCTTGTTTGAAGGTGGCAACCATCCGGTAAACACCATCGGGCAGGTTTGAAACGTTAATGGATGCTGCATGACCACTTTTTGTAACAACAGCACCGTTAAGAGCAATTATGGTCAGTTTCAAAACAGGGTTTTCCGGTTTTGAGGTCACATAAACCATGCTGTTGGCAGGATTTGGATAAACAATTGCATTTTCGGCGGTAACTTCTTCCACCGAAATGGTGGGGTCCTGGCACTCATAGGCACCCATGTCGGTATAATTATGAAACGGCCTTACCCTGCTGTCGATATCAAAAACCAATCCTTCGGAGGATGTCAAATCTTTTCCGTTGTCGATAAGCGGGGAGGTGGGTTTCAGGTCGTAATTATCAGTATCGGCATCCAAAAATTTAACATCTTCAATGTTACTGTTGCTGTAATTGTTTGATAGTTCCACCTGTGATTCGTCCACATTAATGTTGTAAAACGCACTTTCGCCGGCATCGGTATAGCCTGGGTTGATAACGGCGTTGTTAATAAGGTATCCCATGTGGGCTTCATCGTTGGCGTAAGTAATGCCAAACGATTTGGGGCTGACAATGGTGTTGTTGTAAATTTTATTGTCTTCGCCGGTTGCGGTAACAGCTTTTCCAAGATAAATACCATGTTTAAAGGCTACCGGGTCGTTGGGCATGTATGCTCTTCCGGCTCTGACAATAAGATTGTTAAAAACCCGCATGGAACCAAGTCCGAAGAGGTCAATTCCATCGCCTTTGCCGTCGTAAATCTTATTGTTGTAAACATCGGCACGGCTGCCACCACCTATTATAATTCCACTCATCTGCCCGTTGTGACCGGCATACGAGTCGTTTCGAACAATGTTGTTATAAACTTTACAATCCTGCTCGGCTGAACTCACCTGAATGCCGTCCCAGCCGGTATTTTCAATAATGTTGTTGTAAACCCTTGTGCCGATGAGTACATGGGGATAAACCAGCGTATCGCAATCGCCGGTAAGGTGTTGTCCCGAATACTTTGAGCTGCCGATATACAATCCTTCATCAGCCACATCGTGCACATAACAGTCGTGAAACTTAAAATTGTACATCGTAAACTTGTCGCGGGTAGAGGAGAAGTCGTTGCAGGTGGGGTCGGTTTTGGCGTAAACCCCGGCAATGGGTGTGTTGGCGATCTCCATATTTTCAATTTCAACATCGGTGCTAAGGTCGCCAACAGCAAGGCCTGTTCCTCCTGCAACACGCTGAACCTGAAAGCCATATTGTATGCTGTCGGTTCCTGTACCGCTGACTTTAATAAACGATGAGTGCGCTATTTTAATGCCGTAATAGTTGTCGGTATTAATAATCACAGCGCCATCAATGTTAATAAACCGGATGGGCATTTGTGCCGTGCCATGTACATTACGGATTAATAAAAAATCTTTTGTAGAACCTTTGATACAAACCACATCACCCGGGTGAATGGTGCCGTGTGTATCGTCGATAACAAATGTTGATGGTGGAATTTCCACATCACAAACACGCTGTTGCGACCTTACCTGAAAGGCTGAAAAAAGCAACAGAAAAATTAGAAGTTTTGACAAATTATTCATTTTTTATCCTCTTTTTGCTCGTTCCCAATTAACACTTTGCTGGCCTTTAAAATAACGCTTTATCCCCATCCACACAGCATAATTCATCACCAGAAAGTAGTATGGAATATAGAGCAGCTTGACTTTTATATTTTTATTTTCAAGATACCATCCAAGTAAAGCCATGGCGTAAAACACAAGCTGGGCGTAGAATAGGAGGGTGTATAGATTACTGAAATTGTCAAACCCGTTCACATAGGCCATCCAAAGGTTTAACAGAAAAATAATCGGCAGCGACAGGGGAGCTACCGTCCACCTTAAAACCCTGTGCGAAATGTACTGGAAGCTAAGAGTACCGTATTTAAACAGGTTTAACAGCGGTTTTAATCTTATAATCGACTGAATACCACCGGCTGCGATACGCACTTTTCGTTTTAGCTCTTCTTTTACATTGGCCGAAGGGGCTTCAATGGCATAAGCTTCGGGGTCGTATTGGATGGTGTACCCCTGCATGGCAATGCGCAACGAAATAATAAAGTCGTCGAGCAGGGTGTCTTTTTCAACCTTTTGAAACAGGTCGGTACGCACTGCAAATAGTTCGCCGGCTGCGCCCACCACCGAGTAAAGTTCGGCATCCCATTTTTTAAGGGTAGATTCGTATTTCCAGTAAATACCTTCGGTTGCCGCAGCACCCGATTTGTCGTAAATCCGCTTTTCACCCGAAACGCAGCCTACCTTTGGATTTGAAAACAGGTTCACAATCCGCCTAATCGATTCTTTTCCCAGCATGGTATTGCCATCCGAAAAAATAACAATGGGTGTTTTAACAAAATCCATTCCCCGGTTCATGGCACCTATTTTGCCGCCCCTTTCCGGGGTATGATAAACCTCCACGCCTTTGTCGGCATACTTCTTTAAAAGGTCGGGGGTACCGTCATCCGAACCATCGGTTACCCAAACCTGTTTTACTTTTTCCTGAGGGTATTCCAAACTAAAGGAGTTGTTAACTTTATCGTCAACATAGTCCTTTTCGTTGTATGCGGCAACAAACAGAGTTACTTCAGGCTCGTATTCGGGGTCGGTTATACCTGGTTTTCCTTTAAAAAGCCGCTTTAAACGAACCAAAAAGAACAAAAGAATTCCATACCCGAGATAGGCGTAAAAAACTAAAAACATTAAAACCCAAAAGAGTATCTCAACTGTTTTCATAATGTGGATGTTGAATTGTTAAACCTTTAATACCATTCAAATATAAACAAAGTTATGAAATACCCCGCTGTGTGGCGATGTTTTTACTTATTTATTTTAAAGGAATTGGTAAACAATTAAATTCTTTTTATTGAAGTTGTTTAAAGTTATCTCTTTATGCCTCAGTAATATATAAATA
>Ga0256831_1001908_pt1 | contig 10963 bp, 10 predicted proteins | sample 132544metaG_FD_189087 | JGI IMG/M metagenome (GOLD analysis project Ga0256831, IMG submission 189087) | Hydrothermal vent microbial communities from Lau Basin, Pacific Ocean - 132-544 | ecosystem: Environmental > Aquatic > Marine > Hydrothermal vents | place: Pacific Ocean: Lau Basin | collected... | reverse complement strand
GTACCAGATGATACTTGTGGGGTTTTGACTTTGGGGTGAGTCTGTACGCTTTTTTCCATACGTTGTGGAGCTGGCCTATGACCATCTTTTTGCCAAGGATGATGGATGGGGCCGTTTGCGTAGGCTCGCTCGATGCAAATGCATAGAGCCTTGAGAGCAGCAGACTAAACTCTGGACTTTGGAGAGTATGCAAAAGAGTGCTGTAGGCTTCATTGCGCTCTTTTCGGACTCTTTTTTTAAGTGTTTGGAGGCTGGAGGCCAGTTTTGTAGGTAGCATCTGCTCGTATGCGCTCAGCCACTCCAGATAGACATCGAGATCCCTCGCTTTATTGGTCTTTTTCATGATGGTTTTGGCCAGTTTTTCTATCTCTTTGGCTTGGGGGATCTGTGCTCTTTTGCCAAGTAGTGCCAGCAAGCTTCGTATTTTCCTCAGAGCCACCCGCAGCTGGTGAAGCCGTTCGGTATCCTCGTCGTTGGCCAAGATCGCCTCTTTGTTCGCTTCGATCACTTTGGCCAAAAGGGCGATCCATACCCGCAAAACCGAATGAATATTTTCAAATGGGTGGAAGTCGAGCTTCAAAGAGGCGCTCAGGTAATTTTGCGGTTCGTTTTGGGCGATGAGCTGCGAAAGAGGATGGGATATAACCGGCATTCCAAAAAGAGCCAAGGAGCGGTTGGTAAAAGCCTGGTCGTCGGTCACTTCGTCCAGTATAAATTTTTGGATCTTTTTGGGCGGAGTAAACTCTTGGGCGGCTTCTAGGGAATCAAACTCGATCTCCAGATATAAAAGCCCTTTGAGATGTCCCGCAAACTTATCCATTTCGTATCTATGCTTTTTGTACTTAAAAGTATAGCGATACTTTTCGATCGCTTCGCCCTCTTTTTGGCTCCAGTAGGCACAAAACTCCTCTTTGGTGATTGGCTCTTCGATCTCCTCTCGCACCATTCCTTGGCCACGCTTGATAGTACGCCAGTAGCGGTTGCCGATTTTTCGAAATCGCATATTTTTGGCGTAATATTGGATGATATGCTCTTTTTTGTATTTCGCTCCCAAAGCTTTGAGGTCGCGTTTGGCTTTGCAAGGAGGGAGTAAGAATTTCTTTTCGATTTCGAGCATCATGCATCCTTTATGGGGGCTTTTGTAATTATACATTACATCTTGTTGCTTAAAATACATCCATATAAGAGATTTGTAATGTATAAATTTTATACATAGTTTGATTTCTTTTTTTATTCACTCCACTCTTTTTCTTGATGCAAATCAACATTTTGGCCAGACTGTCCCAATACAATATCAATAAATTTTTAAAAGGAGCGCTTATGTTTGAGACATCTTTGGAGCTGTTGCGCTTTCACTGGGTGGCCTATACCATTTACGCCTTGATGATTATCTCGGTGATCGCTTGGTTTGCATGGAACCTGACCAGAAAAGAGAAGGTCAGATCCATCGTCCGTATCCCTTTTTACGGATATATGGCCTTTTTGATTATGGCGGGGGTGGGCCATCATATATTTACCTACAACGCCATTCCTTGGGTGGAAGAGGATATCAAGCGCCATGAGATCAAACCCGATAGAAACTATCTCATCGAAGTAGCCGACCACAAGTGGAAAATGCCGCAAATGACGGCCAAAAAGGGTGAGAGAGTGATGTTTGACGTACGAAGCAAAGATCTCACCTATGGTTTTGGTCTCTTTCGCAAAGATGGGACTATGGTCTTTCAGATGCAGGTAGTCCCAAAGCACAAAAACACGATTTTGTGGACTTTCAACGAATGTGGTAACTTCGACATAATGTCCACCGAATACTCAGGCCCCGCCCAGTATGATCATGAAACGGGGAAAGATTTGATGTTTGTCAAAGATGGTATGGTCGTCGACTGCAATGAAAAATTAGCGATGAAGGAGTAGAGATGGAGAACAAAAGCTTCAAAGAGCTATTGATAAATGGAACCAACTTCGACGCCGAAAGCTTGACGGCTTTGCAAAAGATCACCTTGCGAGCTGTGGTGATGAGTTTCGTCTTTTTTGGTCTAGTGGCCCTTGAGGGGATGATCATGCGGCTGGTGGAGACGGGGCCATCCAATCCTTTGCCAAAGATGTTCAGCCATCCCGATCATTTCTTCTCCATCATGACGGTGCACCCAATTGTCGGGATCTTTGGCTCTACCTATCAGCTGGTCTTTGCGGCCTTTATGTTTTTGGTGCCATATCTGACCAAAAAGCCACTCTATAGCCTCAAGTTGGCCAACTTCGTCTGGATCTGCATCACGGTGGGTACGGCCCTTGCTTGGCTGGCCGGATTTATCTGGAAGTATGCACCTTTGTATACGCTTTATTGGCCCCTTCCAGCCGATATGAAGCAGTTTAGCCTCATTGGTGGATTTGTCTTCGTCATCGGCGTGGCCCTCATCATGATAGGGACCCTGGGATTTATCTACAACATCTACGCCACCATCTTCGCCCGCACCGGCGTGCACAAAGACAAGACGATGAAAGAGCTTTTGATCTCTGGATTTGGGATCGACGGGTTTTTGAACCTCGTCCACAAGCTCCTTGGCAAGCCCCCATACTCCAAAGAGCCGGCTTTGAGCCTGCCGGTGGTGGCGATCTTTCGAGGAACGGTGGATACCTTTTTGGATGCCATCGTGATTTTAGCGGCTGGCATTTTGGTGCTTGTCTATCTGGTGAGCTATGCTACCGGATTTAGCTGGGATGTGCATGTGGTCGATTCGCTGCTGTACAAAAACTTCTTTTGGTGGGGACTGGATCTTGTAGCCGATGGGTTGGTGCTCATCTATGTTGCCGGTAGCTGGTATTTGCTCGCTACCATCATCACCGGCAAAAAGCTCTTTATGGAAAATGTAGCCCGAGCGGCCCTTTTGCTGGAGCTATTTGTCTCTTGGATGGTCTGGAGCCACCACCTTTTGGCCGATCAGCCTCAGCCTGAGATGATGAAGCTCATTTCTGGAGAGATGGTGACCGCTTTCGAGCTTTTGACCCAAGGATTGGCGCTGTTTATCACACTCGTGACACTATGGAAAGCCAGACCTCTCAAAATGACACCACCTTTGGCCTATTTGTTGGGAGGGCTCGTGGGATTTGGTCTGGCGGTGCCCGCTGGTATCATCCAAGCCGACATGGGGCTCAATAGAGTACTGCACAATACCCAGTGGATCAGCTTCGCCCACTTTCACATCGCTTTGATCGTGGGGCTCTATATGACACTCTATAGTGCTTTGTATGTGCTGTGGCCGCTGGTGACCAACAACACCAAGCTCTTTAGCACCAAGCTGACCTGGGCACACTTTTGGCTCTATCTCATCGGTGGTATCGGTATGGGGGCTTTTGCAGGTATGGCTGGGCTTGACGGGATGCTCAGACGCCATTTGTATGTGAACGGGGAATTCAATACCTGGATGATCTTGGCTGCGATCTTTGGTTCCATGGTGTTGATCGCTTGGTTTATTTTCTTGGCCAATATCGTGCTCAGTGTGGGCCTCAAGGGGCTTGTAGGTATCTTCAAACCGGCCAACAACAGTATCGACTACGTAGAGGTCAAATGATATATCTAGATCGTGTGGCGAGGGAGATCAAAAGAGTCGGCTTTTACGACTCTTTGCTCCAAGATGTCAAAGCGAAGCTTGGCAAGGAGGATGTGAGTGAGAGTGAGATCAAGGAGCTGCTCCAAAAAGATGGAGAGCTTTTGCAAGAGTACAAAGATCTCAATCTCGAATACAACCTCTCCAATATTCATATCAAAACTATCGACACCTCAAAGATTGAGGGCAGATGTCAAGAGGCTGCGAAGCTCTTCAACGAAAACCTACAAAAGCTCAAAGAGCTGGAGAAGTACACCCTCGATTTTTCTAGAAGCTCCTTTTTGGTGATCCTCTTTAGTGTGGAGTTTTTCGTGCTTTTTAGCGTGCAGTACTTTATAGTACTCTTGAGCCTCAAAGAGTATCAGTGGCTTATCTACGGCCTCTTCCTCTCCTCCATCGCCATCGCCTGGTGGTATGCCAAAAAAGAGAGGCAAAAGTATGAAAAAAATGCCAAATATTTTCATAAAATTTACGAGGAGACCAGCAAGATTTTAAACGAACTGGAAAAGAGCGGCTGTATCGACAAAAAGAGTCTGTATATCCAAAAGAGTGATGAGCATGTGTGAGGAAAAATCTACGATATACTTAAAAAGTAATTTATGCTAGGGACGAGTATGAAGTTTTATGAAATCAAAATCAATCTTGTACTCCACACGCCGCTCCATTTTCAAAAATCTCTCGAACCGCTCTCCAAATTGATCGCCACAGCGCTCATGCGCTCACCGTTACAAAAGCTTCATCTCCAAAAAGGCGGCTTCAAACATTATGTTTTAAGTAATCTTATTGAAACTTCACAAGATAAAATCTATCCAAAAAGGAACAATTTTTTCTTTTTTCGTACTCCCAAGAAAGAGCTAGCGATTGCTATATCAAGTGTTTTGATTGGATATAAGGATAATCTCTTCGATGTCAAAAATGTACAGATACGAGAAGCTACATTTCGTCGTATCAGCTCTCTTATTACACTCAATCCTTTTGTTATGAGTTTTACAAAAGACGGTAGAGTCCGTAATTGGACAATGTATGAGGATGGAGATATCTTCTTTTTGCAAAATGCTTTGCACAATAATCTCGTCAAAAAATATGAAGATCTGTTTGGCCAAAAGCTTGATACGAAGGAGAACTTTATTGAATTTTTCGAGCTTAAGAACCAAAAGCCGATCGTGATGCACTACAAAGGTGGTAAAATCTTTGGCAATAAGTGCTATATCGTCCCAAAAAATGATGAAGTAAGCCAAAAACTCGCTGCTTTGGCTCTCACTGAAGGATTGGGAGAAAAAAATAGCCTCGGCTTTGGGTTTTGCAAAGGATTTGGTAAATGGTAGCCGATATCATCGAAAATCTCAAAAACCGGCACATCGATTTCCAAAAAGCGATTATCGATAACTACCAGCTCAAAGACGGTCTTTATGTACGTATCGGTCAAAATGGAATAGAGTGTTTCATCTACAAAAAGCCAAGAGACAAGGAAGCATCCAAAGAGATAGGACTCAAAGACTTAGATGGAAATATCAGAGCAAATGAATATGAGTGGTTTGCAAGAAGAGACTATGTGAGTGTTTATCTCAATTCCAACAAAGCACTCGACCCTCCAAAGAAGAAAATCCATAACAACAATTACCTCACACTTTTTGTCAAAGCAAAAGAGTTCACGCCAGAAAATAAAGAGCACTTTCTCACCAAACTCTATGACAATCTCAAAACCTTTGCATCCTTTACGAAAAAAGAGGAGCGAGAGGTTATCGAAAGTTTTCATGAATATATTTTCGATACTGAAAGGCAACAAGATATAGAGCATAAGAAGCAAAGATTTTTGGCTCTTTTTGATGATATTGAGAAGAAAAAAGAGCTCATCAAAGAGGGTGAATATCTCAAGATATTTTACGATGAAGATTTGCAAAAATATGAAAAAGAGGCGCAAATCTACTATGCGCTCAAAATTTATAACAAAATAGAAACTGTAGCCAATATTGATGGCCAAATTTACGGCCTGAGTGATTTTAATATGGGACTCAATGCCAAAAAGCCATATTTAGAGCACAAAACACGCGGCTTTACTCTTCCATTTATGGTGTCAAAAGATAAGGTATATTCTATCAAAGCACTTTTTGACTTTTTAAAATATCAAAATTATCTTCTCGAAATGGATACGACAAAGTACCACAGCGGTCTTTATATCGTGAAACATTCCAATAACGACCAGGCCGAAATCGTCGATTTTGATATCGTAACGAATGAAAATCTTCTTGTTAAGCCATTTATCTTGCGAGACTATCTTGATACAAGCGAAGATGAAGAGATAAAAGATTTTTATAGACTTTTTCTAGTGGTGGATGAGATTTTTTATAATGGCACTATAGCGAACAACCTATATGGTGAAGTCTATAGCAAATTGCCAAACAGTTTGCAAAATCTTATCTACCTCACCCGTGATGCAATGATAGCATTGAAAAAGGGTGAACTAAGGCCCCTATTTGGTATCAATAGACGCTATAGCGATGATTTTATCCTCTATCATCTTAGGCAGGATAGGTGGTACAAGGCAAAAGATGCACTTAATCTTAAGCTATCGCTATTAGCTTACCAAGGAGAAGAAATGGACATTAAGAAGACTTTAGAAAAAATCGAGCAAAAGATAGAGCATTTGGAAGAGTTGGAAAGTGAGGAGTTTTTTATACTTGCTGGACAGATCATCAAATATTTGCTTGATAAAAGCAAAAAGAGTGATAAAAAAGCGGACATGATCGAGCCGTTTTTGCGTGCCGGCAAAAGCACAAAGCTCAAGCAAGAGATAGAGACGCTCTTTTTTACTTATAAACATGAAATTCCTCTCAATTTCAAAAAATTCAATAGTGCTTTGGCTTTGGTGGAAGCGTTTGATAACGATATACAAGTGCAAAAAGATAAGCTACTCATTGGGATATTGAGCGAAAATATCTTTTACAAAAAGGAATCGCAGTGTTAGAGCATCAATTGCAAAAAGTACTATCGCACTATAATGCTTTACAGGAATATCACAAATATATACGTGATTTAGATTTTGATTTTAGTGTTGAGGCATTTGAGAGACTAACAATCGAGCAAAAAGCTGTTTTGGAGGCATATCTTAAAAGGTTTGCATCTTTGCAAGACTATTTAGGTTCCAAGGTATTCAAATCTCTTTTAGATAGAGCTGGTATTAGCTATCGCAAAATGAGTGAGGTATTGACTCTGATGGAAAATGAGGGAATTATCGATTTGGAGGATTGGATCGAATTGAGAGCTATTCGTAACGATTTGGAGCATGACTATCCCGATGAGCTCGAAGAGGCTTTGCAAGATGTGAAATATTGTGTAGATAGTTTTGCAAAGATGCAAGATATTGTGGAGAAAGTTTTTGCTTTTGCGAGGAGATACGGTGCGCATACCTAAAAAGATTCAAGATGTGATTAAAGAGGCTTCTAAAGAGAGCTTTGATACATGTGAAGTGATCCTTTTTGGTAGCAGAGTCGATGATGCAAAAAAAGGTGGTGATTTCGACATCGCTATCAAAGGTTGCGATCGTATACAGTTTAGAAGAGGGAAGATAAGGTTTTTTAAAAGGTTGCTTTTAGAGGATATGGACCTGCCTATAGATTTGGTGCATTATGAATCCGTAAATAAACTACTACAGCAAGAGATCGATACAAAAGGGGTAAAACTATGAAACGCGCGTATGGAGTGATAGGCGTTAGAGCTATTATGAGCAACTGGAATGCGGATTTTACAGGCCGTCCCAAGTCCACAAGCGAAGGAGAGATATTTGGTAGTGACAAGGCTTTGAAGTATCCTATGAAAAGGATGTGGGCGGATGAGGGCAAGAAGGTGATGTATATAAAAAGCTATATAGAAGAAAAAGATGGCAGTATGCGCCCAAAAACACTCAAAGAGCGCTATGAGGAGCTTTTTGGCAAGCTGGATAAAAAAACGCCTGCCAAAGAGGTGCTACAAAATCTTTTTGATTGTATCGACATCAAAAATTTCGGAGCAACTTTTGCGGAAGAAGGGCAAAATATCTCTATCACAGGAGCTGTGCAGATAGGACAGGGGTTTAATAAGTTTGAAGATACCAATATAGAGATCCAAGATATTCTAAGTCCCTTTAGTGACGGGAAAAAGGTCAAAAGCGGAGAAGATGTGAATCAATCCACGCTTGGCACCAAGATCATGGTAGATGAGGCGCACTACTTCTATGGCTTTAGCATCAATCCTAGAAATTATGATGAGTATAAAGATATTTTAGATGGTTTTAGCGGTTATACGGATGAGGATTTTGCAGAGTTTAAAAAAGTTGCCAAGCAAGCAGTGACTAGATTTGCTACCAACTCCAAGTATGGGTGCGATAACGAATTTGCTCTGTTTGTAGAGTATGAGAGCGAAAAGTATCTACCGGATCTGAGCGAATATATCAAATTTGATAGCAAAAATCGTGAGATAGATCTAAGCACTATCGAAGAGCTTGTAGGAAATGGGGCAAAAGTGGAAGTCTATGCCGATCCATACAAACTCAAAGTCAAAACAAAGTGGGGAGTGAAGAGTATATTTGAATGAGAGCGATTAGTTTTAAACTAAGTGGCAGATTTGCCCATTTCAAAAAGCCAGATGTCAATAGCCATACCTATTTTACCTATTCGCATATCCATAAAGTGGCGCTTCTTGGGATATTTGGATCGATTTTGGGGCTGAGGGGATATGGGAATAGCAAGGGAGATTTGCCAGAATTTTATGAAAAACTAAAAGAGTTCAAAGTCTCTATCATCCCTCAAAAGCCATACTTTACCAAAAAGATCGTTACTTTCAACAACTCTGTAGGTTATGCCAGCAAAGAAGAAGGCGGCAATCTGATAGTAAGAGAACAATGGCTTGAAAATCCCGCTAGGGAGATTTTGGTTTTAGAAAACGATAGCGATGAGTTTAGTGAGCTAAAGAAAAGACTTTTTACAAAAGAGTTTGCCTATGTGCCATATCTTGGAAAAAACGATCATTTTGCAAATATGAATGAGGTTAAAGAAGTAGAGCTAAAAGAAGCAACTTCAGATATAGTGTGTATCTCTTTGGCAAAAAAAGATGATCTCGTTTTCAGAAAAGCCCCGCGCTTTGGCAATAGTTTCTTTTATGAAGAGTATCTGCCTGTAAGGCTAAAAGAAAAGTTTTTAATTTATGAATATGAAAAGATGATTTTGAGTAGTTGGCTTGTTGAGGGGAGAGGTGGAGAGTTTTTTGAATATGAGGGAAGAGAAGGAATAATTTATTTTAACTGAAAGGGATGAATATGATACTAAAAAGTTTATATCTTGAAAATTTTAGAGCATATGAAACTACTAAAATTGAGTTCGACGAAGATTTAAATGTAATTATCGGTCAGAATGATATTGGGAAGTCTACAATCTTAGAAGCGTTAGATATTTTTTTTGGTCAACAAGTTATAAAAATAGATTCTGGTGATCATCATAAAGGATCAAGTGAGGATTTTATAAAAATTGGAGTAGAGTTTAAAGTCATGGATGGACTTGAACTTATTATTGATACTACAAATAAAACAAACTTAATCGATGAACATTTATTGAATGAAAATGGATTTTTAGAGATTGTTAAAGTTTATAATGTTTCTAATGAAAAGGTTTCAAAAGAAAAAGTATATATCAAAGCAAAATATCCATCCATTTACTCTGTACCTTTAATTAATTTAAAAATAAATCAATTGCAAACTATGCTTGATAGAATTAAAGATGAGGTTACTAATTATGACGATATAGATAAAAGAAAAAGCGCAGAAATTAGAAAGGCACTTTATAATCACGATATAGATAGCGCAACAAAATTTATATTAATAGATATTGATTTACAAAAAGAGGATGGTAAAAATATTTGGAATGCTTTACAAAAAGAGCTGCCATTATATTTTTTATTTCAAAGTGATAGAGAAAATAAAGATAGTGATGGAGATATTCAAAATCCGTTAAAGACCGCAACAAAACAAATTGTTGCACAAGTAGAAGACAAATTTGAAGATATAAAAAAAGAAATTGAGTCAAAATTAGAAGAGATTGGTAATGAAACTATAGAAAAAATGAAAGATATGGGATTACCAGTAGCAAAAAATTTGAAACCGGTAGTAAAAAATAAAAATTGGGATAGCTTGTTTAGTTTTACTTTAGAAAGTGACGATGGTATTCCTTTAAATAAAAGAGGTAGTGGTTTTAGAAGAATGGTTTTATTAAACTATTTTAGAGCCGAAGCTGAGAGAAAGGCAAATGAAAAAAATAATAAAAATATAGTTTATGCATTAGAAGAACCTGAAACTTCCCAACATCCAGATCATCAAAAACTTTTAATTACATCTTTAATCCAATTATCAAAAAAAGAAAATTACCAAATATTACTAACTACTCATACACCTGAAATTGCAAAAATGGTTGATAAGCAACAATTAATTTTAATTGAAAAAGGAGAAAAACAGCCCCATATTGAAAGGGATGAAGATGTAAAATTAGAAAAAATTGCTAATGCTTTGGGTATTCATCCTTATTATAAAAATAAAGTAGTTGTATGTGTTGAAGGTAAACATGATGAAAATTTTTTAAGGAACATTAACAAAATAGATGAATTATTTGAAATAGTAAATTTAGATTGTATAGATATTATTCCAATGAATGGAGGTAATTTAAAAAACTGGGTTCAAAAAAACTATTTAAAAGATTCAAATATTATCGAAGTTCATATATATGATAGTGATTTAAATTCTGGTAATTCTACAAATCAATATAAAGAAAGTTGTCAAAAAGTAAATGAAAGAGATGATAAATCTTGTTGTTTTTTAACGAAAAAACGAGAAATGGAAAATTATATTCATCCAAAACTTATTAAAGAAGAATTTAATATTTCATGTGATGAGATATTAAATAGCTGGGATGAAGCAGATATCCCGAAATTTTTAGTATCAAAAACTGCTAAGAATGAAGATGCAATAAAAGGCATTTTAAATGGAAAACTTTCTAAAAAAATGACAAAAGAATTATTTATAGAATTAAATGCCTTTGATGAAATTAAAAGTTGGTTTGAAAAAATAAAAGAATTAATGGAGTAATTATGACTTGTGCTCAATTTAGAGGATATTTATTTGAAATATTTGTATCTAAAATGCTTAAAGAGAATGGATATATAGAATGTGAATATAATGAAGGAACTCAAATTCATCAAAAACCATGTGAATTAAAATCTCAAGACGGTGAATTACAAGGTAGAGGTACAAAACATCAAATTGATTTTATTGGGATTTATGAAAGAAACATACCTTTTATTTATCCATTAAGAATATTGGTTGAATGTAAATATTATAAAAC
>Ga0256831_1001907_pt1 | contig 10968 bp, 6 predicted proteins | sample 132544metaG_FD_189087 | JGI IMG/M metagenome (GOLD analysis project Ga0256831, IMG submission 189087) | Hydrothermal vent microbial communities from Lau Basin, Pacific Ocean - 132-544 | ecosystem: Environmental > Aquatic > Marine > Hydrothermal vents | place: Pacific Ocean: Lau Basin | collected... | reverse complement strand
CCTTTCGAGCATCTTCCAGAAGAACTTCATATACTTTTCTTTATCGAGCTTTAAGGCATCTGTGTAGTTTTTGGGAACATCTCCGAAGTATACGCAGAACATCGAAGCTATGCAATCCACGTTCACGTCATCGGTTTTAACATCTCTCAAACCCTTAACGAGTTCTTCCGCCATTCTGTTGACTTTCTCTATCACCTTGTTTTCCATCATGAACTTCACGGTTGTGTAGCCAGCAATTAAGCTGAGGGGATTTCCGCTGAACGTTCCAGCCTGATAGACACTACCTGAGGGGGCTATGTATTCCATTATCTCCCTCCTCCCTCCAAAGATTCCTATCGGCAATCCACCTCCAGCAATCTTACCCAAGGTCGTTAAATCCGCTTGGACACCGTAATACTCCTGAGCCCCACCCAAAGCCAACCTGAAACCCGTTATAACCTCGTCGAATATCAAGAGCACGTCGTTCTCCTTCGTTATCTTTCTGACCTCCTTCAAGTAACCTTCCTCGGGTTTTATGAGAGATGAATTTCCCATAACTGGCTCCATTATGACGCATGCCAAATCGTCCTTATTCTTCTCGACAACGCTCGACAAACTCTCAACGTCGTTAAAGGGAACTTGTAAAGTGTGTTTGACGAAGTCTTGAGGAACTCCAGCGGAATTCGGAATTCCGTGCGTGGTGGCACCGCTCCCAGCCTTAACCAGAACAGCGTCGTGCGAACCGTGAAAGCTACCCTCGATCTTCAAAATCTTGTTTTTACCCGTGAATCCCCTTGCAAGCCTTATAGCGGACATAGTTGCCTCACTCCCAGTGTTGACGAACCTCAACATCTCTATGCTCTTGTAAAGCTTCGTTATCAGCTTGGCGTATTCGATCTCAAGCTCGATCGGAGTTCCGTATAGCCAGCCCTTCTCCAACTGCTCCTTCAAAGCCTCTTTAACTACTGGATTCGCGTGTCCCAAGATGAGGGGGCCGTAAGCTAAACAGTAGTCTATGTAGCGGTTTCCGTCCACGTCGTAAATCTTCGATCCTTCAGCTTTGGCTGTGTAAAATGGGAAGGGCTTGATAGCTCTAACCGGACTGCTAACCCCACCGGGCATTAGATTAATTGCCTCTCTGTAGAGCTCTTCAGACCTCTCAAGTTTCATGTTCCAAAGTTTTTGATTGGATTAAAAGCTGTTTTGCAATCTAACCTTAAGAGTTACAACCTCGAAGGGATTCATCTCAACTTCAATCGTGTTCTTGTCTATCTTAACCTCCTTCCCGAACTCCCTCTCGAACTCCTCATCCCTCTCTTCAAGCATGTTCACGACTTCAGCATTTTTAACCTCTCTGAAGAACTCCAATTTGGCTGTGCACTCTCTACCTTCCGCCTCGTAAAATCTGACTATTATCCCGTCCATGTCCTCCGCAACCTTAAAAGCCGTAAGTATGACGTTCTCGGGTTCTATCTTTAGAAAGCTCCTCTTCAACCTATACTTCCTGTTCCTCGGAACTTGCAACGCGATAAGGTGGTAGTTGAACTCGTGACCCATCCTGTAAACCCTTGCGGTTCTCCAATCCCCTTCGTGAGGATACACCGCATATCTGAACGTGTATCTCTTCTCCTCCCTTGCATCCGGAACAGGTATGACCGGTCCGGCGGTTCCGTCTGAAAGAATTCCAACCGATCTCAGAAGGGTTAGATACACGTTCCCATCTCTAACCTCGTTCTCTGGAGTTCCTATGTTCAAAAGGGCAAAACCTATCTCCCCGTCGCTGTAATCTATCCATCTCAAAGATGGATAGACTCCAGATGGCTTTTCCTTCCAATCCTTCGGATTGAAGTAATACATATTCGTTTTTCTGTTTACCGCTCCGAACTGACATTCGCACGTATATTCTGGCAAGTTCCTGTCCGTTTTGAACCTCACCCTCAGCCTTATCCTCGGATGGTCCGTGTCAACATAGGTTACGAAGTCTATCCTCGGGATGTCTCTATAAACGATTATCTTCTTTCTGAAGGATATCCTTCTGTGTCTCCACATTAAAGGTTTGAACCTCTCAACGTATCTGTATGGCCACCTCACGGAGAAGTAGTCGGTGTAGATGTTTATCACCCTTCTTAAGGGGGACTTCTCAATCCAGAAGTTCTTTATGCGGAAAGCTCCGAACGTCAAACCCTCTCCTCCCTCGCTCTTTATGACTGGTGTAGATTCGTATTCCCTGTGGTGGTAGAGGTCACCAGCCTCGCTCTCTATGACTATCTCGTTACCGTCCCTAAAAACGACCTTGCCGTTCTTCGTAACCGTTATGAGTCCGTTTTCGGGAGAGAAGGACACGTTGAAGTGCTTTGTCTCTATCGTGTTACCAACGATCCTTATGAAACCTTCTTCCCTCTTTCTCCTCCTCCTTTCAACTATCCTGTAAACCTTGTAACCCAAAGCTGGAACTTTGGCTACGAAACCTATCCTCGCGTAACTCAAAGATTCGTCGTCGTATCTCCTGAACCTTATCATTTCCACATCTATCTCCTCATCTCCACACTTCAAACCCTCTATCCTGTAAACCTGACCCTCGTCGAAGTTCAGATCCACCTCGACCCAGTTGGTCACGTCCCAACTCAACGGGTTGAAAACGACGATGTCTCCGAAGTCGTCACCGTTCGCGTCCCTCTCAATTATCTCCATCAGAACCCTTGGAGTTAGATAGCCGAGCTTCGTTCTTAAAAAGTCTATGTCCTGCCTTATGTCGTTGTAACCAACGTCCATGCTCGTTCCCGGAACCACGTCGTGGAAGGCCATGAACATGACCTTCTTCCAACAGTTTGCAATCTCCTCCCTCCTGTAATCCCCGCCCAAGAGGTAGTTGACCGTAGAAAATCTCTCGAAAAACATTAGCCAGTTTTCGAACCTCCTAAGGCTCTGCTTGACCCATATCCTGCTCGAACAAGTGTCTGGAAAAACTTCCGAGTATTTTCCAGAATACATCTCCCCCTTCCTAACTGGCATCCTGTCCTTGAACTTCTCGATCTCCCTGAAGAATTCGGAGGGAGTTGCTATCTTCATAACGGAATCGTGCTTCCTGTTCCACTCCTTAACGACTTCTGGAGTTTCCTCCTGAGGCGGAATTGAACCACTGCCCGACGGCATGAGTATGTGATTCGTTAGGGCGAACCTCTTAAGCTTCACGTAGCTCTCCTCAAGTCTGTCCAAATAGAGACCCGCTCTGTAACCGAGTGGGAAGAAGTGAGCTATGATTCTCGTCCCGTCCAATCCTTCCCAGAGAAATTCGGAGGGTTTTATCTCAGGACATCCCCTCCTAAAAGCAACGTATCTGTAACCGCACTTCCTGTAAATTTGAGGGAGTTGAGCGTTCAGGCCGAAGCTGTCCGCAACCCACATCACCTTAACGTCCGCGTCGAACTTCCTCTTCACGTATCTCTTTCCGTAGAGTATTTCCCTAATCAGAGTCTCCTCCTGAGGTAGCATCGTGTCCGCCATGACGTATTCCCCGTCTGCGATCTCAATCCTTCCCTCCTTGATGTATTCCCCTATCTTTTTGAAGAGCTCTGGATACCTCCTTTCCACCTCCTCGAGCAGATGCACCTGCTCTATCAGGAACTTGTAATCCTTCGATTTTTCCATGATCTCTATGACCTTCTTCAGTATCACGTCGATGTTTATGTAGAAGTAGTCCTCCTTCGTGAATATCCACATCGCGTCGTAATGGGAGTGGGGAACGAGGTATATCACATCCCTTTCCTCCATCTCATCACCTCAGAACGAACTTCTTAACGACTTCGATCCAACCTTGTGTTGCAATACCTCTCGCCCTGTAAACGTCAAAATCCACGTCTATCCAACCATCCCTGTTCCTAACCAAAGCGGGAACGTCAACGACTTTGAGCATTTCCAAATCCGTGTAGGAGTTACCAATTCCGACGGTCAAAACGTCCCCAAACTTCTCTCTGTATAGCTCCGTTAGAATCCTTACGGCCTTACCCTTGTTCGCACCTTTCCCGTAAACGTGAAAGAACCTACCACCGACTTTGACGTTGAACCTCTCCCCCAGAAGTTCTAAGGCCCTTTCATCCGCTTCAACTATAACCTCGCTGAACTCCCTTCTCATTGCCAACTCCGCCATATCCAAGCTCAAACCCGTAACCTTAGCTACTTCTTCGACGCTCATACAGCTGTAACACCTAACGTGAAATTTCCTCATAACTTCTTCGATTGCCACGCGTATCTCCTCAAACGGGACACCCAAAATTAGGGTGTCGTATCCATTCCTCTTATCGTATTTAATTTTTCTATTAAAATTTTTTAAGCTATCGAAGTATCCCTTTGGGACGTATATGGCGGAACCGTCTTCAACGACGAACGGATCATCGATTCCCAGAGCCTTTCTGAAAACCTCCTGCTCGTATCTCGTCTTTGCGGATACAAATATTATCGGAATCTTCAACTCCTTAAGCTTCCCTATAACGTTTAAGGCTTTATCGCACCTGTATCTCTCGTCCAAGAGCGTTCCGTCCAAATCCGTGAATATCACCTTAAACATACAAAAGTTTCGGTGTATCTTTCAAAAACGCTTCTGAATTTGTTCACGTCTATGTCGCATATCGGTGGGAGTCTTGTAACCTTCCTTATCTCCCTCTTACTCTTAACGACCTCGTGATTTCTAAGCTCCTCAAATATCTTCTCCCTCAAATCCTCGTTGGCGAGTTTGCTGTGATATATTACGGATAGGGATGCCAGAAGCATGTCCTTTATGTGTCCCTCCCCCTTCTCCTCGTGAACGTGCGGATTTATGGTCTCAACTTGATATATCGATATTCCACTGCTCAGAGCATCTTTAAACCTCGTGTTCCCGTCCCAGAACTCCTCCAGAAGGTATATTATTTGGTAGGGCTCTATCGAGTATCCAGTCGAAAACTCCATTATCTCCGCCAACTTCATGGTCATAGCGTGCTCCCCGGCGTTTCCGGTCCTTACTATAAGGGTTTCAAACCCAGTGTTGATGGAGAGGAGCATGTTTATGTATTTGTTGGTTATCTCGCTAACCCTCCCCCACTTTCTGAAGTAGAGCCTGTCCTCCATGACTTTGGGTTTGTATCTCCAGTGTAGCCGAACCATCGAGTATGGAGTTTCGGATAGGGACAAAACGCCCGCATATATCGTGACGTATTCGTTTACCGAACAGGGTATGTAGTTGTCAGCATCTACGAAACCTACGTAATCGCAACCGAGCATCTTCGCAAGCAGAACTCCTATTACCATTCCCTCCCCCTTACCGTCCCTCACCACTCCGTTCTTGTCGAGTATGCACTTGTATCCGACCTCCTGAAATGCCAAGCTTAGTCCAGGATCCTTTTGATGAACTATAGCAACGTTCTGGTTCGATATCTTGTGGAAGTTTGAAATCATGTCGCATTCCAGCTTGAAGACGTCCTGTTCTTCCCTCCTGCTGTTAGAAACGACAACTATCGTGCAGTCTTCGGGAATAGACCTCATAACACCGTCGAGCAGATGCAGTCTCTCATCCTTGACCGGAACGACTATTGCCATTCTGCTGAAAACGTCTCTCAACTCCTCCCTTGAAAATCCCCTAATCAAGGGGGCTATCACCTTGTTGGACTCAAGTTTGAGCACCTTTTGAAGTTCGTGAATCTTAACGCTACCGAACACCTCGCTATGCTTGGGCAATTCGATGAGCATTACACCGTTTTCGTGAGAGAGGTATATAAATTTTTAAGTTTAATTTTTAAGCTTCATAGCGTTTGGTAAACCGCAAAAACCAGAGCGAGGGTTACGAGGCTTGAAGGGATCAGATAGCGTTTGTAAACCCTCTCCAAGTCCGCTGAGTAGTATTCCTTCGTCAATATCAGGCAGAGGTGAAGGGGAGAGAGCATGACACCCACTATACCCAAACCGACGACGAGCATCAAGTTTTTAGGAACGACGTTTCCTCCCAAGCCCGTAAAGTTGGATAGAATTGGGATCGCTATGGCTGCGTAACCGCTCTCTATACCCGTTGCGAAACCCATCGTGAAGGACACTATAGACGCAATTACCGCCCCTGACATCCCAAGGGTGGCTATTGAGTTCATTAGCCTCTCCGCAGAGTTCGACTCTAAGACGACGTTCTTGTAGAAGAGGAGGGATATCACAAGCAGGAGTATCCTAAGGTCGAAGACCCTCTTAAAGACCGCCTTAAAGTTGGGTCTCCTGAAGGAGTAAAAGGCCAAAATCGAAAGGACAAGGGAGTATAGAAGATCAACGCCCAAAACCGTTAGAGCCATTACCGCCAATATGGGGGTTACGTATAGCAGTCCCTTAAACGTCTTCTCCTCGCATCTGAAGTTTTCAGTCTTGGCCAAGAACGGAAGACCCGAGAGTATCATCGCTATCGTTACGGGATACGTGGACTTCAGCATTGTCGGATAACTCAATTCGAGTATGGCCAGAGTGAGTATCACGCTTGGATAGATGGGGTCTATGCTCGCCCAAACGTGTCTGAACCAGTAATTTAAAAACGTCGCCCTCTCAGGATCGATTTTGAATTTATCGAAGACGTCCTTGAGCATTACGGCAGAAACTATTGCACCTCCGGGCATGGGCAAAAGCCCTATCATCGCAGGTATAACCACAACGCTGAACCTTCCGAAAACTGAGAGTGCGGACGTCGTCAACTCGTGCAAAACTCCCGACTCCTTCATGGAGTAGGCCAAGGTGAACGCGAGAACGAATATTACGAGATACTTCAGAGTTTGGAGAGAGGTGACCGTTTCGTATAGAACTCTGAGGCAGTCCAAACCGAGCGTTAGAAATCCCAAGAGCAGAGCTCCAACGAAGACCGCAAAGCCCACGTGAAACCTTCTTATTAAAAGCAGTATCGCTATTACGGAAGCTAATAAGGCAAACATCCTCAGACCTTGACTATCTCCCCCATTCCCTTGCTCCTCCCCTCCCTGAATATGAACTTCTGACCCTCGTAAACGTAGTAGGGGTTGTATTTGAAAGCTATTTTGACTCTACCCCTATCGCCAGCTTTCATGTAATCCCTTTCCATCTCCTTGAATGTAACGGTCTCCGATATCGTTTCCAAGTGTATGACCGGCTCGTATCCTACCTTGATCCTCGTAGGATGCGTGAAAACGTAAATCTCCGCTTCGAAATCCCAAACCGCTTTCGGCTCTTCCTTCGTCAGAACCATTCCCCTCCTCAACTCGTCGTATCTGACGCCCTTTAAAGCTAAACCCACTATGTCTCCGGCCTCAGCCCTGTCAACCCTGTAGTAGTGCATCTCTATGCTCTGAACCTTGACGAGTTTAAAGCTACCGTCCCTAAAGGGCCCTACGTAAACTTCGTCGCCTTCCTCAATCTCCCCCCTCTTAACGCTACCGCTAACGACCGTCCCGACTCCGGTAACTCTGTAAATTCTGTCTATATACATCAGAAAACCCTCGCCTTTGAACGTCCTTTTCGGCAACCTCAGGAGGAGCTCCTCAAGAAGATCGTAACCCTCAAGCGTTACCGCAGACGTCTTTATTATTGGAACTATCAAACCACCCCCCATCAGCTTTGCAACCTTCTTAACGTCTTTCAAGTCCTTGACGACGTATGGAATCCTACCTACCCTCCTCAAGAGTGACGAAACCTCCCTCACGACCTCTTCAACCCTTTCTCCATCGACCATGTCTATCTTCGTTAAAGCTATTATAACGGGCAGATCCATTGCCAAAAGAATTCCAAGATGCTCCCTCGTCGTTCTCATAACTCCATCGTTGCTCGCAACGACCAAGAGACCGTAGTCTATCTTTTGACCCAACAAACCCCTTATAGTTGTTCTCAGCCAAGGTTCGTGCCCAACCGTATCGACGAAGGATACGAGTTTATCCGCTTTTTCGGTAACGAAGGCTCTTTCGTTCTTGTTTAAAGGATTCTTCATTCTCAAAGGTTTCCCGTTCTTGAAACCGAAAACAGCAAAGTGCAAATCCGCACTCAAACCCCTCTCTATCTCGTGTTTCAGAGTGTCGAGGTAAATCCTCGTTAAGCCGTCGCCGTCATCTCTCCTTCCAGTTATCAAACACCCTACCAACGTGCTCTTACCGTGATCTACATGGCCAGCTGTGCCAATCGTTATGTGCTCCTTAGCCTTGGATTTAACTATCTCGACTATTCCGACGTATCCGGAGTTGATCTTAAACTTTTCAACGGATTTAACATTTGCAGAAATCTCTTCAGCTATCTTCTTCAAAACTTCAACCGTCTCTTCAAACCTCCTCTCATCTATACCCTTCAGCTTTCCGTCGTCGGAAACGCCTATGACGTATATCGCCTTACCCCTACCCATTATAATTCTGTGGTTCATCTGACAAGCCAACTCCTGAAACCTGCTTTCCCTCAAGTGGTAGTTCGTCAGGAACTCCTTAAACTCGATGTTTTCCCTCTCACCGTTCTGAATCAAATCCTCTATGCACCTCATTTTCACCTGAGGTTTATCCAAAAGTTTATTTAGATTCCGATTCTCTAAACCTGATCGCAAACGATAAATAGTCTTGATGTCAAGTAGGGATACCGCCGTTACGGCTGGAGAGGGTATAGGCCCGCAATGAAGTGCCGTCGGCAAGCCGCCAATTACACAAGGTGATGTTCATGATTTGGACGGTCTTGATACTCTCAATTCTGATAGCGATAATTGCAACCGCATTCTCTCTAACTATCACGCTAAACTACAACAGATTTCAGCAGTTGAAAAACGGAGCCGAAGCTACACTGAATCAGATAAGGGTCGCTTTGAAGAAGAGGCTTGATCTAACGAACGAACTCCTCGAAAGCGTTAAGAGTTACGCGAGGTTCGAGAGAGAAACCCTTGAAAAGATAGTAGATATGAGAACTAAGGTTTTGGAAGTTGTCAACGTGAAGGATGTGGAAAAGATCGAGAGGGATTCGAGGAGGATTCTTGGCAACGTTTTGGTTGCGGTTGAGAACTATCCAGACCTAAAAACTTCTCAAACGGTTCAGGAGCTAATAAGTGCCATTAGAGAGGTTGAAGACGAGATTGCGAGGCACAGATACACCTACAACAACATAGTTCAGGAGTTCAACACCAAGATAGATACCGTTCCGTCAAACCTCGTGGCGAGGATATTCGGATTCAATAAGATGCCCTACTTGGAGTTGGAGGATGTCGATGTGAGACCCAAACTGGAGTGGAGAGTATGAGCGAGCTTAGGGATTTAATAAAACTGATAGTTTTGGTCACATTAATAGGTGTTCTGGGTGTAGCTTTAACTCAAGTCGCCAAATCGATTCGATACGGTGGAGACTTAACGGTCGATTACACTGCAAACCTTACGATCTCGAAAGTTTTACTCCTTCAAGAGTCCTACGTTTACCACGTCAAAGCTTACAGATACAAGATGCTCTACAGGGTTTGGAATGACCCTTTAACCTTAAAGAAGGAAAACTTTCCGTGCATAGTCCTTAGAGGCGTCGGTAATAGTGCGAGAGACATAATATACGTTAAGGATTACTACGGGCGTGTGCACGTTTCAAATCCAGTTGCGTTAGATTTGGTTGAGAGGTTGGCCGAAAGGAACGAGATCGGTATAGTTTGCTCTCAATATCTGGAGAGCGGTAAGTTCTTTAACATCGGAGATTACAGTTTAAACGCTCTCTACGAGATATATCCACCCATCCAGACCGACGGTAGGTTCGATCACGTGAACCTGAAGTTGGCGAGTAATCACGCTCCGTATCCTTCGGTTAAAATATTCATCTACGATCCGAACCGCTCCGTTTTGAAGGTCTATCCTCACATGGACGATTTCAGGTTGAGGAGGGTTGAGGATGGCTGGACGATTGAAGGCAGATCGGCTGGTTTGGTTGAAGTGGAGTTAATACTAAGGCACGGAGCTATCGAAGGATTCTACCAGAACGTTTCGAACGTTTTGGACTTAACCGAGATGGCAAACGCCCCTTACTACATCAAGGAAAACGTGTCCAAAGTCCTCGAAATCTTCTACACCACAGTTGTTCTGGGATTTCCTTTGATTGTTCTCCTCGTTTACAAAAGATACGGTAGGGAGAAGCCGTTTGTCGTCCCAGAATACTTGAGCTACGTCCCGAATCCGAACAGAAAGCCTTGGACCGTCAACGTGGTGTTTACTGGAGATGCCATGAGAGGTGATAAAAACGCCTTCTTCGCAACTCTTTTGGATTTATACAGAAGGGGAGCGATAGATGTAGAGCCATACGAGGTTAGAGGTTTGGTTAAAAGTAGGAGGGAGTTGAGGATAAGGATTTTGGATAAGGGTAAGTTCGACTTGAAAGACGTTTACGAGTATAGGGTTTTGAGGTTTCTTGAAAGGTATTCCGAAAACGACGTTCTCGACACGAGAAGGCTCAGGGAAATTGCGAGAAACAGGAAGATGTCGGATATGCTATCTATAGATTTGAGAGACCTTCTAAATTGGAGGGATGCGAGGTTTACAAGGCAATTCGTGGAAACTAAAGGTAAGAAAATCTTTCACGTCCTGACCCTTGCGTTCTTAATTCTAACGTTTCTGAACCTTGCGATACGTGGCGATCTGGCGATTCTAACCCTAACACTCCTCGCACAATCCCTGTGCTGTTCTCTGTCTCCATCACAGCTTTTGGGGAGGTGGAAGGAGAATTACTACAGGGAGAAGCTTGAGTGGGAATCCTTTAGGAGGTTCCTATCCAACTTGGCGATGATAAAGAAATACGCCCCAGAGGACGTGAGGGTTTGGAAGGAATGGTTGGTTTACGGAACAGCATTGGGTGTTGGAGATAGGGTTGTCGAGGCCATGAAGAGCTTTAACATTGAGATTCCAGAGGTCAGATTTTACAGTTACTACCCCGTTTTCGTCACGACATACAGAACATCTATTAGAGCTTCTTCAAGCTCTGGAGGAGGATTCGGTGCTGGAGGGGGATTCGGAGGGGGTGGTGCCGGGG
>Ga0256831_1001906_pt1 | contig 10968 bp, 9 predicted proteins | sample 132544metaG_FD_189087 | JGI IMG/M metagenome (GOLD analysis project Ga0256831, IMG submission 189087) | Hydrothermal vent microbial communities from Lau Basin, Pacific Ocean - 132-544 | ecosystem: Environmental > Aquatic > Marine > Hydrothermal vents | place: Pacific Ocean: Lau Basin | collected... | reverse complement strand
ATCGGATAGATCTTTTACAGAAACTCCGGGCACCAAATCAACAAATTTTACGCGTCCGGAAATATCCGTTAAGATTACCGAGTTATACGGGTCATGCGTATATAACGGCTGTTTCGGTTTAACTTTTGCTCCTTCGCTTACCAATAATTCCGCGCCGTAAGGAACTTCGTAACGTTTAATCTGGCGATTATCGGAGTCAACAATATTAATAGCTCCTCTTCTGCCGATAACTACTTTTGCGGTAGTGGTATCTCCGAAAATATCGGTTTTGGTATTTTCAACGAAGTTTACTTTTTCAAACTGAACAAATCCTTCGACGGAAGATTCAACCTGAGATTGACTTGCAATATGCGATGAAGTACCGCCCAAGTGGAAAGTTCTAAGAGTAAGCTGCGTTCCCGGCTCGCCGATTGACTGCGCCGCCACGATCCCCACTGCCTCGCCGATTTCCACAAGTTTTCCGGTCGTAAGGTTACGTCCGTAGCACTTAGCGCAAATTCCGTGTTCAGCTTCGCAAGTTAAAACGGTTCTTATCAATACGGAATCGATATTTGCATCGTCGATTCTTTCGGCAATCTCTTCGGTAATCAACTCGCCGGCTTCAACATAAATTTCGTCGGTCTTAGGATCGTAAACATCTTCCTGAGCAACGCGTCCCGTAATACGTTCGGCAAGCGGCTCTCTTTCGTGTTCGCCATCTTTTAACGCTTTAATGTAAACGCCGCGAATCGTACCACAATCTTCTTCGGATACAATTACATCCTGCGCAACGTCGGTCAGTCTTCTCGTAAGGTAACCGGCGTCGGCTGTTTTAAGAGCCGTATCCGCCAAACCTTTACGCGCGCCGTGAGTGGAAATAAAGTATTCCAAAACGGAAAGACCTTCCTTGAAGTTTGCAATAATCGGATTTTCGATAATTGCGCCCGATTGCCCCGAAAGGTTTTTCTGAGGTTTCTGCATCAATCCGCGCATACCCGCCAACTGACGAACCTGCTCCTGCGAGCCTCTTGCGCCGGAATCAACCATCATGTGAAGCGGATTAAATCCGTTTCTGTCTTTTTTAAGTTCCAACATCAGGGCTTTGGCAATGTCGTTAGTGGTGTATGTCCAAACGTCAATAATTTTGTTGTAACGTTCGGTGTCGGTAATCAAACCTTGTTCGTATTCGTCAAAGATTTTACTGACTTCCTCGTTCGATTCCTTAATAAGTTTTTCTTTTACGGAAGGAACAATCATATCGCTAAAACTGATGGAAATACCGGCTTTAGTCGAATATGCGTAGCCCAAATCTTTCAAATCGTCAAGGAATTTGGCTGTTCTTTCGTTACCGAGTTTGGTAAATAATTTATAAATCAATCCGCTAAAGTTTTTCTTAACCAAAAGTTCATTGATAAACCCAATCTCTTCGGGAACAATGCGGTTAAAGATAACTCTACCCGGCGTTGTGTCAATTATTTTTCCGTCAATGCGGACTTTTATTTTTGCGTGCAGCGATACTCTTTCTTCGTCGTAAGCAAGCAGCACTTCATGTTTGTCGCTGAATATCATTCCTTCGCCGAGTTCGCCGTCGTTAACTTTCGTCAGATAGTAAATTCCAAGGATAATATCCTGAGTAGGAACGACAATCGGGTTTCCGTTTTGAGGCGAAAGAATGTTTTGACTTGAAAGCATCAAAAGAGTGGCTTCCAACTGCGCTTCGAAAGAAAGTGGAAGGTGAACCGCCATCTGGTCGCCGTCAAAGTCGGCGTTGAACGCGGTACAAACCATCGGATGAAGCTGAATGGCTTTACTGTCGATAAGTTTCGGCTGAAAAGCTTGAATTCCCAATCTGTGAAGCGTAGGGGCGCGGTTAAGCATAACGGGATGTCCTTCGATTAATTTTTCGAGGATTTCCCAAATAACGTCTTCCTTACGATCAACGGCTTTTCTTGCGCTTTTTACAGTTTTATAATAACCTCTTTCGATCAATTTTCTGATGATAAAAGGTTTGTAAAGCTCAACCGCCATATCTTTCGGCAAACCGCATTCGTGCAATTTCAGCTCCGGGCCAACGACGATTACCGAACGTCCGGAATAATCGACGCGCTTACCGAGAAGGTTTTGTCTGAATCTTCCCTGTTTTCCTTTCAACATATCGGATAACGATTTCAGCGGACGGTTTCCGTCGCTGCGAACCGCGCTTGAACGGCGGGAGTTATCAAACAACGCGTCAACGGCTTCCTGAAGCATTCTTTTCTCATTTCGAAGAATTACTTCCGGCGCCTTAATATCGATTAATCTCTTCAATCTGTTATTGCGGATAATAACGCGTCTGTACAAATCGTTTAAATCGCTTGTTGCAAACTTTCCGCCTTCGAGAGGCACCAAAGGTCTTAATTCCGGCGGAATTACGGGAATAATGCTCATCACCATCCATTCCGGCTTATTCGGAACTTTGCCCGGTTTCTCGCGAAAAGCTTCGAGAACTCTCAAGCGCTTCAGCAAATCGGCTCTTTTCTGCTGCGATGTTTCTTCAGCCAAACGGCTTTTCAACTCGTGGAATAGAGCCTCGACATCGGATTCTTTAAGAAGCGTGCGAACCGCATCGCCGCCGATTTTTGCGACAAATTTGTTGGGATCGTCGTCTTCGAGGGTTTCGTTTTCCTGTGGAAGCGACATTAAGATTTCGTAATATTGATCCTCGGAAAGCAAATCTTTTTTCTTAAGACCTGTCGGACCGGGATTAATAACTATATATGATTCATAATAAATTACTTTTTCAAGTTCTTTGGTTTTTAAGCCGATGATATTCCCGATTTTGGAAGGAAGAGCTTTAAAAAACCAAATGTGAACTACCGGAACCGCTAATTCAATATGTCCCATTCTTTCGCGGCGAACGCTTTTTTGGGTAACTTCAACGCCGCATCTGTCGCAAACAATTCCTTTGTAACGGATGCCTTTATATTTACCGCACGCGCATTCCCAGTCTTTTACCGGTCCGAATATTTTTTCACAAAACAAACCGTCTTTTTCCGGACGAAATGATCTATAATTTATCGTTTCGGGCTTTGTTACTTCGCCGTGCGAACGCGACAAAATATCGTCGGGACTCGCCAAGCTGATCGTAATGCTTTTTATATCTTTTACTTTTCTTTCTTGCGCTCCGAATCGCATAGATTTATCTCCTTGTAGAAAAATTCTTAATTAAGTTTAATTTCAAGTCCTAATCCCTGAAGTTCTTTTATCAGAACGTTAAATGATTCAGGAATGCCGGGTTCGGAGATATTATCTCCCTTAACAATAGCTTCGTAAATCTTAGCTCTTCCCTGAACGTCGTCGCTTTTAACGGTTAAGATTTCCTGAAGAATATGCGATGCTCCGTAACCTTCCAAAGCCCACACTTCCATTTCTCCGAATCTCTGACCGCCGAATTGCGCCTTACCGCCCAATGGCTGCTGAGTAATTAACGAATAAGGACCTGTTGAACGCGCATGAAGTTTATCATCAATCATATGACCGAGTTTAAGCATGTAAATGTATCCGGTCATAACTTTCTGATGGAATTTCTCACCGGTTAATCCGTTGTAAAGGGTGGATTTACTTCCTTCTCCGATTTCGGCTTCTTTAATCCATTCCTCGATTTCGTGGAATTTAGCGCCGTCGAACACAGGGGTTTCAAATTTATAACCCAAGCGTTTTCCGACCCAGCCGAGCACGGTTTCGTAAATCTGCCCGATATTCATACGGGAAGGTACGCCAAGCGGATTAAGAATGATATCCACCGGAGTTCCATCTTCGGTAAAGGGCATATCTTCAACCGGTACAACTTTGGCGACAACGCCTTTGTTTCCGTGGCGACCCGCCATCTTATCTCCAACCTGCAGTTTACGTTTTTTGGCAACATAAACTTTAGCAAGCTGAACGATTCCCGGGGGTAAATCATCGCCGCCGATGATATTCAGTTTGTCGCGTTTGTAAGTTTCATGCATTTCGGCGAAAGAAACATAATAACTGCGATATAATTTAGTAATGTATTCGTTTGTCTTTTCGTCATCGAACCATTCGGTTCTATAATCTAATTTTGTAACGTCTTCAAGGGATTCAAAAACGCCTTCCTTAATCTTGGTTCCGCTTTTAATTACAACCGAACCGTCAAGATCGTGAATTCCGTTGGTCGTTTTACCCAAAGTAAGTTTGTACAGCTTCTGAACCAGTTTATCGTAGTATTCTTCTTTTGATTTCTCAAATTTACGATCAAGTTCTTCAAGCTGTTTTTTCTCGCGTTTCTTAGTTTCCGGATCTTTTGTTTTACGGCTGAAAAGTCGCGTTTTAAGTACGATTCCGTGCAATCCGGGAGGCGCCTTTTTAGATGCGTCCTTCACGTCGCCCGCTTTATCGCCGAAAATCGCTTTCAGCAGTTTTTCTTCGGGAGTAGGATCGCTTTCCCCTTTCGGCGTAATTTTACCGACGAGAATATCTCCTTCGTTGATAAGCGCGCCTTCCCGCACAATTCCGTTTTCATCCAAATTACGGGTAGTTTCTTCGCTTACATTCGGAATATCCCTTGTAAGTTCTTCCTGTCCCCGTTTTGTTTCGCGAACCTGAAGTTCGAATTCTTCAATATGAATCGAAGTAAAGGTATCGTTTTGAACAAGTCTTTCACTAATAATAATAGCGTCTTCAAAGTTATATCCGCGCCACGGCATAAATGCGACAAAAACGTTTTTTCCGAGAGCCAGCTCTCCGTTTTCCATTGCATGACCGTCGGCTAAAACATCTCCTTTTTTAACCTTCTGACCGACTTTAACAACCGGTTTCTGGTTCAAGCAGGTTTCCTGGTTTGTTCCGGAAAACTTAATCAGACGGTAATCGACAGTTCTGTATTCGTCAAAAGTTGTTAACGCTTCTTCGCTGTCGGGATCTATATCGTATTTTACTGTAATTTTCTTTGCGTCAACATATTCAACAACGCCTTTTCCTTCGGAAAGGATTAAGGAGCGTGAATCGTGAGCCAATTTATATTCCATTCCGGTTCCGACAATCGGCGCTTCCGGTTTCAGAAGCGGAACAGCTTGGCGCTGCATGTTGGAACCCATTAACGCGCGGTTGGCGTCGTCATGATCAAGGAAAGGAATTAACGATGCGCCGGCGCTTATAATCTGAGCGGGAGCGACATCCATATAGTTTATCTCTTCGGGATGAACGACCGGAAATTCGCCTTTATAACGGCATTTAACTCTTTCGTTCAGAAATTCCCCTTTTTCGTTAATCGGCGCGTTTGCCTGAGCGATAATAAACTGATCTTCCTCGTCGGCGCTCAGGTATTCGACCTTTTTCGTAACTTTGCCGTTTATAACCTTGCGGTAGGGCGTTTCGATAAATCCGTAATCGTTTACTCTCGCGTAAATTGTCAATGAAGAAATTAGTCCGATGTTCGGACCTTCGGGAGTTTCAATCGGACAAAGGCGACCGTAATGCGTATGGTGAACGTCGCGGACTTCAAATCCGGCTCTTTCACGCGTCAAACCGCCCGGTCCTAAAGCGGAGATTCTTCTTTTGTGAGTAAGTTCCGATAGCGGATTGGTCTGATCCATAAATTGGGAAAGCTGGTTTGTACCGAAAAACGCATTGATAACGCTGCTTATTGTTCTTGCGTTTACCAAATCCTGCGGCTGCATATTTTCGGCGTCGCGGATGTTCATTCTTTCGCGAATGGTTCTCGCCATGCGCGCCATCCCGACATTGTACTGCTGCATCAGTTGCTCGCCTACCGTGCGGATTCTTCTGTTTCCCAAGTGGTCAATATCGTCAACGGGAATATTTCCTTTTTTAAGCTCGATAATTTTCTTCATTATCGCAATAATATCCTCAATCGTTAAGATTGTGGTATCAAGCGAAATATTGAGTCCGAGTTTATCGTTCATTCTGAAACGACCTACTTCACCCAGATCATATCGTTTTTCATTAAAGAATAATTTATCGATTAAACCTTGCGCCGTTTCAATATCGGGCGCTTCGCCTGTTCTCAACTGACGATAAATGGCGAAAAGAGCTTCTTCCTTCGTCTGAGCAGGATCTTTCTTTAATGTGTTCAGTATTAAATCTTGTTCATATGAGGTAGGAGTTGTAATTAATTTTACTTTCTCAACCGTGGAAGCTTTAATGTTATCGATAATTTCTTCGGTAAGTTCTTCGTTTTTCGAAACATAAATTTCACCGGTGTTAACATCGATAACATCTTCGAGAGCGGGCATACCTACATGCTCGCCGTAATTTAAATCTTTACTTTTAACTTCAACGGATTGTTGGAAAATATTAAGAATTTCTTCGTCGCTTATATATCCCAAAGCTCTCAGCAGTGTCGTCGCCGGAAATTTTTTCCTTCTGTCGATATAAACATACATGATATGATGAATATCAGTTGCAAACTCAACCCACGAACCGCGGAAAGGAATAATACGAGCGGAATAGATTGGCGTTCCGTTCGGATGAACGGTCTGCGAGAATGCAACTCCCGGGGAACGGTGCAGCTGGCTAACGATAACGCGCTCGGCGCCGTTAATAATAAACGTTCCTCTGTCAGTCATAAAGGGAAGATTACCGAGGTAAACTTCCTGCTCAATACTGTTGATGTATTCTTCGGTTTCATCATCCCGCGTTGAAAGACGCAATTTCGCTTTCACGGGAGCGTTATATGTTAAGCCGCGTTCTTCGCATTCGTCCTGCGAAAAGCGTGGTTTTTCAACATTGTAACTGATAAAATCTAATCTGTAAAACTCTTTATTGTCAAAAATCGGGAAATTAGCCAAAAATACCGACTGCAATCCTTTGTTTTCACGTTCTTCGGGTTTAACTCTCATTTGAGCGAAATCCTCAAATGACTGGAGTTGTACATCCAACAAATCAGGCATATCTAAGACAGGAGCAATGGTCGAGAAGGTAATTCTTTTATTTTTGGGATTTATTTTAATGTTGTCCAATCCTAACCTCCAAATAAAAATAGATTATGCTTTAAAAAAAATATACAGCGATAGGACGGATTACTCCATCCTATCACTTTTTTAAATGTTATTCGTAATTATAATCAAGCTTATTTAAGCTCGACAGTTGCTCCGGCTTCTTCCAAATCAGCTTTAATTTTTTCAGCTTCTTCTTTTGAAACGCCTTCTTTAACGGCTTTTGGAGCCGAATCAACTAATTCCTTAGCTTCTTTCAATCCCAAACCGGTGTGCGCTCTTACAACTTTAATAACGTTGATTTTCTTGTCGCCGATTCCGGCTAAAACAACGTCAAATTCAGTTTTTTCTTCAGCTGCCGGTGCGTCTCCGCCCGCTGCTGCTCCGCCTGCCATTACTACAGGGGCTGCTGCCGTTACGCCAAATTCTTCTTCCAAAGCTGTTTTTAATTCAGCGGCTTCAACTAATGTTAAACCTTTAATTTGTTCAACGATTTCTGCAATCTTATCGGACATTTTTATATTCTCCTTGTTTTAAATATCTTTATTAAAAATTTATGCGGCTTCTTTTTTACTTATTTGATCAACTACGCTTACCAAATCTCTCATTACGGCATTTATTGCGCCGACAATACCGGTAGCGGGTTGCGCTATGCTGCCGACGATGCTAGCCATAATTTCATCTTTTGTAGGCATGGACGCCAGAACATCCAGCTTATCGCTTGAGTAGAAAGTAGAATCAATGTAAGCGCCTTTCAGAGCAAATGTTTTTTTCTCGTCAAAGTACTTTTTAATGATTTTCGCCGGAGCTACAAAGTTTTCTCCGGTAAAAGCAAATCCGGTCATTCCAACCAGAATATCATTAAATTCATCGTAACCGCCGATTTCTTCAATCGCTTTTTTAGCCAAAGTATTCTTAAATACTTTGTAGGTTACTTCTTCCTTTCTGAACTCACGACGCAATTCGCTGATGTCCGCCACATCGATACCGTGGTAATCAACCAAATAGACCGCCTGGGAGTTCTCGAACAACTCCTTGATTTCTGCAATTTGTTCTGCTTTTTCGGTTCTATTCATTTTGCACCTAAGTTAAATTTCTTATTAGTTTTTTTAGAAGCATATATGTGTAAATGAGTGCGTAATCTTATTTAGTCAGCGATAAAGCTTCGTCTTTGTTTATCTTAAGTCCGGGACCCATTGTGCTTGCCAAGTAAAGGGACTTAACATATTGTCCTTTTGCCGAAGCGGGACGCAATCTGATAATCGTTTTTAAGAAAGACGCTACGTTTTCAACCAACTTGTCAGTCTCAAAGTTTAACTTTCCTAACGAAGTATGAACGATTCCGGTTTTGTCAACGCGGAACTCAATTTTACCTGCCTTAACTTCTTTGATTGCTTTTGCAACGTCCATTGTTACCGTCCCGACTTTCGGATTCGGCATCAAACCGCGAGGTCCGAGAATACGACCTAACTTACCGACTTCAGCCATCGTATCCGGTGTTGCAATTATTACGTCAACATCAGTCCAACCTTCTTTAACTTTTTCAACGTATTCTTCAAGTCCCGCATAATCGGCGCCTGCTTCCAAAGCTTCTTTGGCTTTTTCCGGTTTTGCAAAGACTAAAACGCGAACTGTTTTACCGGTTCCGTGAGGCAGAATTACCGTGCCGCGAACCATCTGGTCTGCATGTCGGGGGTCAACGCCGAGTCTGATGTCGCAATCCAAGGATTCGACAAACTTTACGCTCGAAACTTCTTTAAGCAAATCAATCGCTTCGGATAGAGAATACTCTTTCTTCAGATCGACTTTTTCTTTTATCGCTTTAACTCTTTTGGAAACTTTCATATCCTATACCAACAAATTTTTTAATTAATCTTTTCTCTTAATCTTGAACCTTAACACCCATGCTGCGTGCCGTTCCGGCAATCATATTGATTGCGTTGTCAATGTCGTTTGCATTCAAATCCGGCATTTTCGCTTCTGCAATTTCCTGAAGCTGCGCTCTTGTGATTGTACCAACTTTGGTCTTATTCGGTTCGCCCGAGCCTTTATCCAATTTAATCGCTTTCTTTATTAAAACAGCTGCAGGAGGAGTTTTAGTAATAAATGTAAATGATTTATCAGCATATACCGTAATTACTACAGGAATAATTAATCCCGCCTTATCGGCTGTTTTAGCATTGAATTGCTTACAAAATTCCATAATGTTAACGCCGCGCTGACCAAGAGCAGGCCCGACCGGAGGCGAAGGATTAGCTTGTCCCGCAGGAATTTGTAATTTGATGTAACCAGAAATTTTCTTTGCCATAACTAAACCTATTTTTTAAATTTATTTTTCTAATTCTGCTTGTATAAAATCCAATTCTACCGGAGTTTTCCGTCCGAAGATTGAAACCATAACTTTCATTTTCATCTTCTCTTCGTTCACTTCTTCAATATAGCCGGAGAAGTTATTGAAAGGTCCATCGATTATTTTAACGTAGTCGCCGGTTCTGAACATTGTTTCCGTTCTCTCAACATCCTGATCTTTGGTGATTTTCCCGATAATTCTTTTAACTTCGTCGGGCATCAACGGAATCGGTTTGTTTTTGGTGCCCAAAAATCCCATTACCGACTGTGTATTCGAGATAACGTCGTAAACTTTTGTATCCATTATTGCGTGCAGCAAAATATAACCCGGGAAAAAGTTTTTGGTTTTAGTCCTTTTTTTACCATCCTTAACTTCAAAAACCTTTTCTGTCGGAACAAGAACCTCGATTATTCTCTCACGCAGCAATTCGTCGTCTTCAATAGCCATTTCAATAAGGTTCTTAACCTTATTTTCATGACCTGAAAATGTGCGAACCACATACCATTTAGCCGCTGAATTTTCCAATTAGAATATTCCCCTTATCATTTGAACCAGCGCTATATCAACAAGGTAAGTGAATAAAGCAAAAAGTAAACTTACTACAATAACAACGTTAGTTGATTCAATCAACTCGTCTTTTGTAGGCCAGGTTACCTTTTTCATTTCCTTTACTACATCGTTAAAAAAATCGATAATCTTCTGTTTCATCGTTTAACCTTTTTTATGCTTGCACGAGAGGAGGGATTCGAACCCCCAACCTGCGGTTTTGGAGACCGCTGCTCTGCCAATTGAGCCACTCTCGTATTAAAAATTTATTTAGTTTCCTTAAAAACTACATGCTTTCTTACAACGGGATCATATTTCTTATACTCGACTCTTCCCGGATGATTTCTTTTGTTCTTAGTCGTAGTATATCTGTAGCCCGTTCCGGCTGTGCTTTCCAAAATTATTCTTATTCTTGCGTTTTTTGCTTTTGCCATTTTTAAATCTCCAAAACTTTATTTTTCCGAGCGTAAGGCTCATTTGCCTTAGAGCTGACGACCGGACTTGAACCGGTGACCTCATCCTTACCAAGGATGTGCTCTACCGACTGAGCTACGTCAGCATAAAAAAATAAGAGTGAAAGTGAAATTACTTTCACTCTTGCTAATACAAATAGGGGAAAGTTGAGCGGGAGACGGGACTCGAACCCGCGACCAACAGCTTGGAAGGCTGTGACTCTAGCCAACTGAGTTACTCCCGCGTGTAAATAGCGTAAATTAACTTTTACCCGGTATTAGCGTAACTTTTTGCGACTGAGAAATAGAGAAAGTCGTAAAGTTAAATTCAATAAAAAAGAACTCAAAAGTTCATTGTGGGCGGCGAGGGATTCGAACCCCCAAAGGCGTATGCCAACGGATTTACAGTCCGCCCCGGCTCTCCAACTCCGGCGTCCGCCCAAAACTTTCATTATATTTATGAACATATAAATTTCAAGAGCAACAAATTTATAGCTTTTTTAATATTAATGCAAATCTTTTTTTTGAGATTTTTATAAACCGGTTTGTACGTTTGTTATCGTTATGAAGATAGAGCTTAAAAAAAGCTTTGCATAGCTCAGCAATATGTCATTCTAAATAGAGAGAAGCAAATTTGCCTTGACGGACTCAATATGACAAATTTGGGTTATGCAAAGGTCTCTAG